>PVBE012571805.1_pt1 | contig 11062 bp, 11 predicted proteins | sample 1631181 | NCBI WGS metagenome assembly PVBE01 (sample SAMN08397723, study PRJNA350692) | Marine metagenome, whole genome shotgun sequencing project. | isolation source: water | place: Pacific Ocean | collected 2012-04 | reverse complement strand
TCAACTTACCAGCGCTAAACCTGAGTTGGTCGAAGTGGTCATTCTAACCTGGGCATGCCTAAAAAACACAACGTTGCTCTGGTGGCCTCTGCAGCAGAGGGCGCAAAAGTCAAAGCTGAAGACGCCCTCAGTATAGCCAAACGCACAATCAAACAAGTCCTATAAAGGACATGTATTAGAGAATTATACAAATACCAGCCAAAAACTCGGCCACAAACACCTTCTATTTATTAAAAGCACCTTTTTGTATAAAAATTTTATGTAAAAATCACCATAAGGATTGTTTATGGATTTTATAAAGTGTATAAAAAGCTAATGAAAGGAGGCGCACGATGAAAACTCCCCGAGTTGCTAGCGATATTCTAAAAGATGCAGCGTTACAGCAAATGGCCGAGAACGGTATGGAACTGTCAAAGGTTGCAACTGGCAGTAGGGCGATGATTTATGCCATGCCCGACCATAATACTGTCAGAATTAGGACAACAAATGATCCTGTGCTTGTAGTCGTAGCCGAATCTGCGGGCTCCAATTCCAAAATGAACATCGAAGGGACTGATTTTTTATTGATCTCAATGCCAGAAGAGCCTCGATCGCCGGGAAATATTCTTTGCTATCTGGTCCCAACAAAAATAGCCGTAGAATCAATCCGAGATTCTTTCAACAAATGGCTTGAAACAAATCCGAATACAAATGGTGACAATAAGACTCGAAACATTTGGTTCGATTCGAAAGGAACCCCTTGGAGCGGCTACCACAACAAGTGGGAAGATTATTTGTTACCAACATCGCTCAATGTTGAAAAAGCACAGAAGCAGATGGAGGCTACGAGCAATGGAGATTCAATTTTGCAAGAACTAAAAACGGTCGCGGAAGTTGTAGAGTTCGCAACTCATGAAATTGCACGCCTATCTGGTATCTCACGAGAGAAAGTTCGGATCGACATTAAATTCGAAGGTTGATTTAGGAGAGGGAAAGTATGTCCAGCTATTCTGTACTATGTGATGAGTTGGTTCGTTCAGAGTCCGAAGACGATGCGGTTTCGATCTTGAAGAAACACGGCCTGTGGGATGATGAAGGAGATTGGAAAACATATGGAGATATGGACAACAACTGGTCCATCATTAACAATCAACAAGGTCGACCAGAAAACGCCCTCGTGGAGAATCTAGTTAATTCTGCGGATGCAACATTGATCGCCAAATGCCTCAAGAGTGGAGTAACACCAACTGATAATTCTAAAGCACCAGCATCTATTTCAGAGGCTTTGGACAAATTCTACGGAATTGGGTCAGACAAATTCTCAGGGATGACACCTAAAGAACGAACGGCCCTTGCTGAGAGAACGTGCAGTTTGGTGTCGACAGGCTCAAAAGATTCCCCGTGCTTTGGGATTATCGATTGGGGTGAGGGCCAACACCCGGTAGATTTCGAGGCGACTTTCTTATCTCTGGCTAAATCAAATAAGCTTTCAATCCCTTTTGTACAAGGAAAGTTCAATCAAGGGTCAACGGGTGTGCTCGCTTTCTGCGGAGAATTATCAATTAAACTTATTGTTAGTCGCAGAGACCCTAATCTAGCGGGAAATAACAATAATTGGGGCTTGACGGTAATTCGCCGTATACTGCCAACTGAGGAAAATGGGCTTAGAACGAGTACCGCACAATACCTAGCTCCAAACGGTTCCATCGCAGAATTTTCGGCCGATGAGATAGTCGTAATTCCAGGGAAATATCCTGAACCTTACTCATCGGGCCTAAAATGGGGAACTTATGTGAAACTTTTTGACTATAGAATTGGTAGCGACCTTAAGACCAACATCCTATTTGACCTAAATTATCGCCTCTCTTCCCTTTTGGTTGATCCAATTTTGCCGGTTAGAATTTATGAACGTCGATCTGGATACAAAGGTCACAGCTTTGAAACTACGTTAGCAGGCTTACATCTTAGGTTGGACGAGGACAGAGACAAAAACGTTGATCTAGATGTTCCTATATCTGGGGTAATTTCTACCTCACTAGGTGAGTTCAAATACTCAATCTACGTACTAACAAAGTCCGCTGCCAAAGGAAATTACACCGGCGATGATGGCGTGATTTTCCTTGTGAATGGTCAAAGTCACGGAGCATTTCCTAGGGCCTTCTTTAAAAGAAAATCTGTCGGCATGTCTTATCTCGCTGATTCATTAATTGTTACCGTCGATTGTTCCAATATCTCCCCGTCAGCAACTGAAGAGGTCTTCCAATCCAGCCGTGATCGCTTGAAACAATCTGATAAAACAAAAGAACTGGAGAGTTTATTAACGGGTATTATTTCGGAAAATCCAAAGTTAAAGGAGCTGAGAAATAAACGCCGAAGAGAAGAGCTTGATGATCAGGTTAAAGATAACAAAATTGCAGAGGATATCTTTCGGAAAATTATCAAGACATCACCTGCCCTCAACAAGGTCCTAATACAAGGTTCGCGCCTCTCCGATCCGTTTGGACCATCATCAGAGCAAGGAAATACGGCTTTCAAAGGTAGCTTGCACCCAACGTTTTTTCGGTTGAAAAAAACTACAACTCAGGATGCACCAAGAGCTGTCGAAATTGGCAAAACGTCGAGAGTAGCTTTCGAGACTGATGCACAAAATGACTATCTTAGTCGGCCCAATTACCCTGGCAGAATCTCAATTGCATTGGAAGATGGATCCACCTGCCCATTCAATTATTATTTTAATCCATTCGATGGACTTTGGAATATGAACATTACGATCCCTGATGCCGTATCAGTCGGAACACCTTTGTCGCTCATGATTTCATTGTCAGATGACACGTTAACCGACCCACTCACTGAAACACTCTACCTAAAAACCATTCCGAAAAGTGTCAGCAGGTCTGGAACCAATGGCAAAAGACGATCCTCTAACAACAAAAATAAAAATAATCAGAATAATTCAACACCCAGATTAACACTTCCACCAATCATTGAAGTGAGAAAAGAACACTGGGAAGAATACACTCCTCAGTTCAATAAGTTTACCGGAATTGAAATAATCGACGGGGGTGGTGGTAGTTACGATTTCAAGATCAATATGGACAATATATATCTTCAAACGGAAATCAAGGGTAGCACAAAATTGGGAAAGGCGGTTTTAGAGAATCGCTACAAATATGGGCTCCTTTTCCTTGCTATGGCTTTATTAAATGAAGACCTTCTGGGTCAAGAGGATGATGACACAGAATCGGAAAGGGTCAAACTTGTCCGCGAGTCCACAAGTGCTGCTGCTGCCGTTATACTTCCGATCATCGACAGCCTCTCTAATTTGGGAGATGAAGATATGATGGCAGCTTAAATACAACCGCTACGATCAAGGGAGGATCAAATGACAAGTATTTGGGACGGTGCTATTGGTTCAATTGTTGCTGGTTTTGTAACGGCGGGAGCGGTTCTGTTTATTGGCACACGAGATAAACGGTCACGGGAAAGTCTGCATCCCACTGTTTTGTGTCTTGCTTGACAAGGCTGGTAATTTCAATGCTCGGGAACGCCCCTCCCTGATGGGACGGCTGAACAGGGCATTCGCGGACCAACCGATTGCCGGATTGAGTGGAGACCGGGAGTTTATTGGCGAGCGGTGGATGAGTCGGCTGGAAAGCCAAGGCATTCCCTTTGTTCTGCGTCTGAAAGAAAATATGCACGTCTGGAACACCAACCATGTTCCGGTCAAACTGTCCGTTCATGCTGCCCGCCTGGGAAAACGTCAGAGCCGCATCCTGAAAGGCACGTGGTATCTGACCCGTCAAAAGCGACAACGCCGATAAAGATCGCCATGATGCGTTTGAAGACCGGGGAAATGCTGATTGTCGCAGCAAGGGGCATCAGGATTAAAACGGCACTGCCTGTTTATCGCAATCGTTGGGGCGTTGGGAAATATGGTCCCGCAACTGCATATCCACGTTGTCGCCCGCTTCCTGGTTGTCCCGGCATGGCTAGGACCCGTTTAGGGCGCCGTCCCTCAACTTGATTACACTCCTGAATCCCTGAATGAAACAGTGGCCGGATTACAGACTGTGCTTAAGGAAACTCCGTCATGAACATGCCTTCACAACCAATCAACATTGACTATCAACTGGAAAAACCCGGGCAAGGCGCCAAATGTATCGGTTTGGTTTTATTGAGTACTGACTTGACCCTTGAGCGCGATATACGGCGAATGATTCCGGCGGACGCAGCCACTTTTTTCATCAACAGGGTGACTTACCATAATCCAATGACGGTGAAAAATCTGGCGGCAATGGAAAACGAACTTGTTCAGGCGGCCCGGGACCTTGTTCCGGGAGCCAAGCTTAACGCCCTCGCCTTCGCCTGTACATCCGGCAGCATCGCCATTGGCCCTGATAAAGTGTTCGCACGGCTTTCGGAAGGCCAACCGGGCATTCCGGCGACAACGCCTATCACCGCCGCCATCGACGGACTAAGGCTGCTCAATCTATCAAAGATCGCCCTGCTGACCCCTTATCGCGACGAGGTGAATCAGCCGTTACTTTCGTTTATCGAAGAGAATGGAATCGATGTTGTGTCCATGAGCACCTTCAACAAGGATTCCGATATTGATGTCGCATGCATTCCAGTCAATGCCATCATCCGGGCGGCGAAAGAAGCGGATCATGATGAAGCCGACGCTTTATTCCTGTCCTGCACGGCCATGCGGGCGGCAGAATGCGTATCGGAGCTGGAAGAAGCCCTGGGTAAGCCGGTACTGACCAGCAATCAATCAATGCTGTGGCGCGCACTCAGGCAAGCCGGGTATGACGGTAGAATTGAAGGTTCTGGAAAACTGATGTGTGCGTGAGTTAGCGCACAATCAGCACGTTAATCTCCGCCAGGTTTGAAACCTTGCGCGATACACTGCCCAGGAACATTCCCTTGAGTTCGCTATGCCCCCGTGTTCCGATGACAATCAGATCGACGCCATGCCCCTTGGCGAACTGGGTAATTTCCGTCGCCGGATCGCCGACGGCGACCGTTTTTCCCGCATCCAACAAGCCGGCATCCTTGGCTTTTTTGTCCGCCAGTTTTAGGGTTTTTTCCCCGACAAAGCGCAGGACATCACTTCGGGGGCCATGGATATGCTCAACCTCCGCCATGCGCATGACGCTTTCAGGCAGTTGCATGTCACGAATGACGTTCAAAAAGCTCAGCTTAGCACCATAGGTTTTTGCCATGTTGATGCCCAAATCCACGGCATTGTCCGAAGATGGAGACGCATCGACGGCGACGACAATATGATTAATCATGGTAGCTCCCGCAAAAATAAATCAGACGATACCACGCAGGCGGTCATTACGACGCCTTAGCAATTCGATTGTCGCCAGCAGTGCGACGGAAATAAGAACAAGGATCGTCGCCACGGCAAGAATTGTCGGGCTGATTTGTTCACGAATACCCGCCCACATCTGCCTGGGGATCGTGCGTTGCTCGAAGCCCGACAGAAACAAAACCGCCACGACTTCATCGAACGAGGTAATGAAAGCGAACAGCCCGCCGGAAATCATCCCCGGCGTAATCAAGGGCATGGTCACCTTGAAAAACGTATAAGTCGGCGTAGCACCCAGATTATTGGCTGCCCTGATCAAACTTTGATCAAAACCGGTCAAGGTCGCCGTTACCGTAATGACAACGAAGGGCGTACCAAGCGCTGCGTGAGCCAAAATAATGCCGACATAGGTTTGGGTCAGCCCTACTTTAGAATAAAAAAAGTACATGCCGGCGGCGGAAATAATAATCGGCACAATCATCGGTGAAATAAGCAGCCCCATTATAGGGCCACGATAGGGCATTTCAGGCCGACTCAGTCCTAGCGCAGCGAGGGTTCCGAGGGTGGTTGCTATAATGGTGGCAAAAAAAGCAACGATGACGCTGTTTTTGGCCGAATGAATCCATTGTTTGTTATTCAGAATATCCTCATACCAGCGCATGGAATAAGCTTCAGGGTCAAGTGTCAGCATGCCTGGCGTGAAGGAAAAATAAGGCTCGGCATTAAAAGATAACGGAATAACGACCAGGATCGGGGCGATCAGAAATAACAGGATCAGTCCGCAGATTATCCTGAATGTGTAATACCAGGTAGTTTCAAGTGGTCCCGCATAACTAGGCAGCATGGTGTTTATCCCATTTTCATGTTGTCGACGCCGACAATCTTCGAATAGAGCCAGTAAAGAACAAGAACGCCAACCAGCAGAATACCGCCCAGAGCAGCGGCCAGTCCCCAGTTCAGGGATTTCTGCATGTGGAAGGCGATAAAGTTGGAAATCATTTGCCCGGTACGGCCACCGACCAGCGCCGGGGTAATGTAGTAACCGATGGACAGAATGAATACCAAAAGCCCGCCGGCGCCGATGCCAGGCACCGTTTGCGGGGCATAAACGCGAACAAAGGCGCGAACCGGATTAGCCCCAAGCGACAGGGCGGCGCGCATGTAACTGGGCGGTATGGTTTTCATCACCGAATAAAGCGGTAAAACCATAAATGGCAGCAAGATGTGCGTCATGGCGATGACCGTACCCATCTGGTTGTAGATCATCTGGATGCGACCTTCTTCATCAACGATATGCAAGAAGACAAAAATGTCATTCAGGACACCGTTGGTCTGCAGCAACACAATCCATGAGGTCGTCCTGACCAACAAAGAAGTCCAGAACGGCAATAGCACCATGATCATCAAAAGGTTCGAATATTTTAGCGGCAAGGTCGCCAGCAGATAAGCGACGGGATAGCCAAGCAACAGGCCAAGCGCCGTCACCAGGAAACTGATCCACAGGGTGCGGCCAAAAATCGTCACATAAATCTGGCGATCTTCATCCTGATCAACGACATTGTTGTCAACATCGAAGCGCATATCGACGGCAGCCAGATACTGGGATGCGGTATAGGGCTGGCCCATCCTTTTGATAGTGACCCACAGCTCTCTTTCACCCCATTTCTCGTTGGTCTTCAACAAGGCCTCCTTGAAAGGAGCTTCCATTTCTTTTGCCTTGCGGGCGGTAGATGTAAAGAGGCTACGCACACCACTTCTTTCAAAATTTATGCGGGTTGCTACCCGACCAATCATCTTCGACTTGCGAGCAGACACCAAATCAGCGGTGAGTGCGGCGAAGGCTTCTTCACCGGGGACATCCTTGCCGTCCCATTGTTCAAGAACAGCGATAGTCTGCGGCAGGTTTTCGTGAACTATTGGATTATCGACACTGCGAAACAGCATCAACACGATTGGGAACATAAAAGTGATAAATACAAAGGCGCCTAATGGAAGAACCAGCCCCGCCGCAATCAGCTTTCGCCTGCGCAAGGTTTTTTGAAGGCACTGCTTTAGTGGCGTTCCATCTGCGGCTAACACCTCGCCGCCACCTGTCGCTGCCATGACCTGTTCGTTCACAGTCGGGCTCCTAAAAGGATAAAATCATGTCTTTTTTATCGCAAAAGAATTTAGAACGCAGGCCAAGTTGGGGGTCGGCAAAGCCTTTCCCCAACTTGGCCGTCAGTTCTTATTTGGCCAACCAGGCGCTGAACTTTTCGTTCAGTTCGTCTGAATGATCGGCCCAGAATGCGAAGTCATTTTGCAGCGCATTCTTGAAGTTACCGGGAGCCGTCGGCATGTGTGGTTTCATGTCGATACCAGCAGTGGCGTGTTTGCCAACAAGCGGGGCAGCGGATTTGCGAACCGGACCATAGGAGATCCAGCTGGCCTGAGCGGCGTTACGCTTGGTATCGGTTGAGAAAGCGATGAATTTCAAAGCGTCAGCCTTGTTCGGGGCACCCTTTGGCATAACCCAAAGATCAAGATCCCAAACCTGACCGTCCCAGACGATTTCAAACGGCTTTTTCTCGGTAGCGACGGCACCGAAGATGCGGCCATTGTAGGCCGTGGTCATCAGAACTTCACCATCGGCCAGCATTTGCGGCGGTTGCGCGCCAGCTTCCCACCAAACGGTGTCGCTTTTGATTGTGTCCAGTTTAGCGAATGCCCGAGCAACGCCTTCTTTGGTTCCCAGCATTTTGTAAACGTCCGACGCAGGAACGCCATCACCCATCAGAGCCATTTCCAGATTGGATTTAGCGCCCTTACGCAGGCCGCGTTTGCCGGGGAATTTCTTGGTATCAAAGAAATCGGCCATGGTGGTCGGCTTGGCGCCGGAGAACTTGGTTTTGTCATAGGCGTAAATTGTCGTCCACACGATTGAGGCAACGCCGCAATCAGTCAGGGTGCCGGGCAGGAAATCATCCTTTGCAGGGGTGCCGTCATCACCGGCAGGCAAAATCGACTTGTCGATTTCTTCCAGCAGGCCTTCGTCACAACCGCGAATGGCGTCGGACAATTCGACATCGACAAGATCCCAGACAACTTTACCGGCTTCAACCTGCGCCTTAACTTCGGCCAGACCGCCGTTGTAATCTTCAGAGTTGATCTTTTTGCCGCCTATGGCTTCCCATGGCTTGTGATAGGCTTCAACTTGGCTTTTGGTGTAACCGCCACCCCACGAAACAACCGTCAGGTTGCCCGCGAAAGCGGTGCTGGCAGCGAGAATTCCCGCGGCAGCAATGGTTGACATTAAAAATGATTTTTTCATCTTACTTTTACTTCTCCCTGATTGATATTTTGCCACTTTTCAACGGCAGTTCTAGGTTTTGGTCTCTCTGTATTTTTTATTTTCGCTCTTTGTACCCCCGGAGACTGACGGGGAATTTCTTTTACTTTTACAGGCCATCGTACACATCAAGTGCCCGGCAGTCATCAATGGTCCAACCAACTTTCACCGGACTACCTTCCGCCAGTTGGGTATGACCCGAAGCATTGGGCACCTTGACGATAAAATCATCGTGTCCGCAAACATTGACCCGGGTACGAATATGATCGCCCAGATAAATCAGCTCTTCCACCTGGCCTTCAAAGACGTTCGGGAATTTGCCATCGGGCGGATCGATCTCGACCCTTTCCGGCCTTAAGGACAGTGAAGTGCCATCGCCCACGCCACCGGCATTGACATCCAGCGCTTGCACAACGCCACTTCCGGGTATATCGACGACACAATTAGCGCCGTTCTTTTCTTTTACCGTTCCCAAAAGTTTATTGTTCTCGCCAATAAACTGGGCGCAGAAGGCATTGTCGGGTTTTTCGTACAAAACATCGGGCGCCGCCAATTGCTGAATGACGCCATCATTAAACACGGCGACACGGTTTGACATCGTTAGGGCTTCGGACTGATCGTGGGTAACGTAAACCACCGTCACGCCCAGGCTTTCGTGAATATGCTTGATTTCATACTGCATCTGCTCGCGCAGTTGCTTGTCCAGCGCGCCCAGCGGCTCATCCATCAAAACAAGCTGCGGGTCAAAGACCAGCGCCCGGGCAACGGCTACGCGTTGTTGCTGACCACCGGATAACTGCATGGGACGGCGGTGACCGAAGTCGCCAAGCTGAACCATATCCAAAGCGCGTTTTACCTTGGCTTCGATATCCGATTTACCCATCTTGCGGACTTCCAGCGGAAAAGCCAGATTTTCAAATACCGTCATATGGGGGAACAGGGCGTAATTCTGGAACACCATGCCGATACCGCGTTTGTGCGGGGCGACATTGTTGATAGAGGTACCAGCCAGGGTGATTTCACCGTGGGTGGCTGGCTCAAACCCGGCCAACATCATCAAGCATGTTGTTTTTCCGGAACCGGAAGGGCCAAGCATGGTCAGAAATTCACCCTTGGCAATATCCAGATTGAGGTTCTTGACGACGAGTGTCTCGCCGTCATAGCTCTTCTGGACTTCTTTGAACCGCACAAGCGGATCAGCTAAATCTGACATCTTTCCTCCCTGTCAGCCGACTATTTTAGCCAGCCATTGTTTTATCGTCATCAGGGTTGGCTTTTTGCCTTATTCCCAGTCGCTCAGCCCGCTTTTTATAACGTTCGAGACAATATTTTTTGATTTCAAAAGACGATAACACAATATTCCAAAGGAAATCAAAGTCCCAAGATTTGATTACCGGGCTATAAGTCCAGAGCACTTGCCCTGTTATCTTGATGAATTTACCTTCCGGTTCAACAGAAGAACATCAAAATCCAGAGGGAAACTTTTCTTGCGACTGATAGAACAAGCCCTGCAAACAGCCCCTATTCAGGGCAATATGCCAGTGACTACATCTGGGGATAGGCGCTTAACTGCATAGCCCAGAAAATTAATTTACCATATAGATCGTAACCGGCACTTTGTTTTGTTTAAGAATTACGCGGACCGGCAAGTCGGTGACTGGGCCCGGCAGCATGGCGGCGTCAAAAACGGCACGCTTTTCAGACCCTGTAATGACCAGGAAAATGTGACGGCTATCCAGCAACGCACAGGGTGTTAGGCTCATTCTTGCATGGCGTTGTTCAGAGGCTCCGACAGCCAACGCCCTGCCCGGTGCATCCTGCCAGCCTCCATCGCCGGGAAACAGTGACGCAATGTGCCCGTCCACGCCCATGCCGAGGTAGACGCCATCCAACGGCCAAACGAGGTTAGCCAGCGCCACCTCGACGTCGGCGCAGCCGTCGAAAGGATTGCCATGTTTTGTCTTCAGCCCCACGAATCGGGCCTTGACGGCGGCTTCCTGTATTAACCGGCGACGGGTCAGGCCTTCATTGCTGTCGGAATGATCAGGGCCAACCCATCTTTCGTCGGCAAGAGTCACAAATACATTTTCCCAAGCCAGATCGGCCCTGGATAAGACAGGAAAAATATGATTTGGCGTTCGCCCACCCGACACAACCAGAGTCGCTCGTCCACGCTTTTCAATCGCATTTCGCAGGCAGGCTGAAATATCGTCCACGAGCTGTTCGGTACAAGACTGGATATCTGAAAATTCAATAAGATTCGGCATAATTTTCCCGAGCATACATTTTATCAAGACTCGTCTGATACAGGAATTACGCACCGGCACGGTCAACGTCTGGGAAGTTCCCGGTTACCGCACCGAAATGTCCCCGTTTGGCGGTATCAAGGATTCCGGCCTTGGATACAAAGAAGGTGTCGTAGAAGCGATGAAAAGCTT
>PVBE011578588.1_pt1 | contig 11062 bp, 13 predicted proteins | sample 1631181 | NCBI WGS metagenome assembly PVBE01 (sample SAMN08397723, study PRJNA350692) | Marine metagenome, whole genome shotgun sequencing project. | isolation source: water | place: Pacific Ocean | collected 2012-04 | reverse complement strand
TCACTTTATCGACAAGCAAAAAATAAAGAAGCTGGAGCTAGTATTCCTGAGTTTTTAAGACTTAGGCAACTAAAGCGTGATCCTGGGAACTAATTCTCATCGTTTGATTTAGGTGACCCGGAATCTACGCCTGCTTCGAGCATCCCTTTTGGCTGCTACCTTCCGGTCCTGACCAGATTTAGGCGTCGAGGCCGCATAGGTCCGAGTCTCCTAAAGTTTAGCAATTCAAATCTCTTAGCCAACAAGCTAAATGCTTCCTAAGGAATTAATTCGATTTAAAGAGCAGGGACGTCACATCACAATCCTTACTGCTTGGGACAGTCTTTCATCTGCAATTGTTGAGGCTGCAGGGGCAGATGTCGTCCTTGTAGGAGACTCACTAGCAATGTTTGTTCATGGGCATAGCACCACATTGCCTGTAACATTGCAACAAATGCTCCATCACACTCAAGCAGTAGGGAGGGGTTTCTCTAGCTCTAAACAAAAACAACCTCTAGTTGTATGCGACTTGCCTTTCCTAAGTTACCAATGCGGAGAGGATAAAGCTGTAGAGGCCGCAGGGAGTCTTTTAAAAGAATCTTGTGCGGCGGCTGTCAAGATTGAAGGAGCTGAGCCTGAAGTAATAATGGTAATTGAAAGATTAATCCGTATGGGAATACCAGTCATGGGACATCTTGGGCTGACACCACAATCAGTACATAATCTTGGTTACCAGAAGCAAGCAGAAACTGAACTAGAGCAAGAAAAGCTAATTAGCCAAGCGCTTCAACTAGAACAGGTTGGATGTTTTGCTTTAGTCCTAGAACATATTCCTTCAACAGTTGCAAGCAGTTTAAGCCAGATCTTAAAAATACCAGTAATAGGTATTGGTGCAGGTGATCAATGTGATGGACAAGTTCGAGTAACTGCCGATTTGCTTGGGCTAACTGATAAACAGCCCCCTTTTGCACAGCCATTAATCCACACAAGGGAACTTTGCATAAAAGCTCTTAAAGAATGGGTTAATCATAAGAACAGCCGTTCAAAGACTCCCACCACTCCAACATCTGGACAAGTATCTGATTACTGATTTCCATTCCCTCTGGATCAGTCAAGTAAAACCTCCAACCTTTCTGCTTAATCCATCCCTTTTTTAAAGGATATGCCCAGACCATTTTCAATTCATTTGTATTTGTCTCTAACTGATCATTAGTCCAACCCAAACCTTTAGAAAGCTCCTGCATATTCACACCCTCTCTACGGCGTAATCCAACAATTAAAAGATCTTCAATAGGTATAGATTGGCTTTTTTTTATTGATTTAAGTGAGCCTAGTTTTGAAGTTGCTTCTTCCGTTTCAAGCCATTCTTTATATAATTTTCTAGTTCTTGGTCGTGAGAACCTATTACCCCAAGGGCAGGCTGTAGCACCTTGACCAAACCCCCACCAACTGGCTCCACTCCAATAAACTCTATTGTGACGAGATGCGTGCCCTGGCAAGGCATAATTGGAAATTTCATAACGGGAAAAACCTGCTCTGTTTAAGATTTGACTAGTAATCTTCGAAATATCAAAAGAAAGGTCATCATTCGGCAAAGATAATTCTCCTCTATTAACTCTCCAAGCAAAAACAGTCCCTTTCTCAATAGTCAAGTCATATATAGACAAATGAGGGGGCGCAATAGAAATCGCTTTTAATAATTGTCTCTTCCATTCAACTAAATTTTGTCCGGGTAAATTTCTTATAAGGTCAAGGCTCCAACTAGCAAGCCTCCCTCTTTTAAAATTATCTTGAATCCAATCACATGCTTCTAAAAGGTCGTTAGAAGAATGGCTTCTGCCTAATTCTCTTAAGACATTATCATCAAAACTTTGTGCACCTAAACTTAAGCGATTAATTCCAGCATCTAAAAACCCTTCAAGTGAGCGTTTATCAAAACTTGCAGGATCGATTTCTAGTGTAATTTCTGCTCCATATTGAAATCCAAAATGTGACCGCAAATGGTCTAATAAACTTGCCACTTGAGAAGCACTTAACAGCGATGGCGTTCCACCACCTATATAAATAGTTGCCAATGGAATTCCTTTTGGGGACAAAGAAATATCTCTATAGAGAAGGTCTAAATATGACTTGATTGAATTACTGCCTGGGCCATGCTCCCCTCGAGCACTGTCTCCTAAAGGCACAACAGGAAAGTCACAATAAAAACATCGTCTATAACAAAAAGGAATGTGCAAATAAGCACTTTGAGGATAATTCACAAGTTGACTTATAAATCAATACACAAAGGTATCCATCTACCACTAAAGCAATAGATTAAATAAGAACAATGCTCCATAAATCAAAGAGAAGGTCCCAAAATTAATGCCATGCTGGAGATCCTAATACTGATTTTATTTTGTATTGCTGGAGGTGCTAGTGGTTGGCTTGGAGTGAACTTATTTCCTCCCAACATATTAGAAAAATTCCAATCGCCAAACGAAGCCAAAATATTTGCAACAGTGGTGAGTACTTTTATAGCTTTACTCATCGGAGTTTTCTTTCAACAATTAAGAAAAAAGCTAACTCAACAAAATAGAACCACCCCTACTGATCTTCTAGTCAGTAGATCAGTAGGCTTAATACTAGGTTTACTCGTAGCAAACCTAGTATTAGCTCCGATACTTCTGATTCCTCTTCCAAAAGAAATATTTCTTGCAAAACCAATTTCGGCAGTACTTAGTAATCTGTTCTTTGGTCTTCTTGGTTACAATCTTGCCGAAATCCATGGGAGAACATTTCTTCGGCTTTTAAATCCAAATAGTACAGAAGCCTTACTTGTAGCTGAAGGCATCCTTACTCCTGCATGCGCAAAAATCTTGGACACAAGCGTAATTATTGATGGTCGCATTAAAGATCTTCTTAATTTCGGGTTAATTGAAGGGAAAGTAATAGTCGCAGAAACAGTTATAGAAGAACTACAACAATTAGCTGATTCAAGTAATAATGATAAAAGGGCAAAAGGAAGAAGAGGTTTAAAGATGCTTACAGCATTACGTGAAAGTTTAAAAAAAAGGCTTGTTATAAACAGCACGAAATATCAAGGGCCTGGAACAGATGAAAAACTTCTAAAACTCACTGCTGATACTGGTGGAATGCTAATCACTGCTGACTATAATCTTGCCCAAGTTGGACAAGTAAAAGAATTAAAGATCCTAAATTTAAGTGAATTAGTAATAGCGCTTAGACCAGAAGTTCAACCTGGTGAGAAATTATTATTAAAAATAGTTAGAGAAGGGAAAGAGAACAGCCAAGGAGTTGGTTATTTAGACGATGGGACTATGGTTGTAGTAGAAGGTGCAAAGAATTCATTAGGTCAAAGACTAGATGTAATTATCACAGGCGCATTGCAGACTCCGACAGGAAGAATGGTTTTTGGAAAACTTGAGAAAAATCCTACTACCAACAAATCTGACAATAAGAATGTCTCTTCTAACTAGATATATCGCTAAGATTTAGGCCTGGACATTTTTGGTCAATATGACGGTTTCGGCACCTTACTACGGCGATTCAGCCGTAATGCGCACTCCACCACCAGATTTGCCATCATTATTACTTAAGGAAAGGATTGTTTATCTTGGGCTTCCTTTGTTTTCTGACGATGATGCCAAAAGACAGCTAGGGATGGATGTTACCGAGCTGATTATTGCTCAACTATTATTCCTTGAATTTGATAATTCTGAAAAACCAATTTACTTCTATATAAATTCCACAGGAACTAGCTGGCATACAGGAGATGCAATAGGTTTTGAAACTGAAGCCTTTGCCATTTGTGACACAATCAGCTACATCAAACCACCTATTCATACTATTTGCATAGGCCAAGCGATGGGGACTGCTGCTGTAATACTCTCTGCAGGCTCCAAAGGTCATAGGGCTGCGCTACCTCATTCTTCAATAGTTCTTCATCAACCAAGAAGTGGTGCTAGTGGGCAAGCAACAGATATCCAGATACGTGCCAAAGAAGTAATTCACAATAAACAAGCCATGCTGAAAATTCTTTCTGCGAACACTGGTAAAAGCGTAGATCAGCTATCAAAGGATTCTGACAGAATGAGTTACTTGAACCCTCATGAAGCTGTTGAATATGGCCTAATTGACAGAGTCCTGAAAAGCCGAAAAGATCTACCAAGCACTAAAACTACAAGCTAATTTACTTGTCACTCATTCTTTTATCTCACCTCATTTCTAATCAATCATGCCCATTGGTACTCCAAGTGTCCCCTATAGACTTCCTGGCAGTCAATTTGAACGCTGGGTAGATATTTATACAAGGCTAGGCGCCGAAAGAATCTTATTTCTTGGACAAGAAGTAACTGATGGAGTTGCGAATAGTCTCGTTGCTCAAATGCTATACCTAGACTCAGAAGACAGTACTAAGCCTATTTATTTGTATATCAATAGTCCTGGAGGATCAGTCACTGCTGGCTTAGCCATCTATGACACTATGAAGTATGTCAAAAGTGACGTTGTAACTATTTGTGTTGGTCTTGCAGCTTCAATGGGAGCATTTCTTTTATCAGCAGGTACTAAAAATAAACGTCTTGCCTTACCCCACAGTCGAATTATGATACATCAGCCTCTTGGCGGTACTTCTCAAAGACAAGCTAGTGACATTGAAATTGAAGCGAAAGAAATTCTAAGAATCAAAGAAATGCTTAACCGCGCAATGTCTGAGATGACAGGCCAACCATTTGAAAAAATTGAAAAAGATACTGATAGAGATTATTTCCTAAGTGCAGCAGAGGCCAAGCAATATGGTCTTATTGACAGGGTTATTTCTCATCCCAATGAGGCCGACAACTAAAGGAAATCAGTACCAAGGTAAATGTGAAGGGTTTTTCATAAGGTTCAACACAAAACCTACCTAATTTTAAAAAAGTCCTTTTAGCAAAGCTTTCTTATTTATAATTTATGCTTTGTAAGCTTGGCCCTAAGAAAGCCCTGAACAACATCCGGATGGCTCAACTTTTTTACGACTCAGACGCAGACCTCAATCTTCTTAAAAACAAGACAGTTGCGATTATTGGTTATGGCTCTCAAGGCCATGCTCATGCTTTGAACCTTAAAGACAGCGGAATTGACGTTGTTGTAGGACTCTATGAAGGAAGTCGATCCGCAAGCAAGGCTATTGCTGATGGATTAGAAGTCTTAAGCGTTTCAGAGGCATCTGCCAAAGCAGACTGGATAATGGTCTTAGTCCCAGATGAATTTCAGAAAGATATCTATAGCAAGGAAATATCTAGTCATCTTAAACCTGGCAAAATTCTTAGCTTTGCTCATGGTTTCAATATTCGGTTTGGCCTAATAGAGCCTCCAACCTTTGTTGATGTCGTAATGATTGCGCCTAAAGGCCCTGGTCATACCGTGCGTTGGGAGTTTCAAAACGGTCAAGGAGTACCAGCACTTTTTGCAATAGAACAAGATGCTTCCGGCAAAGCACGTGATCTTGCGATGGCATACGCTAAGGGGATTGGAGGGACCCGAGCAGGAATACTTGAAACCAATTTCAAAGAAGAAACTGAGACAGATCTATTTGGAGAACAGGCTGTACTTTGCGGGGGCCTTTCTGCACTTGTAAAAGCTGGCTTTGAAACTCTTGTCGAAGCCGGTTATCAGCCTGAGTTGGCTTACTTCGAATGTCTTCACGAAGTCAAACTAATAGTAGATCTGATGGTCAAAGGTGGGCTGACAGCCATGAGAGATTCAATCTCCAATACAGCTGAATATGGTGATTACGTCAGTGGTCCAAGGTTGATTACATCAGAAACCAAAAAGGAAATGAAGCGGATCTTGTCTGACATACAAGATGGGACTTTTGCTAAAAACTTTGTTGATGAATGTGAAGCAGGTAAGCCTGAAATGCAAAGGATTCGTTCTGAAGATGCCTCATTAGAAATAGAAAAAGTTGGGAAAGGCCTTAGGGCAATGTTTAGCTGGCTTAAAACAGACTGAAACTATATCTTTCGCTAATTATTACAGCAACATTAGTAGATCTAGTGGTTGGGGACCCCAGATTCTTACCTCATCCAGTAGAAGCTATTGGACAATTAATTCAATTTCTCAGAAGAAAGATTGAATCCTTTGCTGGTGAGAATACTTTTTCTCTAAGACTTGGAGGTACATTTATTACACTCTTTGTTATTAGTTTAAGTTGTGGTAGTGGTTGGATAATAGAACAATTCTTTTTTAAAGGACATTATTTATCAATCCCAAATCAGATAAGATATATTATTTTAGTTTTAGCATTAGCAAGCTCTCTTGCAGCAAGAAGTCTTTCTCAAGGTGTCTCAAATGTACTTAGCTCATTAAATGATAATCTCCCTTATGAAGATCTTTCCCTTGCAAGGAAAGAATTAAGTCATATTGTTGGGAGAGATGTCGAGAATCTCAGCAGAAAAGACATACTTCGAGCAACTGCTGAATCTGCAAGTGAGAATGCTGTTGATGGAATTTTCGCGCCTTTATTTTGGATGATCATTGGTACATTCTTATGGAGCAATTCGACAACGTTGCCTGGCCCCCTAGCAATGGCATGGCTCTTTAAAGCAAGTAGCACTATTGATTCAATGCTCGGCTATAAGATTGGAAAACTTAGATGGTTAGGAGAGTCAGGAGCCAAACTTGATGATGTTCTTACTTTTATTCCATGCAGGTTAGTGCTTCTTACTCTGCCTTTAATTAGTAAAAACTGGATTAAAGCTCCGTCAATAATAAGAGCAGCTTGGAAAGACGGAGTGAACGATATCTCTCCAAACTCTGGGCTTTCAGAAGCAATATTTGCCTATTGTGCTGATATTAGAATGGGAGGCCTAAACAAATACAAAAGTCACTACATTTCAAAGCCAATATTAGCCTTACAAGCACCTCCCGCAAGCAAAGAAAGTATAAAAAAAATTCTTAAATTATACCCTAGGTTAGAGATATTTTGGATCTCAATAATGATTTCAATTCACATGATAATTCAATAAGCTCCTCTATCTCCAGGAAAGATCAGTACACCAAAAGTTCTTAAAATTATCTTTAAATCAATAAGAAAGTTTCTCTTCCTTACATAAAGCAAGTCAAGGAGAACTCTCCTTTTATAAGTTAGATTATTGCGTCCACTAACTTGCCACAAGCCAGTAATACCAGGACGAACAGATGCAACTTCCTTCATATAAACACCATAACGTTTCAACTCATCCTGAACAATAGGTCTAGGACCTACAATGCTCATATGTCCCATGAGGACATTAAAGAATTGCGGAAGCTCATCTAAGCTGGACAACCTTAGAAATCTACCAATAGGAGTAATTCTAGGATCATTGCGCAATTTAAAATCTTTCTCAAACTCTGATTTTAAAGATAGATCTCTTTCAAGAAGTTTTTCTAGCATACTATCTGCCTCTGAATGCATAGTACGAAATTTAATACACCCAAAATAAATATAGTTACGTCCTACTCTTTGTTGAAGATAGAAAACTGGCCCTTGAGAACTAAGTTTAACAAGAACAGCTATTAAAAGGAAAAAAGGTGCCCCACATATGAGAACAAAAGCAGAAAAAATAATATCTGCTGTCCTCTTTATAGTTCGATCGTAGAGATTTTGATTCTTAAGTAATTCCTGAGTTGCCAGTTGATCTGGAAATAAAGCTAGGTCAACATAGGCTTCTTTCTTAAAATCTGGCTTATTATTATTTTCCTGAGGGGACTTGCTTTTCATCAAATGTTTAACTCAAACATGTTCTTACCCAGCAGACTCTAGTAAAAAACAGTCATTTTTTAAATACCATAGGGTCGCTTGATGCAATATCTAACTTATTTAAATGCATTTGCCAAGCTTCCATTAAAACTAACTCAAAATGTCTAGTGAAAGATTTAATACTGAATTTTTGAGCCCATTTGTTTATCGATGCAGAACTCATCTTTTTCCATAATTTATTCTCTTCAAACCAAATTACGGCCTCCAACAAAGACTTAACTTTTTGATCTCTGAAAAGAACACCTGTAGCAGACTCTATTCCCTTAGTAGCACATTTAACCGTATCCAAAAGTCCGCCTTGACCAAGGGCAATAATTGGAGCCCCTGCCGCCATTGCTTCTACAGGGGCTATTCCGAAATCCTCCACTCCTGCATAGACATAAGCTCGGCATTCCTGCATCAATTTCTCAACAATATGCTTTTCTTGATATCCCAAAAGATTGACAGTTGGACCCGCAATCCGCTCTAGGTAGCAACGCTCAGGTCCATCTCCAACAACTAACAAGGGGAGTCCTAAGGCATTAAATGCTCTAATAACTAGATCAACTTTCTTATTAGGAACAAGGCGACAAAGACATAAGTAATAATCACTTCTTTCTTCACTATATTTAAATCGATCCACATCAACTGGCGGATGAACAACTATTGATTCTCTTCCCCAATATTTCGAAATCCTTCTTGCTGTAAATCTAGAATTCGCCAATAAACAATCTACTCTTGCAGCACTAAGTTGGTCCCACTGTCTCAGCTGATGTAATTGCCAGCGAATAAGTGGTCCAAGTCCAGATCTACTTAAAGTTGATCTGGCTAAATATGTATTCATCTGATCCCAGGCATATCTCACAGGGGTGTGAATATAACTAAGGTGCAATTGATCTGGTGAAGTAAGAACTCCCTTTGCTACAAGATGGCTACTGCTAATAACCAACGGATAAGCACTTAAGTCAAGTTGTTCGATTGCATATGGGAGCAAGGGCAAAAAACTTTGAACATGACTAATACCAAAGGGCAATCCTTGTATGAGACTCGTGTTAACGGATCTACCAAACAACCAACTCTTTCTATTTAAGCTTTCACCATCTACTAGTGCAGAAAGTTCTGCAGAACTGCCTAAAGATGAGATAAGGCCATCAATAATTCTTACAACTTGTTCGGCTCCACCTACAGAGCGAGGTGAAAACCATTCATGAACTAATGCTATTTTTTTAGGGATGTCATTCATAAATAAAAACAAGAATGTCAACAATCTCCAAGAGAGTCTCTTGCAAGAAAGAGTTCTCCTTCTTAGAAGATCAGTTCAAGTCGCTTTTAAAAGCTAAAAGAAATAAAGTCAGTTGAATAAGTACTAAGAACATAAAGAAATAAAAGGCCAAAGAAAGAACATACAGAAGTCAAGTACATTACATACCCTTTATTTCTAGGCAACTTAATATAGGATAATAGCATTATTGCTAATGCTATTATGCCACTAATAATTAGCAATATTTCTGATGGTTCATCTAATCTGAAGCTAATTAGAAAGTCAGAGTTAAATAATAAAAAAGGCTGTATATCAACTTTTCCATTAACATGTTTATAAAATAAATAAACAGAATAAAGTGTTGAGGCTAGGATACTATTTATAAGCAAAAAGGATACAGGCTTTGATAGCCTATTCATTGTTCTGTTAAAGCTAAAAACTAAAATAGCTATTAACAACGAAAATGATAGTGGTAAGAGAGGTATAAGAAATGAAGAATTGATGAGTTTAGACATTCCATGCTTTGCTTATCTCTCTTGACACTAACCTGCTTAAGACTAACTCAATAGTAATTAAGAATAAAACAAAACAATTGCAAGATAAGATTTATAAGAAAATATTGGCTGAGCTATGGCTTAGCTTCGGAATTTCAGAAAGGTCAGTTCTTAGGATCAAACTAAATAGGTATAGGGTAAAAAAAATCTAGTTTAAAAATATTTAAAGAGGTATCAATTCAATAAAATTTACTTCTTTTCCGAAATAAGATAGGCAAAGAAGTTCTTATGAGAAGTGAATAACTACTATCTATTGATCTTTCTAATTGTAGCGGTATTTTCAATCTTAAGCTTTATGCTTTACATGAGAGAAAAGCATAATTACTTGGGACGGGTCAAAAAACTGGTCAAGAAAAGGAAAAAGAAATTGCTGAAAGGTAAAAAAAACAATAGGATTCATAGATATCATTCCTAGCAGGTACAAATGGTTGAAAATCAAGAAAGAATAGAGGAGTTCAATTCAAGCGATTCAAACATCCAAGTTCCAGACTATGCTAATGCGAAGTGGCTAGACAACGAAGATAAAGCTGTAGAGAACGTTTTTGGATTTAATAAAAATGCAGAGTTAGTAAATTCCAGGGCAGCGATGGTTGGCTTCCTAATGCTTGTATTAACGGAATTAATTTTTGGTGGGAAGCCCGTCACCCTTGCAATTTTTGGCATCAACTAATCGGTCAAAGGAGAACATTTTTTTCTTTTCAGGTATTATAAGAAATTAGTTTCTGACTATTAGCATGAACAAGAAATACTCGATAGGTTTCATTTATGTATCTGTGTGTATCTTGATTTGGGGAACCATCGGATCTTTTGTTGATTACCCACTTCTACAAGAAGAAATTTATCAGCCTGGTTCATTTGGGCAATTAAGCACTTTTCTAGCAGTCGGTTTACTGACTCTTTTCATTGCAGTAGTTTTATTTAAAAGAATTCCTAGAAATTTTATTGAATAAAGGTAAGTCTTCAATATTTATACCTTTTTATTACTTCTGCTGGTTGATTGCCTCTTTCAGCATCAAAGAGCAACCACTGTCTAGTTTCAGTATCATGATCGCATCCTAAATTAGGCTTATCAACTTTTAAAGTTGACATCTCAAAGTGACACTGTTGATCTGCCTCAAAAGCTGATTCATATTCAGGCTTAAAATAAGCAGTAGTAAAGATTGAAATCAGAACCAAAAACAAACAGCTTATAGCTGTAAATATATTCATAATGAATACTTAAGCCTTGCAATTCAATATTAGTACAATTGTAAAACATTAATCAAGGATTTATGTTTTAATTTATTTTGAAAAGGACTTGGAAGATTGAAAATAAGATCTTATAAAATGGCTAGATCTTATTTATCTATATACCCTGTCCAGCTTAAGTTCTACCAATGTTATAAATAAAATCCTTAAATGCGGGAACATAAAAATAAAGGGCAGTCGCCAAAACAAGTAATACGTTCAGTCCTATAACAAGAGAACCCAATAAAACACGAGTTCTCTTTGTAGGAGTTTTATATT
>PVBE011241161.1_pt1 | contig 11062 bp, 7 predicted proteins | sample 1631181 | NCBI WGS metagenome assembly PVBE01 (sample SAMN08397723, study PRJNA350692) | Marine metagenome, whole genome shotgun sequencing project. | isolation source: water | place: Pacific Ocean | collected 2012-04 | reverse complement strand
CTGATGTCGTTCGAAACCACCAGCACCGCCCGCATCCGCGCCGAGGACGGCCCCGATGCGATCCGCGCCCAGCTGGCGGGGGCCGAGACCCTCGTCGCGCTGCACGGTCTGACCCGCGTGCTCACCCTGTACGAGCCCAACAACAGCGCCGTGATCCGACTGGTCGGCACGCTGACCGACACCATCCTGAAGTTCTTCACCGACGGCGGCGACGTGCTGAAGCTGCAGCTGCTGGAGGACGAGTGCTTCGTCAACGGCAAGCTGCTGCGGGTCGAGGCGACGTTGTACGACCGGGCGCAGGACCTGACCTCCATCCTCGGCCGGTTCGAGATCGGCGAGATCGAGTTCCGCCAGGGCACCAACGCGGCCGCCGTCGAAGCGTTCGTGGCCGACTTCGCCACGAGCCTCAAGACCGGCGTCCGGGCGCTCCCCGAGGGGGGGTACGACCTCATCGCGTTGGGACGCAGCGCGGGCCGGTCGATCGCGTCGTTCCGATTCGAGCCAGACCGCCTCGCGATCTGGCTCTACGCGGGCCTTCTGGACGTGGTCGAGCGGCTCTACTCGGAGTACGGCGAGGGCAATACGCCGTCGCTGCTCCCGGTGCGCCGACTCCTCCAGCTGCTCATCGACAGCGCCCGCTCGCTCGGTGGCATCTACCAGGTGCTGGCGACGATGAAGGACCCGTCGGTGGCGCTGACGCTGCCCCGGCTCCGGACGGCGATGGCCGTCGACTCGGTCGGCTTCGGCATCTTCATGGGGCTGCGCAACACCGAGCTGATGACGCTCGCGCTGTCGGCGCTGCTGGGCGGGCTAAACCGAACCGGCGACCCCGACCAGGCCGTAGAGCCGCTGTTCAGCTACCCCGGGCTCGGGGGCTCGGCGATGGTCCTCATCCTCGCCGTGCACGACACCAAGACGGCGCTGCGCGGTTCGCCGGCGGGCGTGCCCGGGCGCATGCTCGCGGCGGTCGAGTGCTTCCACCGCTACAGCGCCAACCCGAAGGCGCCCCAGGCTCCGACGGCCGTGCTGGTCCAGATGGCGGGCGACGAGATCGAAGGCTGCGACGTCGGCATGGGCAAGCTCTTCGCCGCCTACAAGGGCAAGTACCCGCTGGGCTGCACGCTCAAGCTCAGCGACGGTCGGGTCGGCGTGGTGTTGTCGCAGGGGGACAGCCAGGCAACCAAGGCGCGGCCCACGGTCGGAATCGTCGAGGGCACGAAGCTGACCGACCGCGTCGATCTGAGCACGCACATGAACCTGCAGGTCGTGGCGACTCCGTCGGCGGCCGGAGCGGGCATGGATCTGACCCGACTGACCAGTTCGGCCGCCCCCGCCTGAGGTAGGTTGAGGCGTGCCTCTGCGCGTCTCCGATCTCGATCGTGACCAGCTCCCCCACTCGGTGGGGGACTACGAGCTGACCGACGTGCTCGGCGCCGGCGCGATGGGCCAGGTGTTCCGCGCCCACAAGCCCGGCGCGGACGGCTTCAAGCGGGAGCACGCGGTCAAGGTGCTGCGCTCCGGAGGCTCCCAGGATGCCGAAGTGCGCAACAAGCTCTTCGCCCGCGAGGCCCTGGTGGGCGCCCGCCTCGACCACCGGAACCTCGTCCGCACCGATGACTTCTTCCTCGATGGAGACGAGCGCTTCCTCGTGCTCGAGCTCGTCGAGGGCTGCAACCTCACCGAGCTGCTGCGTGCGCGCGGCCGGCCGCTCGGCGCGGTCGAAGCGCTGGAGATGCTCGCCCAGGCGTGCCAGGGGCTGCACTACGCCCACGGCGCCACCGACGAGCGGGGCAAGCCGCTGGGCCTCGTGCACCGGGACCTCAAGCCCGACAACCTCCTGATTCGGCGCGACGGGGTCGTGAAGGTGGCCGACTTCGGCATCGCCAAGCCGACCCAGGCCGACCTCACGACCATCACGCAGGCGGACACCACCCGCGGCACCATCCCGTACATGTCGCCCGAGCAGCTGCGGGCCGGGGACATCGACGGCCGGTCCGACGTCTGGGCCATGGGCTGCGTCCTGTACTACAGCCTCACCGGGCGCCACCTCTTCGTCGGCGACAGCGCTCCGTCGATCATGATGCGCATCATCCAGCTGGACTTCGGACCCCAGCGGCCCGACCCGTTCGGGGAGATGAATGCGTCCCACCCGGGGTTGGGCGAGGTCCTGCGCCGCTGCCTCGCGCTGGAGCCGAAGCACCGGTTCGACACCGCCGAGCAGCTTCGGGGCGCGCTCCTGGCGCTGCTGCCTCCGGGCCCCGCGGTGTTGACGTCGGAGGCGACGCTGGCCGCGGTCTCGTCGGAGCACCTCCCCGGGTGGTTGGCCGACCCCCTCGACCTTCCCGAGACGGTGGACACCGCGCCTCCGTTGGCTCCGCCCGCGGCCGGGACGGAGTCGCTGTTCAAGACGCCCGCGACCCCGGAACCGGAACCGGAGCCCGCGCCCGAACCGGTAGCGGAGCCCGAGCCTGAGCCGGTAGCGGAACCCGAGCCTGAGCCCGTGGCGGAGCCCGAGCCTGAGCCCGTGGCGGAGCCGGAACCGGCGGCCGCGTCCGACTTCCAGGAGTGGAGCACCGCGACCCTCAACGGGGACGAGGGCGTCGAGGCGGCCGCAGAAGACGAGGACGAGGACGACGAGCGGAGTTGGCTCGCCGCGTTCCTGCTGTCCGGCGGCGTCGCGGCCGGGGTGGTCCTGTTCGGCATCCTGGTGCTGTCGGTGCTGCTCGGCCTCTTGATCTGGGCCGCCTGAACGCGGATCTGGAGGAGCCTCCGGCGCCCCCGGTCGTCGTCCCGGCGGCGTACAGCGGGCTGACCCTGGAAGAGAGCGTGCCCGTGGCGGGAGGAGCGCTCGCCCGGTACCGCGGCCCCGGCCGAGACGACGTCCCGCGTGAGACCGTCCAGTTCTACAACGCCTCCGGCATGGCCTGGAGCGTGTCGCTCAACGCCTTCTACGCGCCGGTCGAGTGGATCGCGACGAACCGGGTCCAGTACGTGGACGGAATCCTCTACTTCGACGATGCCTGCCAGACCTACTCGCGCGACTCCGAGGGCCGCTGCTCTTCGCTGTACGCGGTCGAGCCGTTCACCCAGACGCAGATGTGGCGCAGCGAGCCGCTGGTGAGCAACACCGACTTCGTCATGGTCTGGGACTACATCGTGACGGGCTACGGGTTCACCGACGAAGCCGACTTCGTCCGCATCCTCCGGCGCAGCGACGGGGTGGAGGTCTCCAAGCTCTGGGTCGAGACGGCGCCGGTGTCCATCGAGCTGATGAGTTGGACCTCGGACGCTGGCGAGCCGGTGGTGTGGGTCGCTCTGTACGACGACACCGCCTACTCGATCGCGATCACCGGCCTGGCGTCGGGGAACCCCAAGCTCCGCGCGATCTAGCCGCCCTGGAACTCCGCTCCCACCAGGGCGGGGATGCGGGCCTCCAGCGCCTTGGCCTCCTTGGGGCTGAGCTGGATCCGCTTGAGGATGCTCTCGGCCTCGTGCTTGAGCTTCTCCGAAGGCATCGCCCCCAGGGTCTCGGGATCGCAGTAGGGGAAGTACTCGTCGCCCTCGAGCACGGCGTCCAGCGCGAGCCCGCGGACCCGCTTGATCTCGGGGTGGAACTCCGGCCCCTCGGCCAGCGCGGCGTCCACCAAGCGCAGCGTTTCGAAGACCCCGCCGGTGCCCAGCCCGCTGCAGCCGCCGTAGTCCCAGGCGCGCACCTGCCAGCTGGGCCACGGGCGTCCCGTGGGCTGAGCCGCGTACCCGTAGGCATGCGCCATGAGGGCGAAGAAGGCGTCGTCGGAGGCGCTCGGGGTCACCTTGGCGGCGGCCGTCCAGGGGCCGGAGGTGATCACCGTCGTCACCCCCATCCCCTCGATCCCGAGTCCCCACTCGAGCCCCGGGAGCACGCCGTTGAGGTAGCCGAAGTCGACCGCGTCGGCCTCGAGCATCGCCTCGTAGCGCTGATCCATGGTGCGATCGATCTCGGACTGCACTTCCAGGGCGATGCCCCAGGCGTCGCGCAACTGCGCCGCGGTGAGGGCGGCGGCGACGACCTCCCGCACACGTCGCGCCCGCTCGGAGGTCTCCGCCGGCAAAGCGTCGACGGCGGTGAGGGCGCCGCGGGCGATGCGGAAGCCGACGAGGTAGGAGCGGCCGTCCTGCGGACCCTTGAAGCGGTTGCCGATGCGCAGATCGCTGGGAGGGTTGGCCCAGGAGCCGCCCCGCAGCACCCGGTCGCCGTGGGTCGGCCCCGCCGAGGGGCCCGGGTCGGTGACGCGGTTCATCGGGTAGGTGGCGTGCACGTCCCAGGTCCACTCCCAGAGGTTGCCGAGCAGGTCTCGGACCGGCGCCGAGCCCACCGCGCCCGCCGGCGCGAGTCCGGTGTAGCCGTCCTCGCAGGAGAAGGTCTTGTTCACCGACGGCCGCATCTTCAGCGCATCGGCATGGTCGACGTCAGCCGCGTTGGCGACGTTGGCGAAGCTGCAGATCGAGCCCTGGGATGGCCCCGCGTGGGTGCGTGCGGCCCACTCCCACTCCGCCTCGGTGGGCAGCCGGTAGCCGGGCGAGGTCACGTCCCAGGACCAGCCCCCCGAACCATCGGCGGCGTACGCGGGCCGCAGCCCCTCGCGGGTCGACAACTGGTTGCAGAAGGCGATCGCCTCGTCGAACGTCACGCACGTCGCCGGCAATTCGGGCCCCACCCCATGGGCGGCGCAGCTGCCCCCGCGGGTGTCACCGCGCCAGTTTCGCCCCTGGGACGCCGCCGGGTTGGATCCCATGACCGCCTCGTACAGGCCCTGGGTGACCTCGGTGGGGCCGATCTCGAACGAGCGTGAGATCCGAACGTCGTGGGCGGGGAACTCGTCCGCGTCCTGCTCTCCCCCTCGGGTCCACGAGCCGGGCTCGATCGAGACCAGGGCGTGATCCGACTCGCGGAGCAGTGAGCCGGCCGCTCCCAGGAGGACCGGCAGCAAGAGCAGGAGGAGGTAGCGGCGCACGGCCCGAGGTTACAGCGCCGTGCACTCCCAGGTGACGATCACGGACGAGGTCGCGACGTCACCGTTGCAGTCCTCGACCTCGAGTTCGACCTCCACGGTCTCGGACTGGAAGCCCGGGGCCGTGTTGGCGATGCCTCCCACCAGGGTGATCCCAGCGACCGCCGCGTCGGCGGGAGTGATGTCCGTGGCAGGGATCAGATCCAACGCGGTCCAGCTGAAGCCGAGGTCCGCGCCGTCCGGATCGAAGGAGCCGGTTCCGTCGAGCGTCACCGCCGGCCACGCGCACGTGGGGCACGAGGTGACGTTGCCGTAGGGGTCGACCGCGCACGTGACGGTGTCGCTCACCACGATGTCGGAGCCGGCGTCCGAGATGGCGCTGTCGTCGTCGTCCCCGCCGACGCTGTCGTCGTCGTCCCCGCCGGCGCTGTCGTCGTCGTCCCCCGCGCTGTCGTCGTCATCGCCCGCGGACACCGTGATCCAGGCTTCGGGGAAGTCGTTGGACGGGTTGCCTCCGGCGGCTACGGCGACCGTGTAGGTGTCCTGCAGCGAAGAGGCGCCGAATTCGTCCTCGACGAACAGCCCGAACTCCCAGAGGCCGGGCACGTCGGGGTAGACGCTCAGCAACTCCGGGCTGGCGTGCACGAGGTTGGCTTCGGTCAGTTCGGAGCCGACCGGCTGAGACTCGATCGACCACCAGTACTGGACGATGTCGTCGCCGTCGGCGTCCGAGGAGGTCGATGCGTCGAGGATGACCTCCTCGCACGTGGCGCCGTAGCCGGTCTGCACGATCGAGGCGATCGGGGCCGCGTTGTCCAGGCACCAGTCGCCCGACAGCGAGTACTCCGCGGTCATGACCTCGCCCGGGGCGAGGATGATCGTCGCGAACTGCAGCGAGTTGCTGGGCGTGTCGTAGATCCAGCCGGTCTGCGGCACGCCGTCGATGGCGAGCACGATGGTGTCGACCACCGGCAACTCGGTCAGCGGCATCTCGTCGGGCGCCACCGCGGGGGTCGCCCAGGCGGCGATGTCTTCCAGGTGGGGCACCCAGTCCCCCTCGCAGATCGACAGGTCGAGCCCCCCGGTGATGCTCGTGGCGTCGACGTAGATCGATCCGCTGGAGGCGCTGCCGCCCGGCCCCGAGCAGCCCGCGAGGCCGCCCGTGATGCCCGACAAGCTCACCATCGACGGGTCGGCCTTGAGGGCCTCGAAGTCGTTGACCCAGTCCGCGACCACGCCGCCGCTCTGCTCCTGCTCATCGCTGACGAACACGATGCGGAGGGAGGCGTCGGGGCGCAGGAAGCCGAAGTTGTTGGTGTTGACCAGCGGGGCGGTGAGCGCGTCGTAGCCGAACTGGAAGCCCATCTCGATGCCGGAGCCGTTGATGCCGACCAGCACGTTCGAGGCGAAGGTGCCCGCGGGGTCGGGGTCCGAGGAGGTGATGATTGACGGGAAGCCCTGGAGCGAGCCGTTGTCGGTGGTCACGACGCCGACCTGGTAGTCGACGAGGTTGGCGTCCAGTTCGGCGAACATCGCCGTCGCGTCGGTGCCGAGCGAGATCTGCTCATCGGACATCGAGCAGGAGTTGTCGACGACGAACAGGAGGTCGACGGAGCTGGCGTACGACAGCGTGTCCGTCTGCCGGGCGCCGAGGTGGGCGGAGCCGCTGACGGGCACGACGAAGTCCGGGTTGGCGGGGTCGTTGCTCTCGATGTGAAGCTCGCCCGAGGACGGGTCCACGGTCGCGGGGGCGTACAGGATCGTCACCACGGCGGTGCCGCCCGGGGTGAGCACCGTGCCGGGGGAGGGGGCGCCGGCGATGGCGATCTCCCCGGTGCCGCCGAGGTCGTCGTACCAGACCGAGCTGATGGTGATGGACGTCGAGCCGATGTTGGTGATGGTGATGTCGTCCTGCACCACGCAGCCGACGTCGAGCTCGCCGAAGTCCAGCGACGACTGGTCTAGCGACAGCCCGTTGCTGTGCACGGTGGTCTCCGTCAGCGTGTTGCCGGTGGTCGTTCCGTCGTTGGCGGTCGCGGTCAGCACGATGGTGTCGCCGGGGGACAGCGCCGCTGCCGCGAGGGTGTCGGTGGTGCCGGACGGGGCGCCGTTGATGGTCCAGGCGTAGTCGTAGCCCTCGGCGTCGCCGTCGGCGTCGTTCCAGCCGCCGGTGTTGGCCACGTAGCTGTTGCCGAGCACGTCGAAGCCGATGCTCAGCGACGTGAACGACGGCGGCGAGTTGACGATCAGCACGGTGTTGCTGGCGACGGCGATGCCGTCGTCCTCGCCGTCGTCGGGCGTGATCTCCACGTAGACCGAGTCCCCCTTGGAGAAGACCGCGCCGTCGACGTAGGACAGCTCTTCGCCGGGCACGGAGGCGGAGTTGACGAACCACTCGTAGCTCAAGCCGACGGGGCTGCCCTCGGCGTCGAACGCACCCGAGGCGGTGGCGCTGAGCAGATCCCCTTCGGTGGCCGTGGGGCTGGGGCTGAGGATGGCCGCGACGATCACCGGGGCGGTGTTGGTGATGATCAGCGGGAGGCTCGTCAGCGGGGCGCCGAGGTCGTCCCCGTCGTCGGGCGTAGCGACGCAGTAGATCGAGTCACCGACGCCGAAGAAGGGGGCCGAGAGCGTGTCGGTGGAGGCGACGTTGCTCGCGCCGACCCACCACTGCACCTGGTAGTCCTCGCTGTCGGCGGGGTCCGGGTCGGCCCAGCCGGTGCCGATGCACTCCAGCGTGGCGCCGACGCCCGCGGGGTCGGGGCCGATGGCGGCCGAGTCGGCCGACGGGGCGGTGTTGGCGGCGAAGACGTGGTTGGACTCCACCGGGAGGCCGTCCTCGATGCCGTCGTTGGGCAGGGCTTCCACCCAGATCTCGTCGTCCTTGTCGAAGAACTCGGAGGTGAGCGACGGGCCGTCCTCCCCGGAGACCTCGAAGCCGTCGACGAACCAGGTGTAGAGGAGCTCGACGGGGTCGCCGTCGGCGTCTTCGGTGGTGGCGCTGACGAAGATGACCTCGATCCCCTCGGTGGGATCCTCGGGCTCGATGACCACGTCCACGACCGTGGGCACGGCGTTGGAGATGGTGACCGAGTCCTGCACCAGGGCACCGTCGACCGTGCCGTCGTTGGGACGCACGCGGATGGTCCAGGTCTCGCCGTAGTCGGTGGCCGTGGACGGGATGGTGGTCAGGCCCGCCAGCGAGGGCATCGGGCTGTCGTCGATCCGCCACTCGATGTCGACCGTCACCTCGTCGCCGTCGGCGTCGTCGGTGGTGATGGTGGCGACGAGGTCGTCCTCGGAGTTGGCCGGATCGGGGGTCAGCTGCACCGTCGCCGTGGGGGCGGCGTTGTCGGTGGTGTCGTCGTCGTCGGTGGCGTCGTCGTCGTCGGTGGCGTCGTCGTCGTCGGTGGTGTCGTCATCGTCGGTGGCGTCGTCGTCATCGCCCTGGCAGTCGGGGTGGCCGAAGCAGGTCGGGTCGTTGCAGTCGAACAGGCCGTCCAGGTCGTTGTCCGCGTCGTCGCTGCACTCACCGGGGTCGTCCCCTTCCTCCGCGGCTGGATCGTGGTCGCCGTCGCCGTCGGGGCGAGGCGTTTCGGGGCAGCCCATCAACAAGGGGAGGGCCAGCAGGAGGAAGAGCGGAAGGCGAGTCATTGCGTCCGAGGCAATACCAGGGGCATGCGGGGCCGTCGAGGGCGATATCATCCCGGCGATGCGGACGAGCAAATGGGTGTGAACGACGAGATCTGGGAACTCGAGGTCGATCCGTTCTTCGACGGCAAGCGCGTGGACCAGTTTCTCGCCAAGAAGCTGCCGGAGATGTCCCGCAGCTACATCCAGAAGCTGGTGGACGACGGGGCGGCGACGTCCGAGGGCCAGACCCTGCGGCGGTCCGCGCGGCTGAACGCGTACGACACGGTCGAGTTCGTGGTGCCGGAGTCCAAACCGTACGAGGTGACGGCCGAGGACATCCCGTTGGACATCGCCTACCAGGACGCCGACGTGCTGCTCGTGGACAAGCCCAAGGGGATGATCGTCCACCCCACCACCAACGCCCCCGGCGGCACGCTGGTCAACGCGCTCCTGCACCACGTCGACGACCTCAGCGGCATCAACGGCGTCGAGCGTCCGGGCATCGTGCACCGCATCGACAAGGACACCACCGGGCTGCTGGTCGTCTGCAAGAACGACATCGCCCACCACCGCCTGTCGGACCAGTTCCGGGATCACTCCTGCGACCGGCTGTACGTGTCGCTGGTCTACGGCGGGGCGCTGATCCCGCGCGAGGGGACCATCACCTCGATGCTCGGCCGCGACGTCCGCGATCGCCGGCGGCAGGCCAGCCGCAAGGACGGCTCGGGCAAGGAGGCGGTGACCCACTACAAGGTGATGGAGGACTACGGCCCCATCGCGATGGTCGAGTGCGTGCTGGACACGGGGCGCACGCACCAGATTCGGGTGCACATGGCCGAGCAGGGGCACCCGCTGGTGGGCGACCCGGTCTACGGCGGCACCAAGAGCAAGTGGTTCCCCCGCCAGCCGGAGCTGCGATCGCTCGTCTCGGAGTTGCGCGGCCAGATGCTGCACGCGGCGGTGCTGGGGTTCATCCACCCGCGCACGGACGAGTACGTGCGGTTCCGGCGGAAGCCGCACGACGAGATGATGGGCGTGATCCGGGGCCTGCGGACGTTTGCGGGCATGGACCCGGACGCCCCCGGGCCCTGGGATCGGGAGACCACCTAGTCATGGCGAGGGTGCTCCTGGCGCTGCCCGACACCGACTTCGACCCGACCGAGGCGGCGGTGCCCTGGCGAGCGTTGATCGACGCCGGACACGAGGTCGTGTTCGCCACCCCCAGCGGCAGGCCCGGAGCGTGTGATCCGTTGATGCTGACTGGCGTGCTCTTCGGCGGGGTGAAGATCACGAAGGCCAACGCGCCGATCTACGAGGCGATGACGCAGGACGCGGCGTTTCTGGCCCCGTTGGCCTACGACGCCATCGACCCATCCGCCTACGACGGGGTGCTGCTCCCGGGAGGCCACGCGCAGGGCATGAAGCCCTACCTGGAGTCGGAGGTCCTGCAGGCCGCGGTCGCCGCGTTCTTCGCCGATGGCAAGCCCGTGGCGGCGATCTGCCACGGCACCATCGTGTTGGCGCGAACGAAGGACGCCGACGATGCCTCGGTCATTGCCGGGCGCCGCATGACGTGCCTGCCGCGGATGATGGAGTGGTCCGCCTGGATCGCGACGGTGGCGACCCGGGGGAACTACTTCCGCACCTACCCCGAGTGGGTGCAATCGGAGGTGGAACGGCTCGGTGGCACCGTCGAGACCGGCCCCCTGGTGGCGGCCTACGGCAATCCCTTCACCGTGCGCGACGGCAACCTGCTCACGGCCCGGTGGCCGGGGGACGCCAGCGGCTTCGCCGCCGAGCTCGTGGCGATGCTGGCCGAAGGCTGATTCTCGGGAACCCGGGGGCCTCGCGCGGGTCCTTGGGTGCATGCGTCCCCACCTGATTCGTGCCGCCAAGATCGTGCTCCCGCTGCTCGTCGGCGCCCTCCTGCTGGGGCCGACGAACACCCTCCAGCCGCTCCACGAGACCCAGCTTCCGCCCGCGCGGGCGCTGCCGGAGTCGCTCGCGCTGCCGGTCGGGGGGCCAACCCGCTGAACGCCCCCGAGGACGAGCTGGCCGCGCTCCAGGGCGGCTTCGACCTCGTCTTCGCCGGCCACTACGCCGCCGCCTGGGGCTACTTCGAGCCCGTCGCCCAGAAGCTGCCGGACTCCGCCGTGGGTCCGCTGGGCGAGTGCATCACGTTCCTCGCCGCCCACTACGGGGACCGGCCCGTGGACATCGACTACGACGACGCCTTCGACCGGACCGCCCTCGCCCTGGAGGAGCTGGTGGACGACGAGGGTTGGACCCCCTGGGCGCGCACGCTGGACGCGATGCACCAGGGCATCGACGGTCTCTTCGCGAGTGCCAGGGCTGACCGCTTCTCGTCGTTGGTGTACTTCCGTGCCATCGCTGTCCTCCATCGCGACGGCGGGCCCGGGGTGTCCGGGGGGTCTACG
>PVBE012478157.1_pt1 | contig 11063 bp, 10 predicted proteins | sample 1631181 | NCBI WGS metagenome assembly PVBE01 (sample SAMN08397723, study PRJNA350692) | Marine metagenome, whole genome shotgun sequencing project. | isolation source: water | place: Pacific Ocean | collected 2012-04 | reverse complement strand
GTCCGTTGACCTCGCGGCGAAGGCCATGGGGAAAAATACGCTTCCGGCCGAGGATGTCTATACGAACGATTTCCTGCCAACGCCGGGCGTTTTCGTCAAGCCATAGGATCATCCGCTGGCGGGGGGATTTTCCCTCCCGCCGGTCTCTGTTCTGCGCCCTCGGTTTCGTGCGTGGGCGAATCGTATCGGTCAGAGTTTGTACGCCATAAATCCGGAAGGCGGCGATCCGGTTTTCCTCGCCGGGAACGACTAACCATAGAGACTGTGATCCAAGCGGCCCGAAAGGGACCTTTCTGGAAAGGAGGTTTCGCCCACGAGGAGAGAGACATGCCACGGGAATACGTCAAGGGAGTTGCCCGGCAGAAAGAGTGAAGTTACTCGCCCGCCATCGTGGCGAGAGGCGGAAGGATGGTGTGGCTTTCTGGCGCGACCGGCGGCGTGGACGAGGAGGACAACTCGCTCGCTGGCGACTTCGACGCGCAGGTCCACGGCGCATTCCGGGATCTCGAAAGGACGCTTCAGAAAACAGGCGGACGGCTTCAGGACATCGTGATGATGAGGGTGTACATCGCGCGACGTGCGGGATGGGGATCGCTTCACGGAGATTCGAAAGAGCGACTTCCCAGAAGGGTTTCCCGCGAGCGCCCTGATTACGATGTCCGGGTTCGGACGCAATCCGGGCTTGATGGTCGAGATCCAGGCCATCGCCGTCGTCGATCACGAGTAGGAGGCCTTGTGCCGTATCCATCAAGGATGCGGTCCGGAAGAACAGCGGTCCCCGGTTATTCAGAACCTTCATCTTGGGAGCAGTGGCGTGGCCGAAACAAAGGAGAACAACTCGGATAAGCGCGGTGTCATCGTGAGAAGTCTGGACGGCTTCTCGGCCTTGGCGACCGTTGGCGGAGAACACCAATTCATCATCGACGAGCCCCAATGGCTTCAAGGAACGAACAAGGGACCCAACCCCTTCGGCCTCATCATGAGCGCACTTGGCCGGTGAATGATCGGAACGCTGCGGGGCGTAGCGATCCAAAATGACATCCCTTACGACGGAGCCGAGGTCGAACTCTCTCGAAAAACCAATATCCTGGCGGACGGCCCCTTGGACCCGCGAGAGCGGAAGCTGCGGCTCGCGAAGATTCATGCCCGAATCAGGATCCAGGGAAACCTGTCGCCGGAAGACAGGAAGATCCTGGAGGAAGCGGTCGCCACCTGTCCGGTGGGAAACTCCTTACGGGAGAGCATACGCATCGAGGAGACATTTGAATGCGGGAGTGGCTGAGCCTCGTCTTACCGAGAGAAGAATGACCACCAAAATCTTACAACCAGCCGATCAAAACTTCAGTGGGGATGGCTACCGGGATTGGACGCTGTAGTCGGGAAACCCCTCGGTTCCCACCGCGGTTGGATCGCCGGAAACGCGATGCTGTCAAGGGAGGGCTGAATCATGGATATCGAGTTCTTTCACCATGAACCCCGAAGACGGTACGCCAAGGCGTGCCGAGTCGGAAACACGCTTTACCTTGCCGGGGAAGACTCGAAAGACGCTGTGACACAAGAGGTCCGGGGGAAGGACGTGTCGGAGCAATTGAAATATCTGTTCGAGAGTCTGAGCAAGACCTTGGAGGAATTGGGAAGCTCGCTGGAGTACATCGTCAAGGTGACCATCTACCTGAAGAAAAGGGAGGACAGGCCCGAGTACGCCAAGGAATGGGGGAAGTACCTGCCCCACGGACCGCCCAGCACGCTTGTAATGGGCGTCGATCTGGCCGAGCCTGAGATGCTGGTCGAGGTCGATGCGATTGCCGTTATCCTGTAACCTGCGGCGTGCCGTTCCGTGCTAGGTTTAATCTGAGGAGGCATTTGTGGGAGAGCCCGGTACAGTCGATACGCGATTCCGGACCGCCCTGAAGCGCCTGGCGGACGGGGGAAGGCTCCTCTTCTTCCCGCACGAGGCGGATCCCGAGTTGGAGGTCGCCGCCATTGCCGACAGGTTCGCCGGCGGCCCGGCCGTCTTCTTCGAGCGCGTGAAGGGGTATTCCATCCCTCTCGCCGCGAACCTGCTGGGCTCGCCCGCCAACACGATGTGCGTCTTCCGGCAGGACACGCAGGGTATGCGGGACCTGATGCAGCGGGCCGTCACCCGGCCCATCCCGCCCAAGCGGGTGGACCGCGGCCCCTGTCAGGAGCGTGTCGTGATCGGGGGCATCGACCTCGGAAAAATGCTTCCCACCCTGCGGTATGCGCCCGAGGATTGCGGCCGCTTCATCACGGCGGGCGTGGTGGTCGCGCGCGACCCGGAAACCGGCGTAACGAACGCCTCCTTTCACCGTCTCCAGCTTGTCGGCTCGGACCGCACCGGCGTCCGCCTCGACCGGGGCCGGCACCTCGGCGTCCTGGTCGAGAAGGCCCGCGCCGCCGGCAAGTCCCTCGACATCGCCGTCTGCATCGGCCCCGACCTCTCGTTGCTCTACGCCTCGGCTTCTTCGCTGCCGATCGAGGTGGACGAGTTGTCCATCGCGTCCGGCCTGCGGGGCGAACCCCTGAAAACCGTGACGTGCAAGACGGTAGACATCGATGTCCCCGCCGAATGCGAGATCATCCTGGAAGGAAGCATCGACCCGAGCGAGACGGTTCACGAGGGGCCGTTCGGGGAGTTCGTCGGGATGTACTCCGACGCTGGTCCCATGCCGGTCTTCACAGTTTCAGCAATGACGACGCGCGAGCGGCCCATCTACCACATCGGCTACAGTGAGACGGGCATCGGGCTCCGGAAATACATCTTCGAGAATCTGGTTTTGCGGAAGATCAAGGACGCCGTGCCCGAAGTGGTGGACATCGAGGTCACGGCGGGAAGCCTCAATCTCTTCCACATCGTCGTTTCTGTCGCCAAAAGGAGCGCGGCGGATGACACGCTTCCCAAAAAGGTCATTGAGGCGGCGCTGGAGGCCCACCGATATGTGGACCTGATCATCGTCGTGGACGACGACATCGACATCAAGACCTGGAACGACGTGGAGTACGCCCTGGCGTTGCGCTTCGACGCGGCCCACGACCTGCACCTTTTCCCCGGCCGGCCGACGCACGAATACGTCCGGAAGGCGAAAGACGGCATCCGGACAAAGATGGGGATCGACGCAACGGTTCCGTTCAAGGAGCGGGAACGCTTCAGGCGCGTGGAATACGCGCCGGTGGACCTGGACAAGATCCACCGTTCGGTGGACGGGGACATCCGTGCCTATCTCGGCTGAGCCGAGAGGGTCTCATCACTTCATTGAACGGACGGGTCGGAGACCGGGCCGGGCGGAGCGGGAGATCTTTCAAGCCGGATGACCTGCCCGCGCCGCCTCGAAAGTGGGTGAACGCTTGCGCTTTCTCGCCGCATCCGAAAACCATACCGTTTTATTGGGTGCTGTCCGAGCCTTTACCCGGCAAAACGCCGGAACTGCATCGGGAGGTTTTGAAGGATCACCTGCGGTTCCAGTTTGAATCGGAACGCACGGGAAAGCTCTTCGCTGCGGGCCCGTTGGGGGGGGGGCTGGGAAGGGCGCCGCCCACCGGCTTTTACATCCTGTTCACCGAAACGGAGGAAGGGGCCCGGGCGATCGTCGAGAAAGACCCCTTCCACGTTCGAGGTCTGAATCAGTACGAGATGAAGCCCTGGAACTTTTTCGAAAGCTCGATCATCGGTGTCGCCGCCCGGGCCTGGCTCAACGGTACGGACACCTCGCTGAAAAGCTATTGGCCACCGGAGGATTGGCGGACAAGTCACGCGCGCTGGAAAGGAAAACCAAGCATGGAAAAAGGAGGAGGCACTCTCAGATGACAGAGATTCGCGACCGCTGGGAAATGGTCAAGAAATACGCCGACGTCCTCCCCCCCTATTACATGATGTGGGGGGACAAGTTTGTCGATTTTCGCAACCAGCCCAAGTGGGACGTTCCCGACGTGGTGGTCCTCGGCGTGGCGGTGGTGGGCGTCTTCATCGATCGCGAGCAGAACCCGAACATTCCCATCCTTCCCGATGAGATCCGCGGCGCCATCGAGGAATGCGTGGACCTCGGCGCGATCTCCATCCACATGCACGTCCGCGACGACGAGGGCCGGCCCTCGGCCAGCCTGGAGAACTTCCACAAGGTCATCGACCCCCTGCGGACAAAATACGGCGACCGAATCGTCGTGGACGGCGGGTGCATGACGGGAACATCCTTCCCCGAGGCGGTGGGACCTGTGACGGACGGCCTCTTCGAGATGTCCATCGTCAACCCCTCGACCGGGCTGCTGGGGGACAACCTGAGGGCCATGTCCCCCGACACCATGCGGGCGCAGGCCGAGTACTTCCGCGACTGCGGCGTCAAACCCCTCATCGACGTCCACGACACGGGAAGCATCGAGAACGCCAAGCGCTACCTCATCGACGCGGGCCTCATCGATCCGCCCCTGGTCTGGCACTTGCTGCCCGGCCTGCCGGGGACAATGTACTTTCCCCACCCCCGCGCCATGACCGAAGGGCTGCTGTTCCTCGTCAACCGTATCCGGGAGATCGACTCCGAGTCCGTCATCATGGTGAGCGACCCGGGGCGGTCCACGATTTTCCTGTCCACCCTGGCCATGCTCCTGGGCCTCCACGTCCGGGTCGGCATGGAGGACACTCTCTGGAAGTTCCCCCACAAAGACGAGAGGATCGAGTCCAGCCGGGAGGTTGTCGAGGCCACGAAGGAGATCGCCCATCACCTGGGCCGCCGGCCCGCCACGGCGGAGGAGTTCCGAAAGTTCGTGGGCATCGAAAAACCCTGGTCGCAGACCCCCGCCGCCAAGGGATCGGAACGAACCATCCGGGCTTGATCGCCGGGGGAGAGGCTGGAGAAAGACAATGGCTGAGACCGACGCCGCAGGCCACTCCCCGGGCCAACACCTCATCGGTGGAGAACATCATCGGGGTCTCATCAGACACAGTCCGACCCGATACCGCCGGGGAACCTGAAATCCAACCGGAAGGGAGGCGAAGGGACGTGGCCAAAGACATTGAACACATTCATTGGAAGGGTGCGGACACCAGCAAGTGGATGCCCTACGCTCCGGTGATCAAGGTCAACCGGGGCAAGATCGTCTTCATCGCCGGGTGCACCTCAGCCCCCATGTACCACTCGCACCCGCACATCCCCGAAGAGTTCGACAACATGCCGACCGACCTGGGCGGCCAGACCCGGGCGGCCCTGGAGGGGATGAAGAAGGGCCTGGATGCCGTGGGCGCGACCTTTGACGATGTGGTGGAGTGCACGCGCTTCGTGACGGACCTGTCCCGGCAGGACGCGATGAACGAGGTCTGGGCGGAGTATTTCACGGGCAGCAAGCCGACGACGGTGACCGTCGAAGTGGTGAAGCTCGCCACTGACTCCCGGTGCATGGTCGAGATCAGCGCCATCGCCGTGGTGGACGATGAGACTTGAGGCGTTCCGCGAATCGTCCGGGGGGGAGAAAGGAGTGGGCTCATGCCCCACACCGCCGCGCAGTACCTCGTCCAGCACCTGATCGACGAGGGGATCAAATTCGTCACCGGCATCACGGGGGACACGGTCCTCCCCATCCTGGACGCCATGTACGACCGGCAGGATGAGATCCGCTACGTCACATGCCGGATGGAGCACGGCGCCACGGCCATGGCCGACGCCTATTCCCGGGTCACCGGCGAGCCCGGCTGCGTCCTGCTTCATGTGGGGCCCGGGATCGCCAACGGCGTTCTGGGGACGCACATCGCCCAGAAGGACGCCGTTCCCCTCGTCGTCCTGTCGGGGAACATGGACACCTTCCGCCTGGGACGCAACCTCTGGCACGAGTTCAACGTGAACGGCGTCTACGAGCGGGTCACAAAATGGAGCGACCAGCTTCGCGAGGCCAAGGACATCAAGCGGCTCCTGCGGACCGCTTTTCAGGTCGCGACCTCGGGAATGCCCGGCCCCGTCCACCTGGACCTTCCGAAAGACCTCATCAAACAGCCCGTGGAAGTCGAGAGAACGGACCTATCCCTGGCGGGAGGCCGCTCCGCCTTCGTCGCGAACACCCCCCGGCCCGACCCCGAAGCCGTCGAGCGGGCCTGCCGGCTTCTGGCCGGGGCCGACCACCCCGTCATCCTCGCCGGCCGGGGGGTGATCTGGTCCAAGGCCACGGATTCCCTGGTGGAGCTGGCCGAGCGGCTTGCGGTTCCTATCGTGACTTCCGAGATGGGCCGGGGCGCCATTTCGGAAGACCACCCCCTCTGCTTCGGGATCGCCGGCCACTTCGGGCGAAGCACGGCCAACGAGGCCCTGCGGCGCGCCGATGTGGTGATGGGATTGGGCTCCCGGTTCCTCAACGTGAATACCATCAACTGGTCGCTTATCTCCAAGGAGGCGAAGGTCGTCCAGGTCGAGAGCGACCCGCTCGAAGTCGGCCGCCAGTACGCCGTCGAGGTCGGCGCGGTGGCCGATTCGGGCGCGTTCCTCGCCGACGCCCTCACCTTCTGCAAGGACGAGGGGCTGGAGGATGAGCGGGGGGCGGAGCACCCGCGCGTCAAATCCCTGGCTGCGCTTCACGCGGCCGAAACGAAAAAGTTCTACGACACGGACATGGACGCCGTCCCCGTGAAACCCCAGGTCATCACCCGCGACGTGATGGAGGTCTGCGACGACGACGCCATCTTCTCGGTCGGGATGGGCATGCACACCCAGTACGCCCACCAGATCAGGATCCGCCGGCCCGACCAGTACATCGCGCCCCTGGGCACGGGGTCCATGGCTTACGCCTTCCCGGCCGGCCTGGGGGCGAAGCTGGCCTTCCCGGACCGGCAGGTCGTCATCCCCATCGGCGACGGGGACTTCGGGATGATGACGCAGGAAATCGAGACCTCGGTCCGCGAGAAGCTCCCGGTCGTGGTCGTCGTCTACAACGACTGCGGGTACGGCGCCCTCCGGCTGTTCCAGAAAGCCCAGCACGCCGGGCGGTACCTAGGCTCGGACTTCGGCCAGACGGACTTCGCGAAACTGGCCGAGGCGTACGGGGCGAGGGGCGAGCGGGTCGATAAGCCGGACGACCTGCGGCCCGCCCTCGAGCGCGCCCTGGCGGCCGATGTGACGTATGTCGTCGATGTCCATACCGACCCGTGGGAGGTCCACTACCGTGCGCCGGAGTTCAAGGATTTCCATAAGTTTTAGAGGCAACGACCTTGGGGGGACATTTTGGAAACTGTCCCCCCAATCCCCCCCTCGAAAACGTTCATTGCGCGAAAGCGGCCGGCGGCATCGCCTCCTTGCGCGAAGGGCCGGAGAGGAAGCACCTCATCAGCACGGGCGACCAAATCGACACGCATGCGTCGTGGTCCCGGAGGGAATAGTATGGATGTTTCGGCGTCTGCGCCGCTCCGCCCGACGTTTTCAAACAACCTCCTCGGGTTTCGTCGAATGGAAAATCCATGACCAAGGGGATATGATGCCGTCGAGGTTCGGCGGACCGACGAGCCGTTGTGTCTGAGGGTTGGTTTGCAATTTTCCAAAATGGCCGAGCGGCGGGAGACGCATTCGAGCATGACGGATGATCTGAGATGGAGGCATAGGCCCGTGGGGCGGGGGCGCGTTCTGTTCGGGCTTGGACTGGTTGTTCTCATGGCGATGGCCGGTTGTGCGCCCCGGGGCGTTCCGCTTCCCAATGACGTCAAGGTCATTCCCCCTTCCTCGGATGCGCCGCGACAGGCGGCCGCGTTTTCCGGCAAGTGGGTGGGCGCATGGGACATCAAACTGGACCACGTTTTGGTGGTCGAGCGGATCGAGGGGAATAAGGCGCACGTCCTCTACGCCTGGGGGGCGGTCGAGGAGTGGGGACTGAAGGCCGGTTTCACGCGGGACGTCGGGACCCTTCGGGGAAACGTCCTCAAGGTCGTCCGAAGGAACGGCTCCATCGTCGATTACGAGATCTCGGAGAAGGGTGATCGGCTCAAAGCCCGGTACGAGCGCCTCGGGCGGGTGGGTCATGCCGTGATGTGGCGGCCTGAGCGGATGAAGACCCACTGAGTCGGGGCGAAACGCCGAGAACCCTTTTCGCCCGGGGCGATCCCCGCTCATGGATTTCCTTGCGCCGGCATTCGACCCCATAAGTCGAGCGCCATGTCGGCCTCAATGAAGTTGAAGCTGATCCAGGACGCCACCCAGGGGATGAGGTAACGCGCGTCCGGGCCCACCGCCAAGAGGTGCATCAATGAGGCCGACAAGATCAACATTCCCAGCAACACGTACACACGGGACTTGTCCCGCGATATCTTGAAGAGCGGTTCCCATCCATACCGCCGGATACCGACAATCCAGAAAACAAATCCCACGACAGACCATACGAGGCTTGAGCTGGAATAAAATCCCCAAATATTTTGGAGAGCGGCGTTCACACAGCAAAATGGGGGTCAAGACTTACATTTGAAAATATGGCCCTCGATTTTCGGAACGGCTCTATGGTCCAGGACGTAATTGGGGTCGAATAACGCCTCAAGATTTTCCATGGCGTCGATGTTGGAATGTAAGACCTGACCCCAAAGTATTTCCAAGGGCGAAATTCCGAAGACTCCAAACCTGGCGGTCAAGCTCGTTTACACGCCGGCGCGGCATGGTTTTCCCATGGCGGACTCCGCTCAAATCCGGGTTTCAGGAGCCCGAAATGAAGTTGACAGGTCCGGTGGGAAGGTATCTAATTGGGCCAAAAAGCAACGAATGGGCGGTAGGGGTCTGTCCGGATTGGAAATGGGGGATTCCGGTTCAGTTCTCACGCAATCTGGAGGATGAAACGATGAAGAATCGAAAATGCAGCGCCTTGATCCGGATTCTCTCGGTGGGGGTGGTCTTCGCCCTGGCCCTGGGCTTCAGCGTTCTTCCGGCCGCCGAGGCCGCAAAATCAACAGCCCGACTCGCCGTCTTTCCCCTCGGGCTGATGCGGATGTGTTCCACGTGGATGGAGGATACCGGGGTCTGGAAGAAGTACGGGGCCAAGCACGGCGTCGAGTTCAAGATCATGTACCCCCGAGACGACTTCGCGGCCTTTGCGGGCAAGTCGGCCGACGCGGCGGCGTTCGCCGCGTTCGAGATCGCCCGCATAAGAAGTGAGGAGGGCTGGAAGGTCAAGATGTTCGGCAAGGACCAGGCCGGACTGATCGAAACCTACGTGCGGGCCGACTCGCCTTACAAATCCATCAGAGACCTGAAAGGGAAAAATTTCGGCATCCCCGGCTGGGCAACGGCCGCCGCCCTTCAATACCAGGTCTTGATCAAGCATTTCTACAATCTCGACCTGAAGAAGGACTTCAAGATCGTCGTCTCGAGTTTCCCCCTCGTGCCGAAACTCCTGGAACGCGGCTCCATCGAGAGCGGTTCCAGCATCGAGCCCCTTACCATGGGCGGGGTGATGACGGGGAAGTTCCGTGTCCTCGATAACATGACGTACGCCGAGCAGTGGGAGAAGCGCACCGGCCACTACGGCCTGGCGGTCACGCTGTGGGCGGCCCGGGAAGCCTATCTGGCCAAGAACCCGACCGTCCCGCGCGCCATCCTCGAGGCCTGGACGGAGGCCTTGGAGTACGCGAACAACAACACCGGCAAATTCGTCCGGCAGTACAAAAAGTTCGTCACAAGGGGGGGCGGGACCGAAGCGCAGTTCGACTTCTTCGCGAAGTGGATCAAAGACCACCGGCCCATGTTCAAGGACGCCTATCTGACGAAGAAGTACATCGAGGGCGAAAACGAGTTCGTCCGGGTCGCGGCGAAGCTGGGTCTCATCGGGAAGACGAAAGAATCGGAGATCCAGGCGATGTGGAAGCTCATCCCGAAGCCTTGACCGCCTGGGTCGCGTTCGCATGAAACCGGTCCGCGGAACCGCCATCCAAGAACCGGCGACTGGATGAAGGGGCGAGGCGCACCGCCACGCGGGGCGCCTCGCCCCTTCCATTAGACCCACTTGACTCTTCGTGCGTCATCATCCGGAAAGGGCGAATCCGCCCGGGGAGTGAATCGGAGACGGTCCATCGGTATGGTGATACCGCATTCGGAAAGCTTAAGGGCGGCGGCGAGGATTTCACCTCCCAGGGTCCCTGACCCGAACTGGCGCCAACGGCCTTGGAGAGTTGGACGTGAGCGCGGAATTCGAAGCCTTTGACCTGGATTTCTCACAAAGAGAAGAGTAAGTCTTCTTTGATCCTGTCAACTCGTTGTGGCACAACCCCTTGCGCTGGAAGAAACGGATGACGCGGCGCGGACACCTTGTGCTCAAGGCAAGATCCGAATTCAAAGGATGCCAACGCAGGGATGATCGGCGGCAAAACAAACGGGTCGTGAGAAATGCAGGTTAAGGAGATCGAAGGCCGGCCGATTCTCGAGCGGGTCCAACAGAAGAAAAAGGCGGGCGCAGACCGCCAAGGACTGGTCCGATACCTTTGCTATCCCCGGGTGATGGCCATCGTGGCGATCTTCGCCCTCTGGTGGATTTGTAGCGTCATCACGACCTCGGTCATCGGCCTCACCGGGGTGTTGCCCGACCCTTATGTCGTTTTCAAGGCCGCCATCACGGAGATCATCCCGGACTCCGAATTTTTCGGGCATCTTCGCGACACGTTGTTCCGGATCGTCGTCGGGTTCGCCGTCACCATGGTCATCGGCATGGCGATCGGCGTCGTGATGGGCGTACGTCCCTACTGGGAAGCCTTCTTCAGCGATTTCGTCATCATCGGTCTCACCATCCCCAGCCTGGCCTGGGCGGTCATCGGGGTGTTGTGGTTCGGCATCAAGACGCTGACGCCCGTCTTCGCCACCTTCATGATCACCTTCCCCTTCATCACCATCAACATCTGGGAGGGGATGAAAGATGTGGACAAGAGCTTGGTGGACATGGGCCGGGCCTTCGGATTGAGGCAACGCACCATTGTCCGGCAAATCTACATCCCCTCGCTGATGCCTTTCTTTTTCGCGTCCCTGCGGTTCGGCTTCGCCGTGGCCTGGAAGATCGTCATCCTGGCCGAGGCATTCGGGTCCAGCAACGGCATCGGGTACATGATCATG
>PVBE011539764.1_pt1 | contig 11064 bp, 7 predicted proteins | sample 1631181 | NCBI WGS metagenome assembly PVBE01 (sample SAMN08397723, study PRJNA350692) | Marine metagenome, whole genome shotgun sequencing project. | isolation source: water | place: Pacific Ocean | collected 2012-04 | reverse complement strand
TAAATATGCCAGTACTGGACGCATTGTATAAAGGCGCCGATTCGGCGCAATCCTACGTGAATGGCTATAAAGACCATTACGCCAACATGGTCCGCGCACTCGACACAGAGGGCGTGGCGAAGGCCATCGAGATGATCGAGCAAGCCTGCGCCGATGACAAGACGATTTTTCTCATGGCGAACGGTGGAAGCGCCGCCGTCGCGGGGCACTGGGTCAATGATCTCAGCGCAAATTCCGTTAGAGAGGGCCAGCCTGGGTTCCGGGTGATGTCGCTGACGGACAACGCTTATTCGATTACGGCCCTAGCGAACGACGCCTCGTTCGACGAGATATTCGCCATTCAACTAAAGGCCGCCATGCGCCCCGGCGATCTGGTCATGGCAATGAGCGTCAGCGGCAATAGCCCCAATCTCGTCCGAGGCATGGAATACGCCAACGAGAATGGCGCGCACACCATCGTATGCACCGGTATGGAGGGTGGCCGCCTTAAAGGCGCGGCGGAATTGACGATTCACACGCCTTCTTCCACCGACGAGTACGGGCCGGTCGAAGACATGTTTAGCGTCTTCATGCACATCATCACGGGCTATCTCACTATGAAGCGGGGTCGGCCCCTATTCCACTAACGAAAATACCTTCGAATCTTCTTCGTGCCCTTCGAGCCATTCGTGGTGAACACGAACATAGATTCACCACGAAGGACGCGACGGGCACGAAGATAAAGAAAGCGGACTGCAACATCCCCTTGATCCCTCTTCACAGGGGACCGCGGACGATGTTCGAGGGACGAAAGTTCCCTTTCGGTAAGCGTTCAAGAAGAGGGACAGACACGTTTCCTCTCGTGCCTCACTGCGCTTGCGTCTACTTTTAAAAGTGCTCAAAAGTCCTTTTTTGCTCAGTTTCTTGCGTTTTTTCTGGGCAAGAATGGCCTGAACACCCACCCCATTGAACGGGGATCGAGAGGGATGTTATCGGATGACCTGGAGTACGGAATTGGAACTCGCCGTGGTGGCAGCGAAAGCGGCGGGCTCCCTTCTGCTTGAAGCCGCGCGGCGGCCGGTCACAATCCTAAGCGAAGAAAAAAACGACACAAAATTGCAGGTCGATCGGGACGCGGAAGCGCTGATCTTGGACCTGCTCGCGCCGAGCGGACATCCGGTGTTGGCCGAGGAATCGGGCGAGCATGGGTTGACGGAAGGCGCGCCTTTCTGGGTGGTGGACCCCCTCGACGGGACTTTGAATTTCAGCCGCGGCATTCCCATGTGCTGTGTGTCGATTGCGCTGTGCGTGCCGGATGCGCCGGTGTTGGGCGTCATTTACGATTTCAATCGCGACGAATGCTTTATGGGGGGCGAAGGTCTGGGCGCGTGGCTGAACGCGAAACCTATGTCCGTGTCGCCGACGGATCAACCGAAGAACGCGGTTCTCGCGACGGGTTTCCCACACCGAATGGATTTCTCCGAACCGTCGATGAAAGCCTTTCTCGCGCGGACGCGGCGTTTCAAGAAAGTCCGGATGATCGGCACGGCGGCGCTGGCCGCGGTCTACGTGGCCTGCGGACGGGTGGACGCTTACGCCGAGGAGAATTCCATGCTATGGGATGTGGCGGCAGGCGTTGCGCTGGTCCGGGCCGCGGGCGGATGCGCCGAATTGACGCCATCCGAAGCGGGCAAGTGGGTTGTGCATGTGCGCTGCGGCTCGAGCCAATCCGTATTCGACGGGACCGCGCGGGTGTGACTCGTCATGGCGTGGGCGTGACACAGCGTGGCGTGATCGGGCATCCTCTTTCCATGGGCACACTATTGTATGCGGCGGACGACGCGCGGGACGAGGTCTTCGATTGGCTTCGGCGCGACGGCGACAACGCGCCGCTGACGGTTCTATGTGAAGAGGGCGCTTCAGAATGGGCGCATTCGCTGCAAGTCGAATTTCCCCAAATCGAGTCTGTTCAGACCGCATCAGAAGGGAATCCCGCCTTTCCACGGAATTCAGAGATCGTCGTTCCGCTGCCACCGGAAGATCTTCATTTTCGCTACGTCGAGGGGCTTTCGTTGCCCGCGGTATCGGAACGCTACGGCCTCTTCCGGAAACTGCGCAAGTTGGGAATCCGCGCGTTTCGCATTGTCATGGGTGAGGAGTCGCTCGATCTGCGCCTCGACCATCTTGCCGACGATTTCGCCGGAAAGCACAAAGGTCAGCGCGCCGTCGTCATGGGCAATGGCCCGAGCCTGAACGAGTTGGACTTGGCTCGGATCAAGGACGAGATTACGTTTGGCTCGAATCGCGTCTATCTGGGCTTCGAGAAGTGGGGATTTACGACGACCTACTGGGGCATATCGGATTGGCTGCAAATCGAGGAGTATGGGGGCGAGTACGCATCAGCGCTCGCGAACGGACCCGTCGCGTTCTATCCTTTCGAGTACTGGCCCCTTTCCCATTTCCCAGGCGGGTCTCCCCTAAACCTGCGCGGGCTGACCCGGCCCGCGTTCCATCCCGCTGCGGATTGGATGGATTACGGCCATTCCGTAACCTATGTGCTGATCCAGCTTGCCGCGCTGATGGGTTGTGACCCGATCCTGCTTATCGGGGTCGTTCACCGATACGAGTTCTCGCGGGCCGCTTTGTGGCGGATGAGGAAAAACGAATGGCGAAACCGGATCGTCCGGCCGATTCGCGGGACGGCGTTTTATAGGGCGGTCCGTTCACGGCGGCAGGCGCGGCGTTTGCGTTCCGGCGGCGGAACGACCGCGCCACCCATCTGGGCTACGGGCGACACGGAACGCCCGACCCATTTCGACCCGCCATACACGCGCGGGAAACGCTTCGCCATGCCTGAACCCTACGAAGCCGAGCGAGACTACCGCGAAGCGGCGAAGTGGGCGAAACGGGAGGGTGTCGAAATCCTGAACGCGACGCCGAATTCGAATCTCGATGTGTTTCCACGCATCGAATTCGAGGATCTCTTCTAACCCGGATATCTCAGTGCATGACAGATCCAGTCAGGCAAGGGCGGGGGGGGCTTGGAAACCGCCGATCTCCTCGGCTAAGAGGCGGGTGAAGTCTATCGTTATGTAATCGTCGAAGGCGTTGCCGATGGCCTGAACGCCTATCGGCAAACCGGCTTCCGATAATCCGGACGGAAACACCGTGCTCGGAAGCAATGGCCCACTGGCGAGGCCGGCCCAGAAGATTTGCTGGAAATAGGGCTGTGATTGACCGTTGACCTCGATGGTGCGCCGTGAAAGGGGCGTGTGATCGTGCAAGAATGCCGTCGTCGCCATCTGCGGGCAAAGCAGAATGTCCCAATCGAAGAAGAATCTGTCCCAGGCATAACGCAAAGCCTCGCGGCGGCCATTCGCTCCTAACCAGTCAGAATGGCTGAGCACCATTCCCCGCGACATAATCGCCGTGTCCGAGTGGTCGTCCGGGTCGGTTGCTTCGGCGTACCGCATGTTCCGCTCGCGCGCCTTCGGGGGCACACCTGCCGCCATCAGCGAGTGCAGCAGATGCAGGTAGGTTTCATGGCTCTCGCGTTGGTCGATATCCGGTCTCGCGGTATCCGACACAGTCGCCCCCAGACTGGCAAGGGTTTCGCCAAGAGACTCAATGCGATCGGCGATCTCCGTGTCGACCGGGGCGTTGTGGTCGTCTGGCCAGATGGCGACGCGGAAGTCGGACAGCCGGTTCTTCTTCGGTCGCGGCAGGTCGAGCCGCCAACCCCGTCGATTGATGTCATCGGGGCCGCTGGCGATTTCGAGCAGCAGGGCCAAGTCTTCTGCGCTCCGGGCGAGCGGACCGCAGACGACGAGATCGGTGCTCGGACCCGGCTGCGGGAGCGGTGAGTGACCGCGCTGGGAAACGATGCCCCATGTCGGCTTGTGTCCGTAGACGCCACAGAAATGGGCTGGGTTGCGGATCGACCCGCCGATGTCGGAGCCGGCCTCGATGGCCGTCATTCCAGCGGCCAGCGCCGCGGCCGATCCGCCCGACGATCCGCCTGGAATGCGTTTGAGATCCCAGGGGTTGTTGGTCGTTCCGTAGACTTCGTTGTAGGTTTGGAAGTCCGCGCCGCCGGTGGGGGCGTTGGTCTTGCCGAGCAATACCGCCCCCGCCTCCCGATATGCGGCGACAGTGTCGGAATCCCAATCGGGCACATTGTTAACGAGGTTGGGATGGCCGAACGTCGTGGGCAGGCCAGCGACGTGATACAGCTCTTTGACAGTCATCGGCACGCCATGCAGCGGCCCCAATTTGGCGCCATCGGCGAGGGTCTTGTCGGCGGCAAGGGCGGTCTTCCGCGCGGCCTCGAAATCTCGGACGACGACGGCGTTGATGCCGGCGTCTAAGCGTTCGATCCGATCCATGTAGTGTTGGGTAAGTTCGACAGAACTGATCTCCTTCTTACGAATCAGATCTGCTAGCTCCGAGGCCGAGAGGAATGCAATTTCCGACATGTTAACCAAGATCTCCCCTATGGACTTGTCTGCCGCCACCACATGCAACCTGTCCAGAATCATAAAGGCGCGTGCGGGCGGTTTCAAGATCGAAGGAATGGATGGTCAATCGCCATTCCCCATGTTGGCGGATTACAAATACGGGGCGCCTCGTGACAGAACTCAAGAAAGAAGGGACCGGCACGTCTTCGCTCGTGCCGGTCCCTTTCCTGCTTAGCTTTTCATAGGTTCTCAGAGCGCTCGCCTTCGAACCCTCGCGAGCCTAAAACTCAATGCCAGTCTCAAACGAGAAGTAGTCGGCATCGTCATCGCCAATGCCGCCGCTGAAATCGTTACCATTCAGATTGTTGAAACTACCATCTTCCAATCCGTCTCCAACGAAGAGATGGCTCCAGCCAACGGAAAAAGACAGATCTTCGCTGTACTGATACGTCAGGCCCAACGAAAGCTCCCAGCCGAGCTCATCGTCGTTCTCATTCGTCATGAAGCTGGGGAAAAGTGGAATGAATGTGATAGGAGCGTCGAAAGGTTCATCGACCAAGAAGTACGCGACATCGAACGTCAACTCAATACTTTCCCTCGGCGTAGCGGAGAGCCCAACCCGCAAGATGTGCGCGTTCGTGAACTCTGGACCGTCAAGAATCCCGCTGTACGCCCAATTGGAGAACAGGCGGCTGAAGCTGACGCTCGCTTCCGGGCGGTGCCAAGGATTCACTATTGTGCCCAGCCAGTCTCCAAAGCTAAGGCCTCGATTGTCCTCGCCACCCAGATACGTGTAGCCGGCATAGGCTCTGGGCGACCAACTGGCTCCGGAGAAGGTGTATCCCAGTTCCAGATTAGCGCCGAAATTGTCGTATTCGGCGTCGTTATCGCCGTAAGTCAGGGGACTATACAACATGCCGGTTGTGCCCGCGTCGCCCCATTGATACGCAATCTCCGCTTCAAAGTCGAAGTTGTTTACAGCGCCGCCAGCGCGAAAACCGACGGTGTGAAGTTGGGTCGTGTCGTAATCGTCTACACCAAAGACGCTCTCGAGGCTCGTGCCTATTATGCCAGCCGTCGTGTCGCTGATAGCGATAGCGTCCCGGACGTAGAGCCAGTAGAGGTTAAGATCAACGCCTTCGATACCTTTATACGTGCCATAGACTCCGTAAAAATCGGTGTCGCCATCCTCTTCGGCGGGACTTGTCTCGACAAGCTTGGACCACCACGCGTCCAGCGTGAATTCCTCGGATTTGTAGGTCGCGCGAATTGCGTCGAACGAAAGTCCCCAAGCCGGAGCGGGGCCGTCGTCGGCTGCGCCCACGAGCCATTCGCTGCCGAACCGCAACTCTTGACGCCCTATGCGGAGCCGAAGCGGGTGGTCAAACATATCGTTCGTTTCGATGTATGCTTGATAAACGTCGACATCGTTTGCGAACGGCGACTGCGGGGCGTTGGCCGAGAAGATATATGAATCCCGGAAGTTCGTGCCCCACGTCTCAGCGCTGTCAAACTCGACGAAAGCCCTGACGTCGTCGGTAAAGTCGGCGTCCACATGCAAACGCGTCCACTGGCTCACCAGCGAAAGGCCGGGTCCGCGGTCGTCGAAAGAGAAGGCCGTGGCAGATACGACACCCGCTCCGCCGGTTCCTATCGGCCGCCCGGCTACCGAAGCCGGCAGGTATCGCACCCCGCCGAAGGGCCCTAGGACGTTGCGGAAGTACTCGCCCAGAATCGTTATGGACCCACCCACTTCAATGTTTTGTAGTTTTGCCTTGGCCGTTGTCGCGGTACACGCGAGCGCGGCGCACAGTGCCATGCGTACTATCTTTTTCATAGCTCTACCTTAATTAATTAACAAGTTCAAATGAAATATCGCTATGGGCTTCGTTGCTAATGTGAATTGAACTCTTATTCACCTAGCTTAACATAAGTTCTTGTATATTGCAAGAAACTTTCAAAGTTTCCATTCAGGCGAGTTATCTGCCTGTTGCGAAACGAGTTAGTAAGCACCAGTAGAGCCGATTTGCCTCAAGCTCTTCGGCTGGCTCCAAATCCACGCGCCGGTTGAGGGGCGCGGAAGTGCAGCCAGAAGAAATCGTCGCGCTGTCGAGCACATCAATGCCAGAGTAAGGCACATTTCATTGAGAAAATCTAATTCTGACCTGTATATACCGTAAATTAAATATTATAGAGCCTGTAAAAACCGAAAATAACTCCTCACAACCACTGCAATACCGGATTTGAAGAACAGGAAATCAGATGGCAAAAGAAGACCGTGCGCATTGACGAATTGTGAAGATATTCGTGACTATCAGTGGTCACTTGTCGTTCAGTGGGCAGAATGTTCGTTGGCCGGGGGCAAAGTGGGAAAGAAACGGCGCCGTCGAAGAGCAACGCGAGGCCGCATTTTCCGCCAAGGAGCCTTGGGCGGCCGCGGCCATCTTTTTGTGTGTACCGACTTCGATTGTTGAACGAGAGCGCTCTTCTCTCGTATGGTCCAGACTCGTGTGTCGGATCTAACAACTCCTGAACGAAGCTCCCAGACGAAGATCGGAATCCCGAAACCCGTGCGATTGTTTCTCCAAGACTACGGCATGGTGGTGGTATTGCTCGCGCTATGCTGTTTCTTCAGCGTGGCGACGCTGAAGAAACAGCCTTCGGAAGGGCCGGTCGCCGCGAAACATGTGGTCGAACTGATCCGGCAAGCGACTGATCAGACCGATATGATCCTGGTCGTGTCGTCGCAAGAAGCCTCCTCGAAATCAACGGCCGAGTCGATCACGGATAAGCTTGGGGAGGTCTCGTACACCGATGTGCTCAAGGCGTCCGGGAGCCCTCGCGATGTCCGGACCGTTATGGATCGACTTCGCTCTGAAAACCGTACCCCGGCCGCGATCGCGGTCACTGGCAAGGAGATGAACTGGCGGCTCTGGGAGATATTGCCTCAAACCTACCCTGAATACGCTTCCACAAAGATCGTTACGCCTTCGCTCTCGCTCCGCTCCTCTTTTCTCCAGCCCTCCAATCTGCTCGCCATCGTGGATCGCATCGTCGTGATCGCAATCATCGCCATCGGTATGACGATGGTGATTATCACGGCCGGCATCGACCTGTCCGTCGGAAGCCTGATAGCGCTGTCGGCTGTCATTGGCGCATTCGGCATGAAGCAACTCGGCGGGCTTGACGCCCCTCCATGGACCGTCGCCGCGGGCTTTCTGGTGGGGACCGCGGCCTGTGGACTGTCGGGCGCATTCGTCGGCCTGGTCGTCACGCGGTTTCGGGTAGCACCGTTTATCGTTACACTGGCGATCATGATGATTGCGCGAGGACTCGCATTCCAGATAACTGGCGGATTCTCGATCTACCAGGTTCCGCAGGCGCTTCCGTGGCTCGGCCAAGGGTATTCGTTCGGGATGCCGAACACCGTGATCCTCCTGGTCGCCTTGTATACCGCCGCGCACATCTTCATGATGCACACCCGGCTGGGGCGGCACATCTACGCTGTGGGCGGTAATGAGGAGGCCGCTCGCCTTTCGGGTATACCCGTGGGCGCCGTGACCCTTTTCGTCTACGTTGTAAGCGGAGCGGCCGCGGGGCTTGGCGGCTGCATCCAGGCTTCACAGTTGAACACGGGAACTCCGAATAGTGGACAGATGTACGAACTCTACGTCATCGCGGCCGTTGTAGTGGGAGGCACCAGCCTGGCGGGCGGCTCGGGAAGAATCCTGGGAACCCTCATCGGCGCCTTCATCATTTCGGTAATCCAGAATGGCATGAACTTGATCGGCATCGAGAGTTATACCCAGAGGGTAGTGCTCGGACTTATTATCCTGGGCGCGGTTCTGTTGGACAAATTGCGGGGCAGGACGCCCCTTGTATCGTTGAACTCGACATAATCGGGCCAAAAAAAGGAGAGCGCGATGAAAAAATTCTGTCGATTGCTTGCCGTGTTTCTGATGGCTCTGGCTTCCGTGGGGTGTTCCACGGACAAGCCGGCTAAGGGGCGGATTGGGATGACGTGCATGGACTTAACCAATCCGTTCTTCAAGCTGATCTCCAACGTCATGGAGAAGGAGGCGGCCAAGTACGGATACGAGTTGGTAAGTTTGGACGGGGCCAACGATCCGGCCACGCAAAACAATCAACTATCCGATTTCGTGGCTCAAGAGTATGACGCGATCTTCCTGAATCCAACCGATTCGAAGGCGGCGGGCGAGGGCGTCCGGCGGGCTCATGCGGCCGGCATTCCCGTATTCACGTTCGACGTGCAGGTGACCGATGAAGAGGCCAAGGAACTGGTCGTCTCGCATATAGGCAGCGATAACTACCAGGGAGGAGAACTCGCCGCGCAGAGCATGGTCGCCGCAACGAAGGATCAAGGCAGCATAGCAATTCTCTCGTATCCCGAAGTGACGTCGTGCATCTTTCGCGTCGATGGATTTCGAGACTACCTAACCGAAAACGACAGCAAACTCAAAATCGTCACTGAGCTTTCGGGCAAGGGAAATCGAGACGACGGATACACCACGGCGACAGATATCCTTCAAGCGCATCCCGGCATTGCCGGCATCTTCGCTATCAACGATCCCTCCGCGCTTGGCGCGCACGCAGCGGTAGTCAAAGCCGGACGTCAAGACGATATTACCGTGGTGGGCTTTGACGCGTCGCCGGCCGGAAAGGGGGCGGTTTTCGAGAAGAAACTATACGATTCGCCGGAGCAGTTCCCGCGCAAGATGGCTACCGGTACCGTCGAGGCCTTTGTCAAATATCTCGAAGGCGAATCCGTGCCGAAACAGATCTTCATCCCGTGCGAACACTATCTGTACGAGGACTCCATTGACGACGAAGCGCGCATCAAGGAGCAATGGTAGGTTCTGGAAAGGCGAACGCAACGATATCCACGGCGCGCTGCTATTGCCCGTTCGACGCGGCGATGCAGCTCAGCCGCGAGTTCGTGCGAAGAATCATGCGCCCGTTGGCCACCGCCGGGGTGGCGTGACTGGCCTCGCCCAGATCGTTTATGGCGAGGCGTTCGTAGCTGGCCGCCGCTCTAAGCACGACGACCTGCCCACTCGTATCGATGCAGTAAAGCCGGTCTTCGACCAGCACCGGAGACCCATAGAATTTGCCCCCTGGCCGCTCGCTCCACAGTGTCTTGCCCGACTCGATTTCGATACACGTAACCTCGCCACGGTCGTGATATAGGAATAGCAGATCGTCCACGGCGATAGGGGTGGGCACGTAGGGGACGAATCGCTCTTCGATGGAGTGGACAACTTGGGGAGCCGACGCCGGCCCGTCGGCAGGACGAACTGCCGTAAGCCGCGTTCCCTGGTTCGAGACGCCGCAGGTCGCGACGATGAGATCCTTCGCCAGCACCGGCGAACTGACGGCACGAGCCGGCAATGCGGACTTCTCTTCCCAGGCGATGGTCCCATCTTGCGGATTGATGGCCGTGATTCCGTGGGCGCGGCTCGTGAAGATCACCCACTCTTTTACAGCGGGTGAGCGGTAAACGCAGGGCGCCGAACTGGAAGCGCTTTCGCCGGTCTCCCGGTCCAAGCTCCACACCGTTTCACCAGAGGCTAGGTCGAGGCCATACCAACGGCTCTGAACATCGGCATTCCGTTCGTGTTCCAGCGAGAAAATGAGCGCTCCCTCGTACACGATGGGCGACAGACCGGGCCCGTGCGTCGTCGCCATGGGGCCGAGTTCTCTTCTCCACAGCTCCTCGCCTCGATGATCTACCGCGATAGCCAGCGATTGACTGCTTACGAACCAGAGCGTGTAGACCCCTTGTTCGTCCACGGCGGGGGTGCTTGACGCATGGCTGTTGAGCGCGTGAAGCTTCAGCGGTTCAAACGCATAGTCGCGTTTCCACATAGTACTGCCGTCCGATGCCCGCACGGCCAGCAGCGAAGCTACTTTCGCCTCCTCGTCGGCCGACGTGACGTAGACCGTATCGTCCCAAATAACGGGCGACGAGTGTCCCTTGCCAGACAACTCTATCTTCCAGGCCAAGTCTGCTTCGGACCAACTCGAAGGAATGTCCGAGTCCTGCGCGAAGCCGTGCCCATTGGGACCTCGAAAGCGGGGCCAGTTGTCGGCCATGGCCGCGGAGGCGAATAAGCAGACAACAGCAAGAGCAACGATAGAACGCAAGGGTGGCCCCTCCATATTGTGAACTCGAAGTTGTTGGGAGATAGTGCACCTATTCTAGCACGACCGCGAGTTTGACCGATTCGTCGCTAAAATCGACGCGCCTGACCGCTAAGGAGAACCCGGTTTGCGGCGGGAATGGAACGTTCGGGCTGCCCCCGCACAGACCTCGGGGGCTAGCCCGGATATCTCACCGGTTTTCGTAGCGAGACGGTGGAGAAGGTTGGTATGACGAGACTGGTCCGAAGCCATTCGGACGGCAGCGTGGCGGGTCACGTCGAGGTCGAAAGGCGGGAAGAGTCTCGTCAGAGTGGCCTTATCCGCCGTTGCAGTAGAAAAGCGGTGAGATATCCAGGCTAGTGCCATGGGTGTCTTTCAATTGAGCCGCCCTTCGTGTTACGTTTGGAGGATAGACTTGGACCGACATCTAGAGCGTTTTAAGAAATTATAGATACGAAGCGGCACC
>PVBE011223281.1_pt1 | contig 11064 bp, 3 predicted proteins | sample 1631181 | NCBI WGS metagenome assembly PVBE01 (sample SAMN08397723, study PRJNA350692) | Marine metagenome, whole genome shotgun sequencing project. | isolation source: water | place: Pacific Ocean | collected 2012-04 | reverse complement strand
TATTAACATCACGTTCATTGAAGAAAGCATACATACGAGTATTCGGTTTCAAGTTTGTAGCCGTTACTGTAATATCTCTCTCACGCATCCATGGAATAACTTCCATAGTCGTTTCATCACCAGCACTTCTATTCTGTCTAAAAGAATCCAAGTCAAAACGTTCACCTTCTCTTGACTGATTGAGATTAACACCAACATCTACTGTTCCAGATGTTGTAGTTGTCGTTGTAGTTGTAACATCTTCAACAACAGCAATCAAATCTCCGCCGGCCCCCGAACCGTTAGGATTAATCCAACTATTATCTCGTCTACGATTGCCTGAACTAGAACTGGACGATGAAGATGAACTCAAAGATAAACTTGCACTAACATCTACCGAGTCCGTCTGCCAGGACTTCCAAACATCTCTAGTCCATCTTGGCTGACCATTTTCATCTTTACCCAACCACGACTGCCATGATTCCCAGTCACCGTCAATATCTACAGAGAATGCCGCTTGTCTGTTTGTATCTATCCACAAGTCAGACTCCGGATCTAAAGTGAGATTACCATTCCAGAAAGTAACACTGAATGGGTTGAGGTTTTCATTTCTGGTAGCAAACTTATTAGAGTGTTGCAACATAACCTCATCTTCATAAGGCAACATAGCCATGTCACCTTTCTTCACATAACCGTCTGCTGTCCGCTCATCGTCTGAGATATTTTCTTCTTGGAGTTCCACTGTCTGAACATCTAGTCCGGGACGAAATTCTCCACGTTCTCTATCTACAGAACCAGCATAGTCCTGATGCTCTGTGTTAGCAACTCCGTGGTCCTTAAACGAGTCAACAAGAAATCCAGTTTTGAATCTATCAAAACCTTCAGCATCAAGCACTCTAAAGTTTTCTGTTTTCTTTTCTAGTAATGATAGACTTATAGTTCGTTCCAAATTCTTGAGTCGTTTGGACAGACCTGTAATGTCTTTCATAGTCCATCGTCTGTGCGATGGAATTTTTATCTTTATTGCATCCTGATTGAATGTATATGGGTGTATCTCTAAAGCAGCCAGTACCATTGCATCAGGTAAATCATTAGTTGGAAATACTGGTCTGTCTTGAGGAGTTCCTTTGATTATTACAAACTTACCAGCTCTAGTAAGCATCAGATAATCACAACGACCTTGATAATATGCAAAGTCTGCCAGCATAGCATCACCTGGTCGTGGCATACTCGTTTGTGAAGAATTAGTCCCTTCAAACAATCTCACATTAAATGAGAATGGATTATTAGAACCGGAAGTAGATACATCCGCTACTCTCGGCCGGAAGTCCATAAAGTCAGAAAGTCTCTTCCTCTTATAACTTGGTATCTGGTCATAATCTGTCTGGTTAGTATAAGAGTCTACAGTAAAAAAGTTACCCGCACCGTGTGTGAAATAGTCAAATACTATTAACAACTGACCCGTTGGTGCTGATTGATTTGCTCTCCTTCGTATTCTAGCGATATCATAGAACCCATCTCTCATGCCACTATCAAAAGTATATTTGTATCCTACGTCTGGATCGCCTACAGTCACAGAACTAACCTGTGCTGTATAAGAGTTTGTCTGACCTGTTATCTGATCCGATGCTGTAAATGTAGCATCTGTCTGATATGCAAACTTAACCGTTGTTCCAGTGTGGTCAATAACGAGTGCCTTTGCTTTAGTGACAGAACCTACTATCTGCTCACCGTCTACCAATACGCCTGTTTGACCTGAGATAACCATAGTCGGTGTAACTGGTGTTGTTCCAATAGCGGCAGACTCATAAATGGCCCACGCCCTATAACCATCAGCAACACCTAGTGATACTTCAAGGTCCTCTACTCTATGTCCATACACGCCACTCGATGCTGCGTTATTAGTAACAATCACCGAAGTCATCTTCTGCCGTGTTTTTGTCTTGTGTGTAGCCGCTGTAGTCTCCAGTGTGCCAGTAAACTTTACAGCCGTTGAAGTCCCAAGGGTGGAGTTAGTAATAGTCAGAGTTTGGTTACTGTTAGATAAAACAAAACCTGTAGCGGCAGATACTATGTCGCCCTGCGCAATTCCTGAGCTACCTGACCCAAGTGCATCTATCTGGAGAGTGTAGTCCTTCTCCGCATGGGCAACAAAGGTTTCACCTGACCCTGCGTTGAAAGTAAGGACTCCGCCGGAGGCGGTAACAAAACTTGCACCAGAATACTGTCTACGAATTGTGTGTTTAGTATCTGAAGGTAATAGGGTTGATGTATTCTTTTTCGATGTGCCAAATAACAACGGCGAAGCGTTGGGCTCTTTTATCTCACCTCGTTTACGAGTTGCCGCAACATCATTGACCAAACTACTATAACCACTATCCATGGTTATCAAGTTACCAGATACAGCAGTGACTCTACGTTGTTCCAGAGCACCGTTGTTTCCTGTGGGTAATGCAATAACATCATTGACCACAACTTCCTCATCCAACTCTCCATTGAGAGTTTGTATCTGAGTACTTACACTTTCTCCAAGTAACGCATCTCCCAAAACTTCAGTATCGGTAGAGCCATCCTCTTGCATGAGTTGCCCAGCACTATCTTCTAATGTTATCGTATCTGTGTTAGCAAACGAATAACTACCTGTCAATGTAAAGTTTACATCGAGGTCTATATCAGCAGTAAAGTCCTCACCGGCGTTTACCGTGTAAAGACCAAAGACCTGTTTCACATCTTGATTAAACTTTCTCAAGGTAACTGTTGAAGATGTACCTGAAACTGTATCGCCCGATGTGCTACTGGTTATTGCTTCACCTGTAGTAAAACGACCAACTACACCTTGTAGTTGAAACGATGCATTTCCCGATGTTGTTGCTACAACATATCCTGTGGCACCAGTGGTTCCACCAGTGACCAAAGAGTTTACTGTAAGCGTGTTAGCTGAGGACATCGTAATATCAGTAAACATATTGATATCGAAAAGATGCAGATTATATGTCGATGTCGTATTAGTAGACGATGCACCTGCCGTACCACCATAGTATTCAAATGCTCTTACTCTTGCATTACCAACATAACTACCAGAAGCCGCACCTCTTGTAGCCGTTTGTCTGTTATATAACTGAATCGCCTTGAAGGGATCCGAGTCTGTACCGTTTAGTGTAATGTCGGGAGAGCCATAAACATTTGTGACCCTAACATACTGACCGATGTCAGCATTGATAGTTTCGTTATCTACTGTTGCAGTTGTTCTTGCTTTATCAAACTCTACAACCTGAGTAGAAATCTTTTCTGTTTCATATCCTGAAACATATGCTTTACCTGGACCGATAACTGTACAAAACTTTGTAATGTCTCCTGGTGTAGCAGCACCGGCCGTATAGAGTCCGTTATTGAACCCATCATCCAAATGTTCTTTTACTTCTATAGCAAAAGGCTTTACGATATAGTCACCAGACTCCTCATCAGTTCGTCTGGCAATCATCTTCATAACTTCATTGTATTCTGGTTGACGAGTATGGGATTTTAGAATACCACTTTCAAACCTCATCAACTCAATAAAGTTTGTATCTGTTGTTCCTGTAAGTGTATGCTTTGCTAGTGTAAGGACAACCTTCAAACGATCCGCACCCTGTGCCGCAAAGTTAGATGTGCCTTGTGCATTATCAAGCAACGAACCATCATCAATGTCACTCACTAAAGTTTCTGCAATATCAAACCCAACACGATAACTCGGTGTGTTTGTATACTTGTCTAATACTAAAGTTTGTGCTGTAACTCTAACAAACATACCACGGACAAAATATACGCCTTCAGTTACTGCTACAGCAGAACCTGTGGCAGCAGCATCGGTTGCCATAGTCGTAGCAGAAACAGTGTTGGCTGCATAAGACCCAACAACAGCATCAGCTGTGATATCTTCACCGTTAGCAAATACTGCTGTAGTAAAATCAGAACCCGATGCAATATATTTTACATATAAAGTTTCTGGGTCAGTTGTTGTCGCGGCCGCAGATGCAATGACTCGTGCTTTGACGCCTGATGTTGCTCCTGTTATTTCTTTACCCACATACGAACTCAAGTGTGTGCTAATAGCAACAGAGTTATATGTGGACTGAAGTTTTACTGCATAGTATTCTTTATCAACATTGAGAGAACCAGGAATAACTTGGCTTCCGTCTTTGAATATGTGACGACCAAACCTTTCGATTTGGTTTTGCATAATACTTTGAAGTTGGGTTAACTCTCTTGCTTGAACCGCTTTGGAAGGTTTGAAAAGAACCCTATGAAAGTTATCACTTTCAGCGTAGTCATCAAAATACGGAGTTACATTTAAATCTGTTTTGTTTGCCATATCCTAGAACTCGATTACAAGTTTAACATTTTCAGTCTGGTCTGTCGCACGGACGATAGGAGCACGGTGCTCTGTATAAAGTATATCTCCTGAGTGATGTGCTATCTCAGGATTATTTACAGCACTCATCGTTCCTGTTGCAGAAGAATCCGCACCAGTAACAACCTCTGTACCAGCAAACGCCGTTATGTTTTTATTAGTGTCTATACCAGTATAGTCACTTTGATAGTAAGACAAAACTCTAGTTGTAGCATTCCAGTCTACTACCTTACCTTTCGCACCAGTTGTTCCACCAGTGATAATCTCATCATTAGTAAATGTACCGGGTGTCGGTGAGGAGTTGAAAGTAACTGACTTGAGGGCAGACAATGTTGTTGCCGTAGATACTGTAGTAGTTCCATGGTTATATGGATTTCTTACTAGTCCGATTCTACGGAAGTCCTGGTCAACCACAAAGTCGCCAGAGCCTTCTGCACCAACCAGTGCTGTGTTAGTCATACAATAAAACGCACCAAGTTCCTTGAGAGCATCTTTACCGTGGCCACCCTTCGGTCCAATGATAGGTGTCAATACTGCTGAAGTACTCGGAGTTCCCACTGAGGAAATACCATCAACATGAACTGCACCGTATGTGTATCCCGTGCCCTGTGCTGTAACTGCTACCGCTGTAACAACACCGCCGGCGATAGTTACTGTACAAGTTCCACTAGCACCATCTCCACGAATAGGCACTGATGTATATGTGCCATTAGTATATCCAGCACCCGCCGTTGATATAAGAATTCTACGGACTTCACCATCAACTGCTGCCGCCGATACGGTAGAAGCCGATGCACCTGTTACTGTTCCGAGAGTATCAATAACTGGCATGAAGTCAGTAGTCAAAAAGTTTTGTATCTGAGTAGAGGTTAGGGTATACATATACTTCCAAATGTAACCATCACCTGGGTCAAACTCTGTATTGACTGTGCCTGTGGGTTTGGTGGTAGAGGTTGTATTACCATCATTCCACATACACTTGTAAACTTTAAACTCGTCTGTCATAACTACAAAGGTAGAGTCAAACAAATTGGTTGCTCCACTGTTAGCAGTATTACTAGCACTGATATTGTGCTCATACATATCGTAGGTTGTACCTGTTGCCCAATCTCGTCTTGGAATGACAAAGGAAACATCACTTGCCACTACTCGTTTAGCTGCTATCATATCTCGCCACTGACGCTCTTCTTCTTCTACGTTATCAGCTGGTGCGGGTGGGGCAGCATCTGATCCTCCACCTGTCGTGGAACTCCACTGCTGGGGTCGTCCAATAAACATATAGTAATTGGTAGCAGCGGCCTCTCCAAATGACTCATAAAACGCCTCAGCATTATGAATCCTAAATTTGCTTGAAATAATTGCAGCCATTAAAACTCTCTCCGTTTTGTATATATTTATACAAGTTTACTAGGTTGATTTCCCAATAGTTATTTCTGATGGGGCAGGAATATTATGTTTCGTCCCTGGGTAGTTTATTATACTATCTAAAGTAACAGAACCCCAATCCTGTATTCTATATCCGTAATTGTTTGTACTAATAAATTTAAAGTGATATACTGTTGCATCATCAGCGTGTGATGCAGCTGATGTTGTTCCTTGTATATCTGCACCTCTAGTGCAACCTGTTAGGTCATTACTAGATTTGCCTGTATATGTTATCTGTTCACTACCTATAACAATAGTTCCGCTAGTTGGAAACTGTGCCGCACTGGTTAGTGTTATTGTCGTTGCCGAATTATTGATAGCGCCGTCCAAAGTAGTCATTTCTCTATTCTCGTAAAAACCAGTGTTACTCAAATAAGTTAAGTTATTCGCAGCAGACTTAACAAAGCCTTGTGAGAATTTAAATGTGTCTGCATTCTCGATGCGCCAACCCGCATCACCTATATTATTAATAGTTGTGAGTGCTCTGGCCTGTATATGTTTATCAAGCACGATATGTAATGTTAGAGATGTATCTTTAGCATTTTCTAATGCTGTATTACGACTCACACCTGTTGTTGGTGTTGTAGATGCTGTCTCAGCAGCAGTGCCCAAACGCCTTCCAAACTTCGTTGTGAATATTGTATTAAACAGACTAAACAACTCAGGAGTTTGTGTTTCACGTCCATCAACCAGAAGTGACGATGTGGAAGCCTGCTTGACCTGCATATTGAGTGTAGCAACTGGATTTATTTCTCCGAATAAAGCAAACCCGGATGGGTGTGCTGTACCCAGTAATTCATTTCTCCACTCACCTATAGCAGTTGATGTTTTTACAACATAAGAAAAGTCTTGGTAGTAGAAACTATCTTGTATCTTTTTAGAGTCCTCAGATAACCAACCATCCTCATTCACATACTTACCAAACTGACCAGCAGTAATAGCAGTAGCAGTCAATACTGATTTTTCAACAGCTGCAACGGTTGCACTAAATCCACCTGAGGCTGTTACTGTTTCTGTAGCTGTAAATGTTCCAGAGGTGCTGGTAAGAGTCAATAAACCCAATGTAGCATCCCATGAATCTACAGTTCCCGTTGCTGTACTAGTTCCGCCTGTAGCAGTTGTAGCAGCAGTAGCACTACCAGTCACTCCTGTTAGTAGAAGTCTAACTGGGGGAGTTATTGTGGGCCCCTCATTATATCCAACACCAGACTCTGAAATTTCTACTCTACGAATATTACCTACAGTACCGTCACCTTTAGCAACAACTTTGCCACCGGTTCTACTACCGGCGGTGGGTAGAGTCAATGTTGGTATACTAGAATAGTTTGTACCTATAGACAATACTCGTATATCGGTAATGTCTCCAGTACCCGAGCCAGACTCTTGAGCAATCTTATTACCCAACTTGTTTTCAAAAAATACTGTTTGGTCTTCCATCACGATATGGTCGGTTGCAGACATACCGTAATCTTCTTCTTGATTGAAATAAAGGGGTACAGTATCTTCTGTTATAAGTTCCCCTGTTCCTCCAGGAGTTCCACTTTCCAAAGTAAATCTAAACTGCTCTAGTAGTGATCCTGTCTCTGGAGCAAAGCCACCATTAGTCACAGCGATTTCAGCAGACAACCCCGTACCAGAAGTTCCTGTATTATTCACAGTAATAGTATCACCGTTTTCATAACCACTACCAACACTAGAAACTTCTATATTAGAAATACTGCCATAAGAAATTTCACTTATATTTGCTGATGCGCCTACACCACCTAAAGGCATTCTAGTAGTTACAGGTATAAGGTCTGTAGTTTTATAATATTGACCAGATGTAGTTTCTGTTATAGAAGAAAGTTGTCCAGCGAGTTTAGCATATAGAGTATTATTTTCGTCTGTGCTATCTATACCATATACAGTTTGTCCATCAACAAAAGTACCAACAATAGAATCTTTGTTGAGTACAATATCTTGCACCACAACACTTCCCAGTTGAAGTTCTTGAATTGTCTCAACTGTAGCAGTGGCTTTTTCTATTGCAGAGTATCCCGCAGCAGGGCCCTGATAGCCTGCGGTATCGGGATGATGTAATGCACCTTCTAAAATAGTAACATCCCTAACCAAGTCTTGTGTGATAGTTTGTCCGATAAGATTTCTCAGGTTACCTGTGGTAAGTGTAGAATCTTCTGTCTCAATATGAGAACCATCTTCCATAGTCAAAAAGACATCTTCGTTTATATCATCTTCCATAAGAAAGCAGTTATTGACTTGGGTGGCTCGTATAACAAAATCATCTGCCCAGGTACCATCTGAGATACGGAGCATATTTTGGTTGGGATAGAATAGTTCAATATTCTCATCCAACAACAACCTAAAGAAAATCTCATGACCCTTACGAGTTCCCTTCGTTCTATAAAGGTCTTTGATATTTTTTAGAATATTCCTTTGGTCAACACCCGCTGCCAAACTCCGGGGAATAGTTCTCATAAACGCTTCTTTGAATTGGTCAAAGAAAGTATCTACAGTATCATCAACATTTGCATAAGACATTAGGTTGGATACATTCTCAACCGGGTTGGCGCGATACTTATCTATGATTCCAGTAGCACCAGAAATACTACCAGTAACTTTCTCACCTATTAGAAAAGCGTTTGACGATGATATAAAAAGTCTACTGTTAGCATTGATATCTTCAACACGAATTGTTGCACTAGCTTTTGAATTGAATCCTGTTATAGTCTCATTATTTTGAAATACAGAAATGCCAGAGTCCTCAAGAACGATTTTATTCTCTTGACGACCTGTAGGCTGATCTTCGTTTTGTAACTGAATATAGTTTACATCATCTTCCATCAACATTTGGTCAGATGCACCAATGCCAGTTAGTGTAAGTTCAGCACTTTCCAAAAACTCATAATATCTTTCTAGAAATGGAATTATCCCAGCGTTGTCCGCTCGGACAAACTCTGGAAACTGTTCCGCTATTCTTACAGAAACTTTATTATCTAGTTTTTTCATTAGTAAGAGGATGTAGTGCTATATGCAGTCCCGGCGTTAGATGTCCCTGCCGCAATAGTATCTACAGAACTAGACACACTCATATTGGTAGTGTCTATCTGAAACACTTGATTCCTCACTGGCACCAAGTCGTTAGACGCGGGTTTCATTGTGAAGGTAATAGTTCCACTGGCATTAGAAACTGAAGTTATGTTTATAGAGTTTATAATAATCTCTCCAGTAGTGTAGTTGATAGTTCCCGCCTCGGGGTCTACTGTAGTTTTGGTTGAACCAGTAAGATAATAGGTTTTCATATTACCAGCACCATCATCATCAAAATATAATGTGTTAGTATTTCCTTCTATAATAAAACCAGTAGACCATGCAACTACACCCTGACCAGAAATGTTTCCAGCAGAATGCTCAATTGGATTTTCAAAGGGGATAGTATATTTTGTCGCGGTAGCCAGTGTAGGGGTCTGGTCAAAGGACGCTCGAATACTTGTTATGTTAGAAACTATAGCAGTATCTACATTATCTATTTTTGTAGTGAAGTTAGAGAAACGAAATATCTGTTCAAACTTCTCTAGATCAGTATCACTGAAATTCTCTATCATGGTGGTGACTTCTGTTTCAAGGTCCGCCCCGGTTTTTGTTGTTGACGAATCATTGAACTTGAATGATACTGTAGGTATAATTTTGATAGTAACGGGATCAGTAAACTCTGGCGTGATACTTGCAACCGTGTAGTCCTTTAGTGCCTGTACCAAGTTTGCTTTTGTAGTAGTGGTTAGGTTGTATCCAGTTTTTGGACGAATACTCATATACACCTTACCATACACAACAGGACTTGCATACTCTCCACCCCACACAGCAACCGACTCAATGTTGGGATATAACTGATGGAGTAGTACTTTATAGTCAGCAGCAGTTACTGCTCTATTTTGTGTAGCATAACTAAACGGTGCATTGTATTTTATTGATCCAATATTTTCTGGAATAGCACCACCGCTCGCTGCACTTGATGTAGCAACTGTAATATTTGTTCCTGTGCCTATAGCACCAGACGATTGAAATACTGAAGCTCCATTTGCCTCTGTTTCATTTGTTATAACATAAGTAGCCTTGACGATATTACCATCGGTCAATTTCTTACCAACTACATCGTCACCAAAATATATCTCCCATTCACCATTAGTTGTTTCTTGTACAAAGAAAGCCGTGGAAGTTGCAGTAACATCTACCAAGTTGTTTGCTTTGGTATAGGTAGTCGTTGTTGTATCAGATACACTTGTTTGTACCGCAACTGTAAGAGTAGAAATATCAACCTTCTCATTATCAAGAATAAACTTCTCATCCGCGTTAGAAGCGTTATGAGTAAAGTTGGTTGTTATATAAGTCCCTTCGTAAACAGGCACGCTAGCAAAAGTATAAACACCATCACTAGGTTGAATAGTTCTTGCAACTATATTTACAAACTGATAAGCTGTTCCACTGATAGTAGTTGTAAAAATATGCCCGGCCGGTATAGTTAAGGACCCGCCAGTCGCATCGTTGACTGTTACATTCAAATAAGCAATAGGTGCAGTAGAAGATGTTGGAGTATATCCCAAATGCTTCGCATGAGATACCACAGAGTTTCGTTTGACTGCTGTATCTAAAAACATTTCATTGGCAAGCATGTTTGCCATGAAAGCATTGTAGTGTGTATTGTATGCTAGAATATCTAATAGTGTAGAAAGACCTGAGCCTTCAAAATCATAGTCAGTAAATTCAGACTGACCCTTGAGGTAAGTTTTGAGATTTCCCTTGATAGTATCAAAGTCTAAATCCGTAACTTCTAATTTGCCTAATGTATTGAGTGCCATTATCGTACCTTATCTAAAAAGAGCTCGACATCATGTATCACATTTGGTACATTGGCTATCGAGAAACTTATTGTTATACCTAACTTATTTTGATCCAGACTATATCCGTCATCATCATTTACCTTTACTTCTTCTACAATTACTCTGGGTTCCCATCTGTTGAGAGTACCTTCTATTGCTACTTGTAATTCTATTTCTGTCAGAGGTGTAAAGTTTTCAAACAAAGAACCATGAACGTTTCCCCCTATCTCTGGATGGAAAGGTTTTTCACCTTGGTTCAATAAAACTAAATTACGGACAGCACGTTTTATCGCTTGTATATCTGTGACCTTACTTACATCTTTCGATGTAGGGTGTTTTGTAAAAAACATATTGAGGTCCTTATAGATGAAAGTACTTCTAGGACTCTCGTTTACT
>PVBE011641696.1_pt1:0-10000 | contig 11065 bp, 6 predicted proteins | sample 1631181 | NCBI WGS metagenome assembly PVBE01 (sample SAMN08397723, study PRJNA350692) | Marine metagenome, whole genome shotgun sequencing project. | isolation source: water | place: Pacific Ocean | collected 2012-04 | reverse complement strand
AAGCCAAACATACATTTTACGAAAACCAATTGAACCTTTTCTTTTTAGTTTCTTCCAAATCCCAGTCGACAATCGGATTCCACAGATAATTTACAGTCATGCGATCAATCACATACCACGTCCGACATATTTCGTGGTTTTTTAGATATATTTGGATCGAAAAAAAAAAGGATTATGCAATGGAAGGATGCATTTTGCAAGTTAAAGTTGTACAGATGGTAAACGTAGGTGTAAGAATATTGAAGCACTAGACTGTGATCACTTTCCCAATGTATTCATTATCGACACGACTGTGATCAAACGGTACACGGCATTTATTTTTTTCTTTTCTTCTCTCTTGGATTTGTACAAACCATGTGCTCCAATATAACAAATTGTATCAAGTTATAAATGTAAGTGCTTGCCAAGAACACAGTTGCGTTATGTTGATGGGCTTATGTTGTTCGAATGTGAACCTTCACTGCAACTTTTCAAAACACAAACATACCACAACTAGATTCAACCATGATGACTAAAGACAATTGTATTTGTATATTAAGATTTAGATTTACAGATTTAATCACAAGTTCGTGAAAGATATTTAACTAATAGTATAATTCAAAATACGTTGGTACCTAGTCAAACTCGAAATGACCAAATATACATGTAATGATGACGAATATGGCATCAATCAAAACGGAGACGAAATGTACATAGATTGGTTCATATTGCAATACCGTGATAATAATTAATAGGAAAGTCACTTCCTATAACATACTCTCCACACTCCTCACATGCAAGTGTGTGTGTTTATATTGAAAGTGAGATTATATTGAAAAAGAGTACATCAGGTAATTATAGACACATGTACGAATGGACGAGTTTTAGTAAGTGAGCGGAACTCAGCATATAACTCAGCAAGATACACACTGAAGTACCTATTTGGAATCTTGAACCAGTGAATATGATACATCATATAACACTTAATGCTTTACTTTTTGTCATGCGATGTGAATGATGAAATTGACATAGAAGTTAAACTGCTGTTGATTGATAACAAAATATTTGTACAATTAAGCAGCGACGCTTATTATAAAATAATGGTCATACAATCAAAAACATGTTAAGTTAACACTAACTCTAATAAATAGAGAAAGAATTATTTAAAAAAACATATGTACAGACGAAAACATATCAGTCGAAAATCTTAATTGATAAGAAAAAGAATTGCAATGTCAAACGTAGTCATTCTGTAGTGCCTAACTTCGGGCAACCTCAGTTCAAAAACTCTCTTAATATCCATTATACCACAAGTGTGACAAAGTCTAGGTATGTTTTCTTTCTTGTATTTTTTTTTATGAGTATGTTTTGGGTGACAAAACCAAAGACAATCTTGAGAATGTACCATATGCTATTGGTGGCCAAACCAAAACACATTAGCGAAACTATGTAAAGAAAAGTTACCAGCTTTTTTTTGTTACATAGCTAAACGATTTGTAAGATCGTATCATTTCAACAAGTTTTAACCCTGCGTATGTTTTTAGTGATCAAACCAAATACAATGTTGAGAATGCACTATATGTTTTTGAATACCAAACAAAAACACATTAGAAACTAAATAAAGAAAAGTTACCAACCTTTTTTTTACGTAGCTAAACGAATTGCAAAATCGTATCATTCAAACAAGTTTTACGCATGCATATGTTTTTGGCTACCAAACCAAAGACAATGTTGAGAATGCACCATATATGTTCTTGGAGACAAATCAAAAACAATTTAAGATAAACTATATAAGGAAAAGTAACAAGCTTTTTTTACATAGCTAAACGATTTGTAAGATCGTATCATTTCAACAAGTTTCATACAAATTAAGTAACACCATCATCGTACCAAAACAATGCATTACTTAACTTAAAGAAAAAAACAGATACAGAAATACCTATAAATCAAGAAAAATATTGCATTACAACTGCAAAATTGTGTATCAATAACAATTTTGTACAGATGATAGAATCTAAAAAATAAATCTTAGATCTAGATATGATTTTTCTTTTTTCTTTTATTGAGTATGTTTCTGGTGACCAAACCAAATACAATTTTGAGAATGTACTACATGTTTTGGGGACAAACCAAATACATTAAGTTAAGCTATACAAAGAAAAGTTACCAGCTTTTATTTATGTAGCTAAACGATTTGTAAAATCGTATCATTTCAAAAAGTTTTACTCAGGTGTGTGATTTTGGAGAGGAGACAATGTTAAGAATATACCATATGTTTTTGTAGACCAATACAAAACACATTTGGTGAAAATATATAAAGAAAAGTTTCCAATTTTTTTTTATATAGCTAAACGATTTGCTAGATCGTATCATCTCAACAAGTTTTACACACATAAAGTAACAACATCATAGTGCCAAAACAATGCATTACTTAACTGAAAAAATAAAAACACAAATGACTATATAACTCAAGAAATATATAGTAATACAACTGCACAAATGTGTACCAATAACAATTATGTACAGATGAGAAGATTTCAGAAATAACTAACATATTTGAATATGTTTTCAATTTCTACTTTCTTTTTATATACATATTTCTTTGGCGACCAAACCAAAGACAATGTTGAGAATGCACTATATGTTTTTGGAAACCAAACAAAAACACATTAGAAACTAAATAAATAAAAGTTGCCAAACTTTTTTTTTTACATAGCTCAACGATTTGTAAGACCGTATCATTTCAACAAATTTTACGTACATTATGTAATTATACCACAAGTGTGACAAAGTAAAAATTTCGAGGAGGATAGACAACAAGCAAGTTCTATGACTACTGTGCTTTTGACAGAAATTGCTTTTTCAGCAATACCGTCTGGATTTGTATCCAGCATTTCATCATGGCCTCAGCGTGACTGGGCATTGCCACAACAACAAAAAAACGAAATTAGTTTGGACAGTTTCCAAACTTGACAACTACACTGATTATAATAAACAAATTTTCGGCTATGGCTGAAAACTGAACTTTGTAAGTTTCCATAGGAAACTATTTACTTTAAGTACATTTTACATGCCTACAGAAAAGCTGGTATTCCAGATGAAGACATGTGTGTATGATCATATCACATTTACCTGCATTTGAGCGGAGGCAGGGTTTTATACATTGGCTTCCTCTGATTTTTCACTTCCGTCACATTTTATACATTTTTACGTTACAACACGGGGATACATGGTGCAACGCCAAGCTCAGATACATACTTGGATCATCAGGTTTCGACTGTTACGTTGCCAAATAATAACAGTATTAGTTAATCAGACATCGCTCGACAAAATGATCATTTTGTGTTTACCTGCATTTGAGCGAAACACATGGTATAACATATTGGCTTCTTCTGACTTTTCCTTTGTATGACATTACTTTTTCTTTAGAATTACGTTACAACAGAGGAGATATGATGCAACGGCCAAGCTCAGATATACACTTGGATTCTCAGCAACCGACTGCTATAGGTTGTCAACCAAAAACAATATGTATTAATCAGACAATGCTCAACTAATTAAACGACGCGGCATTTGGCTACTGTAAGAGAGCCATAGTTACTTCGGCTGTTAAACTGAGCTTAGTTGGATTTCACTATTTTGACATTCAAAATACTGTTCAGAAATCACTCCTCATCATTGGTTTGTCAAACCTTTAATATTTGGAGGAGTGGGTGTTGGTTTTAATTAGACTGTCGGATTCCCACTATCATTATCCAGTTATATCTTAGTCGAAAGTCATTAAACCGATCTGTCCCAAATATATACAATCAATGGGTTGAGAGAAATCCACTAGCATTTTCTTTTGTGTTTCATTACAACATATGCTACTATGATGTTTGACGCCAAGATCCGATCTTTATATGCTGCCAAATAATAACAGTATTGGTTAATCGGTCCACAATCTAACATGTGATAATTTTGCATTCACGTGCATTCGATTGAACACATGGTTTTACATATTTTCTCCTTCTGATTTTGCCTGTCGTAACGTATGTTAATACCTTCAATCCTTCGCCCCCACAAGAAGAATCAAGACTGGGAGACAAGACCTGCCATTTGGCCATGTGGAATTTGTTAAATGCTTAGAACATACGGGCCAATACGTGTGTTCCACTTTGGGAAACAAGATATATAATAATATATCTCATAACCTTCAAATAAGGTATTGCTCGAGAAAAGAATCACATATTGTTATTTTTGTCCAGTATGTTGTTATTAACCAAGTATGTTGACATGCGACCGATTGTGAACATGAAAGATTAATTACCTGTCAAATCACTTCTTGTGTACATCTACCCAGCCAAATCTATTAAATACTTATGGTTTGTAAAAAATGTGAAACTAATACAAGGTACAGTTATCTTTGGTAGTCCTTCGAACTTAGAGGCGTTCAGCTTTACGAACGATACACTTAGCATATGCCCACTAACTAGTCGTGTAGGGCTCCCACCATTGGTGAAGCACTGGGGTTCCTCTCGTACTGGCCATCGCAACCATCACTGCTCCTACGCCACTGGTAGGGTAAAACTAACCTGTCTCACGACGGTCTAAACCCAGCTCACGTTCCCTGTTAGAGGATGAACAATCCTACACTTTTCCCTAGCTGCGAGGAGATGATAGGAAGAGCCGACATCGAAGAATCAAAAAGCAACGTCGCTATGAACGCTTGGCTGCCACAAGCCAGTTATCCCTGTGGTAACTTTTCTGACACCTATTCCTAAAATGTTCTTATTGGAAAAGGATCGCTAGGCCCCGCTTTCACGGAATTGAATCGCACTGGAATTCAAAATCAGACAAGCTTTTGCCATTTTACTCTACGTGAGGTTTCTGTCCTCACTGTGCTTGTCTTGGGACACCTGTGTTATCGTTTAACAGATGTACCGCCCCAGCCAAACTCCCTGTAGGTCTATGTCTCTTGCATAAGCATGTCTCAAACGATAACAGAGTGTGATTCTTTATATAGTGTGTCTTCGGATGATTATGAATGTGGTTGGATGGGCCACAAACGACAAGTGACATAAAGATTTATCTTTTTTGAAATGATTTATCTAACACTTTTTGAGATGATCTATCCAACACTTTTTCAAAGTTCAATATAATCTGAGTTTTCCTTTATTTTTTTTTTTTAGACCTATCCAATACGCACGATTTTACAACAATACAGCATTGAAATAAAACCACCAAGTTCAGATACACGCTTGGGTTCAAATAATTTCATTTCAAAATAAAATCAACATGTAAGTCATATCATATGTTCAATATAATCTGATTTTTATTTTGTAGTTCTTTCCTAAAATCATGATTTTACAACAATACAGCATTGATGTAAAACCACCAAGTTCAGATACACACTTGGGTTTCTATATTTGGAACATACATGGGGTCAACAAATGTTTGAACGTTATGTTTACGCATTTTGACAATTACATAATGAAGCTATATTCCATTTTTCATATATAAAGACCGTCTAAAACTATTCTGTCACAATTAGCTTTTTACCATGTCAATAAGTCAATAGCTAGGCTATATTCTCTTTAACATGTTACATATTTACACATAAAAGATAATTTTTAATTTGAAAGACCATGAGAATTATGTTTGCACAAGTTACTTTTGCCTTTGGTCAGAAGAGGCTACCGAATTTATCTTTATAATATAAATATGTATATTAGCTTCGATTCATATGCCTTTGTGGGTGGGTCAAAAGGACTTCCGGGTCTTTATATACGAAGACAAGTAACCTTTCCTGACAAGTTCGACATTAACAAGTGGCCGTAACACTATATAACTATTTCATTAGCAAATGATCAACTATGCGATAACTTTTGGAACGAACATGAATCGAAAAATCATTATGCACTTGATAATCAACACAGTTCTACAAGAAAACATCCTTCACCACATTCACATTTCATTAACGATTGGTCATGATCATAAATGAAATAGCTTTATTCCCAATTGAAAACGATTTACTTTGAACATATGGCTTTTTCTGAATTTATTCACTTCTTCATCTTTTTTTTTCTTTTGTTGTTGTTTTTTTACGTATTACCAAGCTCAGATACACACTTGGATTTCCCAGAAACACGACTGTCATCAGCTGCCAACCGATAACAATTATTTTTGAACGAATGTGACACGAGAACATATGACTTTTTCTGAATTTATTCCCTTCTTCTTCCCTTTTTTTGAACTATACGATCTAAAATTACCAAGCTCAGAAACACACTTGGATTTCCCAGAGACATGACTGTCATCAGGTTTCAACTGATAACAATTATTTTGTAATGAATGTAACTCGAGTTAATGTACAAAGTTTAAAAAGATTCAATGTCAACAAGCTGACCATTGTTGTAGTTTATTTAGGACAAGTATTTACAAAAGGACCAGATTATACTCATATGTTGGCATATGTGAATAATAATGGAATTATGACAAATCATATGATGGCATATGCACTCTGAAAGAATGAACGAAAGGCATTCAAGTCAATCAAAAGTAAAGAATTAATATGTCCGAATTGGTAAACCAATCGTCCTTAAGATATATTATTCGTTTTAATCATCTTTTGTTTAATATTACGACTCGGATTATCGAGAGGTTTGAGTTCAACACTGAATCGAATGTGATGCCGAGACCAAAAAATTTATACGCGAAACGTACAAACTTACTGCTTATGCAAGATAAGAAAATCAACACAAAAAGTCCCGGTGTTTCAAGGATCGACAATGCATAGCATTCAAAAAGAACGCACAGACTAACATGTCTACCGGATACGCTACACCTTTAAGGTCAATTTCCAAAGACGAAGTAGAGTCAAGCTCAACAGGGTCTTCTTTCCCCGCCAGTTGTGCGAAGCCCGTTCCCTTCGCTGTGGTTTCGCTAGATAGTACGTAGGGACAGAAGGAATCTCGTCAATCCATTCATGCGCGTCACTAATTAAATGACGAGGCATTTGGCTACCTTAAGAGAGTCATAGTTACTCCCGCCGTTAACCCGAGCTTAGTTGAATTTCACCATTTTGACATTCAAAGCACTGGGCAGAAATCACCCCCCATCATTGGTTTGTCAAACCTTTAATATTTCGGGGGGCTTGGTTTTAATTAGACTGTCGGATTCCCACTTGCCCGCTCCAGTTCTAACTTAGTCGAAAGTCGTTAAACCGATTTAACCCAACGATATGAAATCAATGGGTTTAGAACAAACAGTAGTGGGTAGCTTTAGATGGAAGGCAAAAAAAAACAACAAAATGTTTCCAACGCAGTCATATAATATGTAATGCTAAAAAAGGTTAGTCGACACCATGCACAACAAAAACTTTCATTGTTCAGATGAAAGTTCATTACGACTTATTGAAGTTTACTACACCTTTTTTGAATATCATACACGAAAATAAATAATAATTTGTCAAAAATATTGTTTATATCGATTGAATGAGATTTACTACGCGACAAAGTCGGAAGTGTGAACGCACGCATATAGAAAATGACTGTTGACAAAGATAAATTTGAAGAGAGCACAACATGCTATTGCTTGTGGTTGAGATATCTAGAATACTAAGTTTTTCTTTTGTTCTATTTGTGCGTGATGGATTATTCATTGGCGACTGGGAGACTTAGATTCATTTGACTGCTTTGATAGTACTTGGATACATGGAAACTTAGATTTGAGGTTTGATGGCAAACCGAATCAATCAACATTAGCATAGCATGTATTACTATTTAAGAAAAAATAGAAAATTCGAAAGAAATCATACACAAAGTTAATAATCCAAAAGTAATAACCCAGTGATGTAGATGGCAGACATCACAAAATACATAGAGTGATTAACAAATTGGATATATAAACTTAATATTATGATGATTTTTAATATACAATACCTTTTGTGAATATCTTATTGGAGCACAATATTAGTTAAGGTGGCTGTTTTTCGACGATTGATTTAGACACAAATCACTACATAATCAAAAGGACATATGATAATATCAATAAATACATGATGCAGATGGCACGCATCACAAAATACAACTGTGAATTGATGAATTAAACATATAAACTTAAGTAAAATGAGTTATAAGGTTTTACATACAATTATCTTTGTAAAAAGCTCACGCGGGTATAGAACCATCATTGTTAAGAGGACGGTGGTCGTCAACACCCGATTGAGATATACAACAAGAAATACCCAAAAGACTATACATGAAAGCTAATACCAAGTGATGTAGATGGCAAACATCACAAAATACATTCAGTTATTAGCTAAACATGTATGTAGACCTAAGGATAATGTTGAAACTATATATACAAGACCTTTTGTGATTTACTCACTCAATCACACACTTTCATTGTTAAGAGGAAGGTTTCCGCATGACTGATTGAGATAGATACACAACACCGAGATTGGGAAGAAAATACATGAAATCTAACATGTAAACAATTGTTCAACAAATAACAAAAGTCCAGATATGGCTTAAATCTGAATTTTGTCAGTTTTATTAGAAAATAATTCCATTGTGTACATTTTACATGTCAACAGAACATCTTTGAAGCAGATGACATGTATATTTTGATCAAACGACAGTTTACCTGCTATTGAGCAGAAGCAGGATTTTATACATTGGCTTCATCTGATTTTGTCAGTTTCCATCACATTTCTTTATTAGCACATTGTCGCATCAAAGAGTTCCATAATGCAACACCAATTTCAGATACACCATTGGATTTCCTACATTCGACTGTTGTGTGTTGCCAAACAACAACAATATTTGTTAATACGACATTGCTCCACAAATTGATCATTTTACGTTTATCTGCATTTGCGCAAACGCGGGATTTTAAACATTGTTTTTTTTTCTGAATTTTTATTATTATTTTTTCCATAACATTTTATTTATTATTACGTCACAACATAGATCTGCATGATGCAACGACCAAGCTCAGAAATACACTTGGATTCTCAGCAATAGACTATTATGAGTTCCCAACAAGACAAATCCCAGTAAATGTACAAAGATAAATTATTTCCTGCCTTTACCAACACTGATTTTATTGAAAGCTATTCAATAAATCTCCCAAAGCCATTTTGGGTTATGAGATCAACAAAAAACAAAGATCCGAACGATGGCTAAAGATGGAACTTTGCATTTTCTTGTTCTTTTTTTTTCTTTATATTTATCGACTCTATCTTTCAGGCAAAAACGTATGCACAAATGAACCCTGTACATTACTGTCCCGTCTCATTACATGCATACGAGTACCATATCCCAGTTAAAAGATAATTATTTCTATTTTCGATTCCTGTCAACACATATTTTATTGTGGGCATCACAATAAATCACCCAAAGCCATCTTGGGTTTTGTTAAGTAATTGTTGAACAAAAGCGACTCGTAGGATGCATTTCAACACCCACCGGAGTTAACAAGTAAGACGTATAAACTTAAGGATAATGATATATAATTCTTAATACAACTTTCTATACTTTCCATAACGAAACATGATTTTACACTTGAGCAAGAATTGCCTCGTGGTGGGGTGGCGCACACCACAAAAATACAGTGGAGAATTCAACTCAGGTATATAATACAATGGATAATAGTTTATATACAATACATTCTGTATTTAGATCAAGCATATCAAAACCTTCATTGTTAAGAGGATTGTTTTAAACGATTGGTCTGCAAAGCTTGAAAGTTAATACTCACGTGTGCAGATGGCACGCACCACAAAATACAATTGAAAATTAACAAGCAAGATGTATCAACTTAAATGATACTGGAGAGATTCTATAAACAAGAACTTTTGTGATTACCTCTTTCTTTCACATAGCTTATTCTTAAGGTAATGGATTTTAACGACTGGTTGAGATAAACACGACGAATATAAATCATATTAACACATGTTCAACAAATGACAAAGATCCAGAGATGGCTTACATCTGAACTTTGTATCTTCTTCGTAGTTTCTGATTTTTTTTTTTTT
>PVBE010914088.1_pt1 | contig 11065 bp, 21 predicted proteins | sample 1631181 | NCBI WGS metagenome assembly PVBE01 (sample SAMN08397723, study PRJNA350692) | Marine metagenome, whole genome shotgun sequencing project. | isolation source: water | place: Pacific Ocean | collected 2012-04 | reverse complement strand
TTTAATAATGCTTTAGCTAATTCTCCTGCTTCCTCTTGAAGTTTTACATATTGAGTTTTGCTATCACCTTTTCTATATAAACCTCTTTTACCTGCCCAATCTCGTATCCGTTGGAATACTGGCGTAGGTATAGGTGATCCATTTGATAATGGTTCTTTTCTTATTCTTCTTTTCAATTCATCTATAACCATTTCACTTTGTGTTTTATAGTTATCCATTAACCTTTGGTTATGCGTTTGAAAGAAATTAATAAATTCTTCATAATATGCTTTGTTATAAATATAACTTCTCTGTGCGTCGTACATAGAGGTTTTAGCATTACTTACTATCCAATCAACTGTATCTTCAGTAAGTTCAAACATTCCATGAACAGTCTCCCATGTTTTACCTAAATGTTTATTTAAAAAACTTTTTAAATCCTTTAAAGGAAATGGGAAAGTTGATGTTTGTTCTGTTGCGTTTATTTTCATTTTGTTAAATAAGTTTTTATATAATTCTTTATCTACCTTGTAGCCATAAGACTGTTGAAGTTCTATCTCACGTTTTGATATATAATCTATATCTTCACTTTGATCAAGAACTTCGAACTCGTCTGACTTATAGCCTTGTTGTTTTGTAACCCTATCTATAAGATTACGTGTAACCCCGATCTTTTTACCCGGGATGTGATACAAATAATAAATTATATTATCTGTAGTAGTTACTTCTTTGTTGGAGCATTCCATATTTATTTAATTGATTGTTATATAAGTGTAAATTATGCGCATGATGATAATATACACCTGTCTCAATAGACAGTCTCTCTGCAACGCTTTTTTGTAATTCTGAAAAACAATATTGATCGTTACAGAAACCGTACCAGATGTCATTAGATCGCATATAAACGGACATATTCAATCTGTTATTTAATATCGTAAATTGAATTGCATAAGTACATGGAGTATCTTTCCTATACATATGTATTTCTTTTCCATCATATATCGACACTGTAGCTCTCCTTGTTTCAGGATCGTCTTTTAACATTGCTACAATTTTATCTAGTTGGTAATTTCTCTCCCATTGGTATCCATAATTTGAGTTAACAAAGTTATTAGGTCCAATGCTCATTTTTTCCCATATAGGTGGAACTCTACCGTATAGTTCACCTAGTTTATCTGTACTAGGATCAGCTGATAAATACCAGTCCCATTCTGCTTCTGCATATTCTTCATTCCATTTTCTATATGAAGCTGTAATGTGGTTGTTTGTTGGTTGGTGGATATAAAACCCTACATTAAATAAAGCTCTTGTATCTCCAAACTCTTTGCACATGTCTTCATAATTATTAAAAATATCATAGAAATATTCAAAAGCATCATTAGCTGTTTTAAAATTATCCTTCATCTTTATTATATTTTTTATAGTAAAATTTGTATAATTCAAATACTTTGTTCCATAGTTCGTTTGGTTCATAGCTTTTAGGAGACATAACTTTATTTTTGTTTACTGTCACTTCTATGTCCCAATGTCTATTCTTATAGCCCGGTGCACAAGCAAGTGGTCTTATTGTTACGCCATGACTTATACACCAACTGTAAGCTTTTAGATTTATTGGATCACCCCAATCGGGTGGTTTGCATTCTATTGTTTTAATTATTCCCATGGCATTTTTTCATCCATTTCTGGTTTTATTTCTGGTATAAAACAACCTGATTTAGATTCCCATGTAAAATGAGATTCAGCCCCATTTTCTCCTAGATTTTGGAATTTAACTTTTAGAACTTTAACTTTAACTGTTTTAGCATTAAAATCTCTATGAACTAACAATCCATGATAACTAGCATCATACCATTCTCCACCACCTTTTATATTGTACATGTTAGGTTCTTGAATTTTTCCATCAGCACCTGGATACATTTTAGTTGGGTGAGCTACTACAATAACTAATACATCATATTTCTTAGCGAACATTTCTATTTTAGTTAAATATTCTAATGTATATACATTTACATCACCTGACGCATCACTAGTGTCCCTTACTTTATTATAAGGATCTATAACTAAGCATTTAATACCTTTACGTTTTACTAATTCAGCTCCTTTACGAAGCACAGAATCTAAAGTGTATCTTTCCATATCTATGAAAAAGTAACTACCATTAACGTGATCAGCTACTTGATTCCACTTGTCAGTTCCAATATCGCTAACTGTTGGCATATCACCCCAAGTCTTACGCATTAGTTTATGAGCGTGTAGATGTGTTGGTGCATTCTCTGGAGACGCATAAGCAATCTTCCAGTCATATAATTTATTATAACCTATACACATTTGATCTACAAAATCAGATTTACCATGAGATGGTATACCTGTAACTGTTATAAATTGTCCAGTATATGTGCTAAATATTTCATCAAAATTATTTAAACCTATTTGAAATCCTGGTTTAAAACCATTTTTAACAAAATCAGTAATTTGATCTTCTATATCTCTAAATGTAGTTACATTTTCTAATGGTACAGGTCTTGCTTTTGATATTCTATCATTTAAAGCTTCTTTCCCGTGACGTAATAAATATTCGTTAGCATCTTTGCATTCATCAAAGTCTACTAAAAAACAAACTTCAGCACCTAATCTGCGTATTAATTCTCTTTGTAAAGCTTGTCCAGCTTCATCAGAATCTACAGCTAATATTATCTTTTCTTTAGTGTCTAAATAATCTATACAATTATCTAGATATTCTAAATTATTAGAGTTTAGAGTAGCACCGTTAGGAACAGATATAGCATTAGAAATACCAGCTTCACATAAAGCTAATACATCCATTTCACCTTCAGTTATAACGCACCAATCATGTCCAACAACATTATCTATGTTGAAGAATATTTTCTCAGCACCTTTGTATAATTTAAAGTTCTTTCTAGCGTCTCTATACTTAATGTTGACTATTTTGTCACCCATTTCGTATCTAAACATTATAACATTTTCTTCTTTTCCAGTTTGTGGCATATATTCTTTGCCCCAATCAACATTACATTTCCATATTGTATCTCTACTAATACCTCTATTTTTAAACCACTCAACAATTTTTGGTGGAGTACCGTCCCCGTCAGTAGTTACTCCTTGTGGAGGTAACTCGTAAACTCTTTCGGCTTTACCTTTTCTTTTGTAAGTGTGTAGTTGAAAAGATGAATTACAATTGTGGCAAGTTCCTAGTCCACGCTCCCAATCATAAGAAGAACACTTGGCTTTTTTATTCTCTGGTTTCCTAGAAATAGAACACAGGGGACAAGTCCCCTGCGTTTTACCTACATCTAAGCTCCATTGATTAAATTCGTCAATTATAAATCCATTGATTTCTTTATCTTCAACTTGCATATTTGATTAGATTAAAATGGTAGATCGTCATCATCACCGTCATCTACCACGACGGCTTTAGGTTTAGTTTGCTGACCTTCAAAAGGTACAGGAGATGGAAAATCTCCATTAGTCCAAACGACTTTAACATTACCTAAGTAAGTTCTAGCCACTTTAGCTTCTCTTTCTTCTTTTGATTGATCGATACAAACTGGACCTTGTTGCCCAAATTGATCAGGTTCATCATTAACAGTTATGGTAATAGGAAGATACTTCCCTTTCTTACCTACTATTATCTTATCTTTTGGGATTTTGTCCAAGTTTATACTTTCTTTTATTATTCCTGCCATAATTTATTATTTATGATTGATAATGTCCTTTTATTGCATAAGCAGCATTAAAAGCTCTCCTTAATTGAGGAGTTGTAAATTCTGTTACTCTTCGATAGTTGTCAACTTCCTTACAATAAGGGTGAAGGTTATCTTGTTGAGTTTCATTTGTGTAAAATTCACTTGTAGGGAGGGTTAGTCCAGTGACTGTACACGTTTTTTCTTTTACTTTAGCCATAAGTCTATTTTTATAGGGTTAAGTTAATAAAATATTGCTGAGGTTCAAATCCCTCAGTATTGTAAAATAAGTCGTAAGCTTCTACAGCTTTTTCAACTTTGTCTCTTCCAGAGCTATAAAAGTCTGGGGAGCAATCAAAAATCCCAATTCTACCAGTTTTCTTGTCGATAGCTATGAATACCATTTCGTATCCAAACAATTCTCTATAAATGTATGCTTGAGAGTCGTAATTGTACTTCTTAGCACTCCATCTAAATTTATCAAGATCACCAGTTGTTTTAAGATCTATTATTAGTTCTTCTTCATGATTAAGTATATCAGCTTTTCCTTTCCATTGAACATCAAAGATTTTTGTTATACCTGGAACTTCATAATCTACATCAGCTAATACTGGTTGTATTAAATCTCTGCAGACGTCGTTATCCATCATTTTTTGAACTAAATATTCTACCATGTCAGCTTCTTGTTGAATTAAACATAGTTCTCCACCAGACATTTCTTTATAAACCTTAGTATTTCTACTACTCGTTTCTATTATCTTAAAGTTTTTAACTTTATCAGGTTCTAGAATAGCAGTATGAAAATAACCACCAACTAAGAAGTTAGGATTACTTTTCGAAGGTTTATGTAGCTCAAGAGGGTTAGTAAGCAACGTACTAATGTCAGAATTACTAAGAAATTGTTTACCAAATTCTCCATAATAATGTTCATCATCACGTAGCTTTTCTATAATATCTTTCTTTTTCATAAAGTAGATAATTCTTTCTCTGCCTCTTTAGTTAGTTCGTACTTCTGTTTAATAGCATCTAATGCCCCACCTGATTTAATATACTCTACAGCTTTGTTAAATGCAGGATCTTTCTTAAACAGTTGTTTCTTTTTAACTGGCTTTTTAGTTGCAGTGGCTTTCCCATGCGAATTTGTCGCATCACTGTCTTGGGTGTCATCAATTAGGAACAAATTTCCTAAAGCATATTTCTTTCCATAAGAAGACGCAGCACCATATTTCTGTGGTACTTGCATTCCTTTCTGTTGCATGTCAACACCAACAATAGCAGTTGCAGAGAGTTTATTCTCACCATCTGATATTGTCGCTGTAACTTGAAGCACAGGATTATCATCACCTCCCAATAAAAATTGTTCGTTGATTGTTACTGTAACTCCTAACTCCTTTAAAAAGGGTTTTGTTGCTTCGAGGATGTCTTCGGCAGATCTGAAATAATACTTACCGAATGAATTAAATCTACTTTTTTTCGATTTAAATTCAACTTGGATTTTGGTTAACTTTTCGTTTATAGTCATTCGTTTGTTTTTAAATTACCTATAATATAATTACATGTTTTTTATGTAATTTACAACACTAACTTACAGATAGTCAAGTACTTGCGAGTGATCTACGTTTTCTATTAATCGCTCTACAGCTTGCTTTTTTAACTCAGAAACTCGCACGTAAGCGCTCACTCCTGGTATATTAAGGTATTCTGCAATCTCCTTCGCAGAATGCTTTTCACAGTCTAAACCGTAACTCATTCTAAGTACATGATATTCTGATACTGTTAAGTGTTTCTTTAGTAAACTTATTAAATATTGATTAAGTAAACTCATGTTATAAGGTTCTGATTTATCAGGTATCTGATATACCATATCATCGTCATCACGAGGTTTATTATCTATACTTAAAAATATACTATTAAAAAATATTCTAACCATTTCCTTGTTTTTACCTCCGTCTTTCCTAATTTCATTTAGTTTATGCTCGGGTATTCTCATCATCGCTCTGTTAATGTCAATACTTCTACGTATTGCACCTTTAATGCGTTTTGCAAGAAATGATTTAATTGTTTTTTCTTGATCTTCAGATTCTATTAATATTAATCTATCTAATTTATTTACAGCTTTAATCAAACCCATGCTACCTTCTTGTATTAAGTCTAATATGGACATAACGCCTGAAGCTTCTTGAGCTGTTGAAAATTTTCTAGCTATATTTTCTACTAATGGCAAGAATAATACTTCTAGTTCTTTACTTGTATAATCCACCCAATCTCTACGTGGAATTCTAGCAATATTTTCTTTAACATCATCTTTATAGCGAATATAATTTTTTATGTTATATTTTTTCAAAGTTCATAGTTTAATAGTTCTTTCTCTTTTTTCAATTCATAGGGCATATTTCTATGAATAGTTCTCATTGAGCAGTCTAGCAATCCAGCTAATCTCCCAATAGTTATTTTTTTACCACAATCATGCATATCTAACATAGTTTGATAAATATCGTCTTCATGGACTTTTTTAGTTCTACCTGAAAGTTGTCCCACGATCTTTAATTTCTCTTCAACTGGTAATCCACATTCTACTTTAAATATTATTTTTCTCGCTCTGTTTTTAGGAGGAGTATCTAAATCGCTCATATGAACGTCGTATATAATTCTCTTAAGGAGTTGGCTTGATATAGTGAATACTATAAAACCATTTTGTTTGTGACACAATACCTCAGCAAGTGTTTCAAACTCATCAGTAGACATTCCTGGGTTTAAGTACCACAACACCAGTAAATGCCATTTTAAAGACTTATAAGTAGTGATTTTAGCTCTACTTCTAAATAGTTCATAACAATCATAAGTACCATCTGCAAAATGATAACCCCAATTATAAATTTTGGTTACATAAGTAAGATCTGGTTCTGTTCGATATATTATTCTATGTCGATGTAGATAATCTAAGTTTCTATCGTGTGACATTAGCCCCCTACTTATCTATATAAGGCCTATTGTCACAGTTTAGTGTTTGGTACAAAACACTAGACAATAATACTTTTGTTTTTAATTTTTCTTTCATTTGATTATATTTAATTATCTATTATTTAAATTTTCTTAATCTTTCGTTATATTTATAAAATAACTTTTTTAATATTTTTACTCCTTCATCTAGTTCTTTATTGTTTTCATAAAAAAGAGATGTAAATATCATTCTTCTTAATTCAATTATTCTTTTTTCTAAATATTTTTTATGTGCTTTTTTTCTGTTAAACTTTTTCATATCTTTAGATTTTAGTTCTTGATCAATCCATTTTTCTAATTCACTCATTTTCAATTTCTTTTAAAATATCTATTTCTGTAATTTCATTTAAGAACCAATATTCGTCATTTCTTTTTAAAGTGAGATCATTAGGTATGATAGACTTCCAAAAGTCTAAATTTTCGTCTGGCTCGTGCTTTATAATTCTTTTTACTATATATTTATTATCTTTATAGTTAATAATTTTATTCATAATATTTATCTAGTAATTGATTAGCTATTTCTAAACTTATTTTATTTTCTTGGTATAATTGGTATATTAATTTTCTCATCTAAATATTTTTTATAATGTCTTTTCACATCATCTAATACATATTCTAAACCTTCCTCATCGTAGTCAAATTTAGAAATTCTCATCCAATGTGCGATAGCTTCTAACATTTCTATTGATGTTTCTTTATCATTCATAGTCTCTTAATGCTTTAAATAGTGGATGTCTGTAACTATTAGCTTTAGTTCTACCAAAATATGTAAATGTAGCTCTTTGCCCCATATATTTATGGATTTCAACTAGCATCCAAGCCATATCTGTATAATTATAACCTTTACCTGGTGGACAACCAAATTGGTTTCCATCGTCATCTTGCATAATAAACTTACCTATAGTTCCTTCGCGTTTTCCTTTACCTTCTTCATAACCTACAATTGTAGCTTCAGCATCGGAAAAGTCTTTAAATTTCATTAAATCCCAAGATCTAGTTCCTTTATAATATCCATCTATACTTCTATACATAGATCCTTCGTAACCAGCTTTTAAATTATTTTTATGTTTTTTTCTTGCTATTTTATCATCTTTTGCATATGTTGTAGATATTAACTTTACACAATCGCTTTGGGGTAATTCCCAATGAAGAAATCCTTTTCTAAACTCATAAGTACACCTAGGCATGCCGTTGTGCGGTATTATATCATAACAATGAAATTGTACTAAATCCATAGCTTCTCTTTCATGTTCTTTAGTTGGTTTTGTTTTCCTAACTAATGAAATAATCTTTTCAAAGTCATTTCTTAAATCATGATTATATAATTCTCCATCTAATACTACATCTGGAAATCTATCAAAAAAATTGATTTCTAAATGAGCTTTTATATGTTCTATATTTTTAAATTCTTTCCCTGTTCTTGAGAAAGCTCCTTGTCTTGTTATTATACAGCGAACCCCATCTAATTTTGGTTGAATATAACACGGAAATATTGCTTTATCCGGGTTATACATGTGTGCTAGCATTGGTTTTATCATAATCCGCTTAATTTATGCTGTATAGCTCTTAGTTTCCCATGAATTATAGCAGCCTTTTCGTATTCTTCTTTATCCTCATATATCATAAGGATTGTTTGTAGTCTAGCTAATTCTCCAACGAGCATTTCTTCGTCTGTTATAAAGTATTCAGTATCACCCATTATCAAATCAGATAGAATTTTTCTATGTACTTCTTCTCCAGCTTCAAGTAAATCTTCTGTCTTTTCGAAATCTTTCATTCCAAAATTTACTAGAAGTCTATTAACTATTAAGTCAGATAGTTCGTTTAATTCTTTTTTTGTCATAATTTGTTTATTATATTATCAAATACTATCCGTATTTAGATTGTAAATCTTTAGAAGTGCCTACGAATATAACTTTATCGCCATAAACATCATATATAGATATATAAAGTGGTTCACCATCTTTTGGGTATATTGTATAAATATATTCCTCCCAACTATCTCCTGGTTCTCCATTTAATGCCTCTAAATATATATTACCTGGTCCATCTTTAAAATGGGCTACTAATTGAGCGGCTAAACAACCGGTTCCATTAGCCACTTTAATAGGCTTAGGAATACTTAATCCATTTACTACGGTAAAATCGTCTAAGAATTCCGCTAGATCAAGTCCATGACCTTTTGGATATCCATCATATTGACGATACATGTTTATCACACTTTTTTCTACGTGATGGTGACCCTCACTAAAAGATAATCCCTCTTGTCGTGGAATCACTCTTGTTAAACTTCTTGTTCCCATTTAAATTAATTCTTTAATATAAAAATTTGTCATCTCTTCGTATAAGAGATCATAATCTACAGTGGATATAGTAAATTCTTGTCTACCATTCACACTTATTTGTAATCTGTATGTTATTTCTTTCACTTTAGTGTCAATAATAATATTATTTGTAATATTAAGACAGTTAAACCAGTTAAAGTTCTAATTAACTCCATTAAGTGATTATATCTATCTAATTTTCTTTCTATTTTATATCTTATATTCTTCATACCACGAAAAGCCCGTACCGTTGAGATACTGTCTGTAGAGGTCTTAAATGCCTCATGGATACTGTCTCTTTGGTACGAGCTTGTGGAGATGTTTTCCGCGGCTCTGGATCCGATCCTGTTATCATCTACCACGAAAAGCCCATACTGTCCCTCGAATCACTGGTCGTCGAGTTCTGTGTATGAGCTAAGCTACGCCGTGTTATCACCACTTTAATAGGTGCACTTCGATTTATGCCTTCGTGGTATTACGAATAGTGTTTATTCGTAATTAACTGGATATTTTTTAGATAATTCACCATAATTAGACATAATTGTCATAATTTCTGATTTATTTAATCCACTTAATGTTTCTACTGTCTTAACATCAAACATGTTAGTTACTCCAGAATGCTGAACATTTACGTACGCAGCAAACTGATCTTCTGTTATTTCATCCATAACCATATATATTTTTAATATTATCTTCTCCACAATTCCCGCAATAAGCAAGACGTGGGTTTTCTTTGTCTTTTCCTAAATTGTCATAGCAATTAGGACATCTTAAATCACATGCCATAGTTTTTATTTAATTATTAATTCTTTCTACCACGAAAAGCTCACACCATTTACGGTATGAGCATTCAAAGAATCTTTCACCTTATATATTTCGTAGTAGTAATTACATTGTTCCGCTTTTGAAATTATCTCAGATGTTACTTGTAATTAATCTAGTAATACATAATACGCTTCCACGTTGTTTGACCTAAACCAGTCTAATCCTTTCCTCATTTCTTTTTGAAATTGAATAGTATTTTTATTAAATGGTCCACCAAATGCGTCTACAAGATGTTGCGCACCAATAATTAAGTCATAAATACTTAATTCTAATCCATTTAATTCATATTCTTGACCACTATAAGGGTTTCTTACTATATCACCTTCTGTGTATACTTCTCCATCAAACCATTTAGGTACTTTCTGTTCTTTCTTCGATTTCATATTCTTCTTTTAATTTTTTAATTTCTGTTTCAGATAAACTATTGTGACCATTTCTAAACAAGTTTAAAGTATCCACTATTTCATCTACATATTCTTCAAATAATCCTAATAAGTATTTATCTAGATCTAAATGATCATATAAAAACTCATCTATATGTATCACATTTCTATTGTATTCGTATACTCTTATAATTTCCTCTGGTAGAGTGTGATCATAATAGTAAACTTCTTCATTAATAATTACAGGTCCATTAGGAGAGCCCGTAAATACGTATACTTCATAATCATCCGCTGTTGTTTCTTCATAACATGAATAGTCACAGTTGAATGCGTCATTGTCTTCAGTAGTTATTTCTGAACCAAAAAAGTCATTTAATAATTCTATTTTTCTTTTATCTTCCATTTTATTGTATATTATATCTATGTCCATTAACCGTCACTGAAATATTAGGTTCGTGGGTGTATGTTTTCCATTTAGTAATAGTATGCTGTTTCTTATAATAATTTCTTATTACAAACTTAAGCAAGAATTCTAATCTACCTTCGTGACTAGTTATTGGTATCCTTATTTTACGTTTCCACAAATATTGGGCACCATCACAAGCTTCCGTTTTAGTAGGATTTAATTGATAACAGCAAGAACAACCATTTACATTTCTTATTGTACCACTTTTATATGTAGCTAATCTTATTCTAGTTCCACCATAAGTTTCAAATGGTATTTCAAATACATGAGTACTATTTTTCTTTTGTGTTTTACTAGTTACATCTTTAATGTTTAATAATTCAAACATCTCTAATATGTGTTCTTTCTTCATTTTATTTAATTTAATTCTATGTTAAAATTTATTTT
>PVBE010583637.1_pt1 | contig 11065 bp, 4 predicted proteins | sample 1631181 | NCBI WGS metagenome assembly PVBE01 (sample SAMN08397723, study PRJNA350692) | Marine metagenome, whole genome shotgun sequencing project. | isolation source: water | place: Pacific Ocean | collected 2012-04 | reverse complement strand
GTGCGTGAGCGGAGATTTTCCTGAGTGAACGCGAGGGATCGGCCTTTTGCAATCTCGAAGGTCTGCGCGTTGACCACGATATTTGACTTCTTCGCAACTCGAACGAATTCCTTGTCGTGATCCTTGATGAGCGCGACCAGATCTGCCCGGTCGATCAGATTTCCCTCGAGTGCGTCGAGGTCTTCAGGAGACAGTTCCTGTCCGCTTGGCTCATAGAAGAAGATATCAAAGCCGATCATCTCGGCGCCGAGATCACTAAGGACATCCACGAGTTCTGCGTGCTTGTCGCGTGTGAACGGCCAGCCGTGCGCCTGGAGGGCCGCGTCATCGATATCGATCGTGGAGACAGTCTCCAGCTGCCTGGGCTTGCCCACCCATTCGTTTCTCTGGAGAAACCGGAAGTCGTAGCTGCTGGACTCGAGATCCTGGTAGAAGTGTGTCAGCGAGAGGAGTGCAACAGCGATACCCGTACCGATACCGATGAGGAGATGACTCCAGTCGCTGTCTTGGGTCTTTTTTTCTTCTTCGTCTGCCATATCTGCCCCGCTGTCGGTGGTGCGCCAAGGAATGGGCCGATCGTCTGCCCTTATGCTCAGGAATATAACTCCGGGAATGAGGGAGGTGCAAAAGGCCTTAAAAAGAAAAGAGCAGCGTCGGACTGAACCGACGCTGCTCGTGCTTGATCATTCTGGAGGGGTTGTCAGGATACGATCAGACTTATTCTTCGAATTTCTTGAGTTCTTCCTTTGCCTGTGCGGCGAAATCGGAATCTGCGTGGTTGTCCACGATATCCGTGTAGGTCGCCTTTGCGTCGTCCGTCTCACCAAGCTGCGAGTGACACTGAGCAATGAAGAACTTCTGTTCTGCAACCGTCTCTGCTTTCGGATCGGCCTTGATTGATTCCTGAAGCTGAGAGATGGCATTTTTCAGGTCAACCCGACTGGGATACCGCACGCCACCTTTGTAATAGAGCTGGTCGAGGACAGCGTCCTCTGCCTCAGCACCGCGCACACCGGCGACCGTTCGTGTTTGCTGTGTTTCGTGCGCGCGATTCTTCGCGACCTTCTGAATCTTCTTCCACCGGTTCAGGAACGCGCTCGATACTTTTACCTTGTCATCTTTCTTGACTTCGGCCTTGTCATCTTTCTTGACTTCAGCCTTGTCCGACTTGGTCTCTTCCGCGGGTGCCGGAGAGGCGAACAGGCCAGCCGAAATGAATCCGGCGATCGCGAGGGAGAAGATGAACTTCATGTTTTGTCCTCCTAGGTGTTCGGTGCCCGACTGAGAGTCGCATTCGAAAAATTATATCATCTAACTGATACAGAAAAAATACGGAAAACCCCACCAAGCGCACGTGATTCAGAACACGCCTAACGGGAAATTCTAAAACAATATAAACAATTGTATTTAAAGTATTTATCCGGCGGCGACGCGTAAGAAGATGTCATTCGTCACAGTTTCTACCGTACTATTTTTCCAGGAATTCCAGCTGTCCGGCGAGGCCACTATCCAGTTCAGCGGCCTTCTCGTAGGCCTCAAGTGCCCTGGAGGCATCCCCCTGGAGGTGATAGACGATGGCCAGATTGATGAGGAAGCCGCCGTTTTCGGTGTCCAGTGCGAGCGCCCGTGTGAACATGGAAACCGCCACTTCGTAATCTCTGCTGCGCGTTGCTGCGACACCCTTTCCGTTGAGTGCATCAACGTTCACCGGGTTCAGTTCCAGGGCACGATCGAACAGCTCGATCGCTCGGTCAAGTCTCTCCAGTCTGAGGAAAGCCGCGCCGTCGTCGTATGCTTTCTCGGATGCAATCTTCTGAAGAGGGCCAACGGTCTTCGATGAGGGTGCCGACTTGATGGCGATCGATTTAAGGGGCTGGCCACCGGTGATGAAGTCGAGCTGACCTTCAAAGTTCGGGTCGAGCTCGACGGCCCTCCTGTAGGCCTCTATTGCCACGTCTTTCTTGCCCTGCAGGTGGTAGGTGATCGCGAGGTTGGCCTGGTAGCCGCCGTTGTCAGGTCTGACGGTTGCCGCACGCCGATACAGGCTCAGTGCTTCCTCGTATTTCCGGTCTTTGGTGGCGATCACGCCCTTGGCGTTCAGAGCCTCGGCATTGCTCGGGTTCAGTTCCAGTGCACGATCGAGAGTCTCCGTCGCCTTATCCAGACGATTCAGACGAAGGAAGGCTGCACCGTCCTCGTAGGCCTTGTCAGATGCGATCTTCTGCAGGGGATCCGCTCCGCCGCCCGTTGCAGCTGCCTCGCCGGAGAGAAAATCAAGCACACCCGCGAAATCACTGTTCGAGTCGACTGCGAGCTGGTAGGCCTGCTCTGCATCAGCCGCCCGGCCCTGCAGGTGGTAAGTCAGAGCGATGTTGATCCGGAAACCCGCGTCGTTCGGGTTCAACTCCAGCGCCTTACCGAAGAGCTCGATCGCCTCCTCATACCGGCGCCGCTTCGTCAGAACCACGCCCAGGGCGTTGTACGCGTCTGCCAGCCCCGGGTCCATCTTGATCGCGTCCGTGAACGATGTTTCGGCCCGTTCGAGCTGTGACAGTCTCAGGTAGGCAGCACCTGCATCATAGAGACCTTCCGCACTGTCCAGTGAGACACCGGATGACAGCGCAATCCGGTCGAGCCGATTGTCGAAGAAGGCGAGATCGCGATCGAAGAGCTTTGCGATCTGTGACGCCGAAGGGACGTCTATCTCGGCATCTGGAACGACACCCGGACGGAAGGTACCCTGCGCATCGGAGACAAGGATCTCGTTTATGAACCCGCGTTCCTTGCGAACGTAGTACTCTTCAGCTCCGTTGCGCCACGCATCCGAGAACGACGATCCAAACAGCGTGGTTTCGACGGGAATCCAGATTCTGTTGTCCCACAGAACGTATTCACGCTCACTGAGAAAGAAGTCCCCAGCGTTCTGAACCGAAATCCCGCTGTCGAACATCATGTATATGTGGCCATACTGCGGATCGTTGACGTCTAGGATAGCCGTCGGGATGTTCAGATTCTCGAGCATCGAGCAGAAGAGGGCGGTGCAGTCGTCGCAGTCTCCGATCTTGGCCTGCAGATACTCGTATGGGTACTTGACCGTATCGAACACCGAGTCGTCTTCGAAGATTTCCAGATACGGCGTGGTCTGATCCTGCTGGTATCGAAGGCCATACGCACCGATTGCATCAAAAATCAGTGCCGCTTTACCCATGTTGTTGTTACCGAACTTCTCTCTCAGTCGGTCCGCGTACTGGCCGACCAGCCCCCTTGCAAACGAGTCGACCGTACGACTCTCCGGTGTGATAAAGGCAGCGATCCTGCGTGGGTTGCTCCAAGACAGCTTGCCTTTACCGAGTACGTAAACGCTGCTGAGCGTCTTGCTCGCCGTCTTCGCTCGGCGGCCCTGCTGATACGCCACCTTGACCGTCGGCTGGACCACGTTGTCGTAGTATGAGGGCTGTGTTGAGAGAAGATCCTGCGGGAACGTCAGCTTTATCCCGTATCGTTCCGTGCTCTGCGGCGGGAGGATAAAGGACTCCTCGTGCGGGGCATCCGTCAGCGTCGGTACCTCCACGATGACCGTTATGGGAAGCGGATCGGGGGACGAATTCCTCAGTACGACATCGACAAAATCGCTCGCCTCATATGTACGGTAGAGAGATTTGAAAATCGGTGCAGGCCGGATGATCGCGTCCTTGATGTTCACGACTGAAGCGTTGTAGGACAGCGCGAGGGTTGCGTGATGGGTGGCCGGCAGCACCGGGTGGTTCTCGAACGCGTAGTCAAGCTGGACGGAATTGTATTTGAGCCCAAACCCGAGCGCAAAAGCCAGGCTGTTGTCGGCACCATTCGGCTCGCGAAGCGACTTGCTGAGTCCACCGCGAACGATCAAAGACCCCATCGGTTGGTATTCGGTACCGAAATGCAGATCGTTCCTGTCGATGTCGGCTGCGAGCGTGATATCCCTCGTGACCTGGTAGGCAACACCCCCACGGACATTCTGTTCAAAGAGCTCCTCTTCGAACTGAGTGTTGTCGTCCTGCACCTTGGTGCCACCGACATCCTGAAAGGTCAGGCCGAATCGGAGTTTGTCGAAAGGCTTCGCCTTCGGGGCGAAGACCAAACCCAGGTCGAAGCCAAACCCGCTGGCGCTTCTGAGGCTCACGCCATCGAGCTCGATACTCTGGAAGACTGTCTTGGCACCGGCGCCCACCGAGAGCGCACGATGCAGCTGGAATCCGTATCCCACGTTGATGATGTTGAGCGCATCCTTCAACTCGTCATCACCAAAACTCTCACGAAGCCAATCGATGCCGACCGCGTGTCGTTCGAACAACGGGAAGACGTAGCTGGTAAAGCTGTTGTTAAGGCCAAGACCGAAACGATCCGCGTAGGAGAAGACGATCTCCTGCCGCTGGAGCATCGCGACACCGGACGGATTCCAGAACGTCGTCGACGCATCGTTGGACAGGGCTGTGACCGTCCCGCCCAGACCGATGGACCGGGCCGTCGTCGCCACCGACGGTCTGTCGGCGAAAACGGCCGACGCCGTGGCAAGAAGCAGTGCTGCCGTGGTCAGGAACCGTTTCACGGTGACACCGGCCCGAGGATGATACGCTGCAGGCCACCTGCCACGACAGCTGCGTTTGTCACGCTGCCATCCACATTCACGATCTCGATCCGGAGATCATTCGCCGCGTCTGTATTGCCCACGTAGGCCTCGAGGGAGTTGCTGCCGCCGCTGATGAGATGGTTTCCGATCAGCTGGCTGCCGTCATACACTCTGACCTGCATTCCGATCCCATCGCCGGAGGGTCCAGAGCGGACTGGAATGATCACGAGGCCGGATGATCCTGCCGTATCGTTCCGGTAGAGGGTCGATGCCTCAAAACCCGGGAAACTGCTGTTCACAACGTAGAGGTCGACGTCGAAATCGCCGTCAAAATCGGCGGGGGCCGCGCTCATCGCGTTCGTGACCGATGCACTGATTCCCGTGTCTGAGGCCTCGCTAAACTGTCCACCTGACTGCGTCAGGAGTGCGCTTGCCTGCCCCGACTTCGACTCTGCCCCATTCGCTACGAAGACGTCCAGCGTGCCGTCCGCATCGTAGTCGGCCCACGCACCGATCCAGCTGATCCACGAGGCGCCTGTGTTCTTGATGTCTCCGTCAGCGATGTTTGTGAAGCTGTCGTTGCCGTCGTTGCGGTAGAGCGCGTTTCCGCCGACGTTCACGACATAGAGATCGAAGTCGCCATCCAAGTCAAAGTCGATCCAGGCCGCACTCCTACCGATGTCCGTGTTATCGATAGACGCTTCGCACGCGATCTCGGTGAAGCTTCCGGTCCCGTTGTTCCTGTAGAGTGCGTTGTTCTGCTCACGGTTGACCACATACAGATCCTGGTCGCCGTCGCCATCGTAGTCTGCCCACGCGGCGCCTTCCGAGTCCCGGTTGTCGGCCACACCTGCCAGTTCGCCGATCTCGGAGAACGTACCGTTGCCATTGTTGTGGTAGAGCGTGTTTCTGAACCGTCGCTTGCAGACGTAGATATCGATCAGTCCGTCTGCATTGTAGTCTCCCCAGACGGCGATCGTCTCGTCGCCCTGACTGATCACGTTAACACCTGCGCTCGCCGTTACGTTGGAAAACGACCCGTTCCCGTTGTTTCGGTAGAGCTGATCCTGCAAGAAGAAATTGACGACATAAAGATCCAGATTGCCGTCGTTGTCGTAATCTGCCCACGATGCGGCGACGCTGTTTCTGCCGTCACCGACACCGGATGACCCGGCGACGTCGGAGAAGGTGCCGTTTCCGTTGTTGCGATACAACCGGTTGGCGGCGTTGCTGACGGAACTTGCCCAGTTAGTTACGTAAAGATCCAGATCCCCGTCGCCGTCGTAATCACCCCAAGTCGCTCCCGTCCCGACCTTGGGAAGCGTCGGTATGGAATTGGCAACACCGGCAGAGGTGGTTACGTCGGTAAACGTGGGCTGTCCCCAGGCTGGCACGAACGCCAGGAGGGTTGTGCCGATCACGGTCAAAGGTTTTCGAATGGGTTTGATCATTGCGCTACCGATTCACTACCGCGACGGTTTTTTGCTGCTGTTCACCACCGGCGTCTATCGAGACGATGTAGAGTCCGCTGCGGACGGGGTTGTCCGAGTGGTCCCTGCCGTCCCAGGTCACCACGTTCCGGCCCTCGTTCATCTGCTGTCCCGGTGTCAGAATATTCTGCAGCTGCCCAGCCCTGTTGTAGATCGCGATTCGCACGCTCGATGCGGCCGATAACTCGAACGAAATATCAGTCGTCTGGACCAGAACCGGGGCTCCAGCCTGAGGCCCTGCTCCTGGCCGGGTCAGCCTGCCGGAGGGCGAGAAAGCGCGGTTGCTGAATTTGATGTTGGATACGGTGCCCGAACCTGCAGCAGCCGAAGCATCCTCAAACAACCCGTAGATCGACAGGTCCATGATGGGCACCCGGATTCGGTTGCCCGTTACGGTGCCGCCAATGCGTGACCACGTTGCGTCCGGCCGGTGATAGATTGCCAGTCGCTCCCGGTTCGACCCTTGCGGCACACCGAATTCAAGTGTTGCCGGTTTCCGCAGCGGCAGGTCAGGATCGGAAGTGATCTCGTAGGCGCCGTAGGATGCCACGACTCCCGATGGCTCGGTCCCAACGGGAACGGCGTCGATCCTGACATCGGGGTTCTCCGTTAGATTCGCCGGCAAGACGTTCGGCGAAATTTCCAGCTTGATGCTCCCGTCGGGGCTTTCGACCACGCCGCCTCCGCCAGCGACAATCAGGGCAGGAATGGTTCGCTCGAAGGGGGCCATCGTGTTGCCCTTCAAGTCTCTCGCTCCTGTCACGCGGATCACCAGGCTACCGGAAGGCACGTCACTGGTGACATCCGCTTCGCCAATCCAAAGATCACCGCTGTAGCTGAGCTGATCGAGGATCAGGAGGTTTGGCTGGTTTGCGATCTGGACCGTCACTGTGGGTGTCACGGTGTTATCCATTCCGGCCGGTTCATCGTTGAAGTCGACGACCACGGACGCCCGTCGTCCTCGTGCCAGCACACGGGGTCTAACCTGAATGCTGTCGACCACGGGTTTGACCGTGTCCACAATGAAGCTGGCCTCTTCGGTGAAGTCAGACGAGAGCATTGCGGCGTCAATCGTCCTCGTGGACCAGAAATATCGTCCGCTCGGCAGGTCCCGTAGAACAAGGCTGGTCGTCCGGATCGAACCGAAACCGATCGCCGACACACCGGATCGGATGTTGTCGGATCCGGGTTCACTCCCAACGCGCGTTTCATAGGTCAGCGCCGAAGCGGGCGTCGCATTGGTACCCGCGTCCTGCGCGGGCGTCCACGTCAGCTGTACGTCCGCGCCGGTTGTTCCAGCCGTGAGTTCCGCCGGCGGGACCGGTTTGACGTTCGGGTTGAACCGGGATTCGAGGTTGTCGTTTGCCCGGGTCGAGAGCTCAAAGTTGATACCATCCTCAGAAGAACGACCGGCGCTGAGCAGATCTAGATCCCCATCACTGTCGATATCCGCCCAACCGAGCGCGCCGAAGTCTACACCTCGCAGCACGTCGATTGTTTGCGCACTGAACGTGCCGCCCTGGTTCCTGTAAACCAGAAGGAGCGGTGCCGAGGCGCCGTTTCCGAGGAGAGCCAGGTCGAGATCCCCGTCGTTGTCGAAATCGCCCCACTCCAGGTCTGAAGCCGCCCCCCCCGTGATCGATTGTCCGTTCACGGAGAGCAACCCAGACCCGTCGTTGTCGTAGATGCGGGTGATTCGGCCCACGGTGATGTCAAATCCGCTTGTCGCGAGGTCCAGGTCGCCGTCGCTGTCGTAGTCTCCCCAAGCCAGCGAGCTGGCAAACGATCCCGCCAGATCCGACCGTGTGTCCTGGGTCAGGATGCCAACCGGATCGTTCCGGTAAATCGTCAGATCGGCCTGGAACGTTTCGGATACCTGTCCGATCACGGCCAGATCCAGATCCCCATCGTTGTCGTAGTCACCCCACTGCAGGTCGCCGTTGTCCGCGCCACCGAGGGTAAATGTCTCTTCCTCGACGAAGTCACCCGCGTCATTCCGGTAGACCGTGGCGATTCGCTGACCGCTGATCTGACCCATGGCCGCCAGATCGATGTCCCCATCGTTGTCGAAATCACCCCAGTCGATGTCGCCGGAACCCAGCTGAGCAAGGTTCTGGACGTTCATGATGTTCAGTGCGAAGTCTCCGAGATCGAGACGATTCCGGTAGAGATGGGTAAAGCGATTGCCCGAGGCGTCCGTTCCGACGAGTGCGAGGTCGAGGTCTCCATCGTTATCGTAGTCCCCCCAGGCCGCGTCGCCGCTGAGCAATCCCTGGAAGACCACGTCTGAGCGCTCGGTCAGGATACCGCCTTCGTTGCGGTAAAGAATGGATCGACCACGACTGTCGACGTCCCGTCCCGTGAGAATAAGGTCTGCGTCCCCATCGTTATCGTAATCGCCCCAGTCGAGTGCCGCATCCCGGAGCGGTCTGAGGTTCTGGGAGGAGCTGACGAGATCCTGAACCCTGAAGATCTCCTCCTGGCTTTCGGCGGACACCTCATAGCCGGGGTCGACCGCCTGTACCGCCCAGAAGTATGTGTCCCGAGCCAGCGGTATCGACAGGCTCAACGTCTTTGAGGATCCGACGTTGCCCCCGCCCACCGCGAGAGCACCCGAGAACACATCGTGTCCGCCGGAGGTCGTACCGATTCTCAGATTGTAGGTCAGTGCCGTGGAGGGGGACTCGGTATCCGACCCGTCGTTCCAGTCGAGCGACACTCCGCGGCTCGTGACGAACGGGCTGCCGAGGCGATCCGGTGGCTGTGGTGCTGTGTTTGCAGCCCTACCGCTCTGATTCTGGTAGAGTGTGGTTTTGCGTGTTTCCCCATCGACTTCGCCCGCCACCACCAGATCCAGCTGACCGTCGCCATCGACGTCCGCCCAGGCCGCATCGCCTCCGCGGGAACCTGTGAGTGTCTGGCTCGGGTCCTCGGCTAACGTGCCGGCAGGTTCGTTTCGGAGGACGAACGTCAGTCGCTCAGAGACGTTCGTCTGCCCGGCTGCGAGCAGGTCCAGATCACCATCGTTGTCATAGTCGCCCCAAGCGAGTGATCCGACGATACGCCTCGAACTGAACGTAATGTCCTCGCGGAGGATTCCGGCAGCGTTCGTGAAGATCTGGAACGTTGCCTCCCAGTTCGTGTTCCAACCCGATACGGCAAGATCGAGATCTCCGTCGTTGTCGTAGTCAGCCCACGCCAGGTCTCCACCCGAGAGTGCCGGCAGACCGCTGTTCCGGGTATCGAGCGTCAGTGTTCCAAGCGGTTCGTTCACATACAACGCCGCCTGCCGTCCCCCATCCGTGCCATAGCCGGTCAACGCGAGGTCAAGATCCCCGTCTCCGTCGATGTCGCCCCAGCCGAGACTCCCCTGGTTCAGGTTGAGGATTCTCTCGGAGTTGGGCTCGTCGACCCGCAGAATGGGAGATCCGCCGAGCGGGCTCCCCACACGATCAGCGTCGATCCTTCCGTTCTTGTAGAGGACGGTTCGCGCATTTCCTGCGGCAGTCACGCCCGAGGCGAGCAGATCGGGGTCACCGTCACCGTCGTAGTCTCCCCAGGCCAGGGCGCTGTAGCGCAGGGTTTCTGCCTGGAGGTCGGATTGTGCGAGATCTTCGGCAAAACTGCCGTTGGTATTGCGGAAAAGGACGACCATACCTGTTCCGGCTGAGCTGACACCCGAGAGTGCCAGGTCCAGGTCGCCATCGCCGTCATAGTCGCTGAAAGCGGACGCACCCAGATGAATGCCGGGCAGATTGCTGCTCTGTTCGGATAGGATCCCGCCGTCGTTCCGGTAGATCTGGGTAACGGGTTCGCACGAATTGGGAGGACCGGTCAGTCCGGTGAGGATGAGGTCGGCATCACCATCACCATCGATGTCCGCCCAGGTCGTGGTAGCCCCCCACACCCCCGTCAGATTCTGGGATACGGCGAGCGTCTGCGCATCGATGGGTGCGACGTTCAGGAAGGCGAGAAGTGAGGCCAGAAGGGGGAACAGGATCAATCCCGGTCGTTTCCCGGCTGGAGGAATAACGATCATGCGCCTCAGTCGTATTAAGGAGGAAAATCCAGATTCTTGTCACCCAAAACAAGCGCCGGAAGTCTATGCCCCACGAACACCGAAGTCAAGCGATTTCAAGAAGATGCTGCAATTCAGAAGGCCCGCCGGAAGATCCGATGAATCTGGTCTCAAAGTCGTGTTGTGATAGCGGCCACAGCAGATGTTCCCCGATGCCGAAGACGACATCTCAGGACGGATCTTCGACTGTTGAGTTGGGGTTAATCAAGGCAAAAGTTATATGTAGACGTCGATCATTCTGTGGTGCTGGTCCAGACCTGTAAGAAATCCCTCGCCGGGCCTGGGATGATGGGTGGACGGATCAACTAAACAGAAAGGGCCGACCGGGTTTTCCCGGTCGGCCCTTTCTGACAACTGGCGATATCTCCTTCAGCTTACTTCAGGAGCAGCATCTTGTGAATCTGTGAGAAGCGCTGTGTTTCGCCTGCGGCCTGGATCTTATAGAGATATACGCCGCTTGCGACTCCTCGTCCGAACGAATCCCTGCCATCCCACCGGAGCGCGTAGAGCCCTGGCACCTGGTGCTTGTCCACGAGTCGTGTGACTTCTTGTCCGAGGACGTTGTAGACGACGAGGCGGACCTGAGCGGCTTCCGGTATCGCGTAGCGAATCGTGGTTTCCGGGTTGAAGGGATTCGGGAAGTTGCGTTCGAGCCCGAATGTCTGGGGTACCAACGCCAGCCGTGCACCGAGGTTCGGTGTCGTGTTGGCGTTGAGCTTGCCGTCGATCACGAGGCCTTCCACAAAGTTGATCAGGCTGCCCTGCGGATGGTCTGCCGTAAGGACGAATCGAAGACGCGCGATAACCCCGTCGCCCGAAACAGCCCCGTCTTCTGTTATGGCTCCGGCAACAAACACGTCGCCCTTTGCCGCTTCGGGCTCCAGCGTT
>PVBE012192701.1_pt1 | contig 11066 bp, 6 predicted proteins | sample 1631181 | NCBI WGS metagenome assembly PVBE01 (sample SAMN08397723, study PRJNA350692) | Marine metagenome, whole genome shotgun sequencing project. | isolation source: water | place: Pacific Ocean | collected 2012-04 | reverse complement strand
CGTCGAGGTTGCCCGCCCGGCGCTCGATCTCTCCCAGCTCGTTGAGGAGCTTGGCGACGCCCCGCCGATTCCCGCTGCGGTTCCAGGCCGCCTGGGTCTTGCCGACCCACTCCCGGGCGGCGTCGAAGCGCCCGTCGCGCCCGGCCAGGCACGCCAGCCCGTACGTGCAGTGGCCGGCGTACTCGTCGACCGCTTCGGCCTCGGTGAGCGCCTTGAGGTAGAGCTCGCCTGCGTCATCGTGGCGTCCCTGCATGCGCCGCAGGTCGCCCAGGTGCACCAGGTAGCGCGCCCGCAGCAGCGGCACGCCCTCCATGAGGGCCAGGCTCTCCCCCCGGGCCAGGCGCTTCTCGGCGTCGCCGGCCCTGCCCACCTCGGCCAGGGCGTGGCCAGCCAGCCGGAGCACCCGCAGCTCGACGGAGGTCCAACCATGGGTCAGCGCCTGCACCAAGGTGCCCTCGGCCGCCCCGACGGCGTCGTCCCAGGCCCCACGAGCGACGTGGAGCTCGGCGGCGAGCAACCCGGCCTCGCCGCGGCGCGGGTCGCCCGGCTCGACCTTCATGCGATCGGCCAGCTCTCCCCAGCGTTCCAGCAGCGCCTCGGCCGCCCACAGGGCGCCCTCTGCGACGCGCCGATGGGCCGCCGTCAGCAGGTGCGCGGCGGCCTCCTCCAGGTCGCCCGCCGCCTCGAGGTGGCCCGCGGCGCGCTCGTAGGCGCGAGGCCCACTGCGCTCGATCAGCACCGAGGCGCAGACCCTGTGCCGCTCGGGCAAGGCGCCCTGACGGGCCGACGCCTCGAGCATCGACTCGCGCAGCCGGGTGTGCGCAAACCACCAGCCATGGGCAGGGCCGTCCGGGCCACAGACCGCCAGCCGACGGTCCAGCAGCTCGCCGAGCAGCTCGGCCGGCGCCGTGACGCCCGCCGCGTCGCACACCGCCCGCCACTCCTCATCGTCGACCTCCTGGCCCAGCGCCGCGGCCAGCTCCATGGCCATCTGGTTGTTGGGGTCGGCGCCCGTGAGCGCCCGGTCCAGGCGGGCGGTCCACGCGGCGTCTCGATTGACCTTGGGCGCCTCGCCTCCGGACCGCACCTCGAACCGGTCGGTGCCCACCGCCAGCAGCCCCCGCTCCAGCCAGTCGCCGAGGACCTGGGCGGCCAGCAACGGGCTGCCTCCCGCGTGGGTGGCGACCTGTCCGGACACGCCGGGATCAAGCGGCAGCAGGGCCTCCACCAGGTTGCGGCGCTCGGTCGCGTCCAGCGGCTGCAGGGTGATGCGCTCAAAGCCTGCGCGGGCGGCCAGGGTCTCCAGCAGCTCGGCGACCCGGGGCTGCGCCGCACCCGCGTCGCGGGGCAGGGTCATCACGATGAGCACTGGCGCCTGCAGCTCTGATCCAGGCGCCGTCAAGTGCTCCACCAGGCCCAGCGTGGCCAGGTCCCACGCGGCGTCGTCGAGGCGCAGGATGATGGGCCGCAGCTCGACGAACGCCTCGAACAGCCGCCGCACGAGCCGCGGCCGGTCGCCCGCCCCGGGCGTCGAGCGGGGCACCTCCGGGTCGTGGGGTGCCGGCGCCAGGTAGTCGCAGAAGGCCTGGACCTCGCCCTCCTCGACGATTCCGTGGTCCGCCAGCCGCCGCCTCAGGCGGGCCACGGCCTTGTCTCGCGGCAGCCGGTGGCAGCCCAGCGTGCGCAGGAGCATGGCGCCGATGCCGTCCCGGCGACCGGGGATCGCCGAGTGGCTCGCCGCCAAGGTTCGTGCGGTGCCCACCTCGTGGGCGCGCTCGCTCAGCCACTCAGCGAGCCGGCTCTTGCCCAGCCCGTGGTCCCCCTCGATGACCACCACACCGATCTGGCGCTGCAAGACGCTGCGGTTCAGGGCGTTCCAGAGGCGGTCGCGCTCCGTCTCGCGGGCCACGACCGGCAACGCCCGCAGGCCGAACAGCCCGGCGCCGGCCAGCAGCAGGGAGGCGTCCGAGGGCGGGGGGCTGGGCCGACGCCAACCCTGCCCGGGCGCCCACCACAGGCCCATGGGCGCGGCGTCCACCTCCATCAGCGCCAGCGCCGCCTCGGCGGCGGTCTGGATCCGGTCCGCGGGATCGGGCCGCACCATGGCGTCGATCCACCCCTCGAACCCCTCGGGCACCGCCATCGTCGGGGCGTATTCGCTCCGCAACCCGTTGACGTGGGCGAGCATGAGCTCGAATCGGGACTCCCCCTGGAAGGCCGGCACTCCGCACGCCATCTGAAACGCCAGGCAGCCCAGGGAGTACAGGTCCGTCCACGGGCCGTAGTCCCGCAGCTTGCCCCGGATCTGCTCGGGCGGCATGAACCGCGCGGTGCCGATGGCGTGCTCGGTCGTGATGGGCTTGGCGTCCTCGTCGGTCTGCAGGTGGGCGAGCCCGAAGTCCGTGAGCTTCACGCCCGGCCGGACGTCGGAAGCCGAGGAGATCAGGGCGTTTTCGGGCTTGATGTCCCGGTGGATCCAGCCGCGGGCGTGGGCGTGGGCCAGGGCGTCCAGCAGCTGGATGAGCGTGTCGCGCAGCTCTGACCAGGGCAGCGGCGGCTTGTCGCTGCGGGCGTACTGCAGCAGCGAGCCGCCGGTGGCCAGCTCCATCACCAGGTAGGGCGTGCCGGCGACGACCTCGCCGCTGGTGGCGGCCTCGGCCGCGTGGTCGGCCTCGCCCAGGTCGAGCACCATCATCACGTGGGGATGGCGGAGCGCCGCCATGGCCCGGGCCTCGGCGTGCATCCGCTGGCCGTAGTCGGTCTGCTCGGCCTTGTCGGGCACGATGGTCTTCACCGCCACCGGCGTGGCGCTCGCCCGGTGGACACCGCTCCACACCGTGGCCATGCCGCCGCGGCCGATCACCCGGTACAGGTCGACCTCGCCCAGGGCGATGGGGCTTCGGTAGGCGCCGCTGATCACTGGATGACGGTCGACCAGATCGCCAGGCCACCGTCAAACGGACCGAGCATCTCGGCGATGGCCTGGGCGTAGCGGCCGGTGGCCTCGCCGCCGCTGCCGGCCAGCGCCGGGAGCACCGCGCGGGGCTGATCGCCCGCGACCCCATCGACCAGCGAACGGTCGAGCTTGCCGGCCAGCGCGACCAGCGACGACAAGGGGTGCTCCGGGTGGATGGCGCCCTCTTCGGTGCCATCCTGGCGGCACTCCCAAGCGACCACCGCCCGCAGCAACGCCGCGGGGGAGGCCCGGCGCCCCTCGGGGCCGACGCTCGCGGCCAGCATGCGGGCGACCCGGGCCTCCACCTCCTCGCTGTCGGCGCCGATGGAGTGCAGCAGCGCCGCCAGGGCCACGTCCGCCAGCTCGAGACGGGTCATGCCGGCCCGCGCCGCGACCATGAGCGCGATACAGGCGACCCGCATCACGCGCCCCGCCTCGGGCTGCCGCGCAGGGATGAGACCCGCGAGGTGCCGGAAGCCGTCGAGGTCGCGCAGGCAGCTGTCGACCATGGCGTAGGCCGCCCGGCGCACGCCGAGGCTGCGACCCGCACCCGCCTCGGCGGCGAGCTGGGTGGTGACCGCGTTGATGGTGGCCGAGTAGGGCCCGGCGAGCGCGCGGGCCCGGCTCGGACTCCGGTCCGCCCCGGACAGCCCCTCCTGGGGCGGCAGCAGGCCGACGGCCTCCACGCCCTTCTCGGACAGGATCCGGTGGTAGCGCTCAAGCTGGTCCTCGCCCGCGCCCTCCGCCGCCGGGGACAGCACGGCCAGCAGCGCCCTGCAGTGGGCCTCGGTGGGCGGGGCCGTGAAGACGAGCCCCCCGACGTACCGCTGCTTGAGGTGGGCGGCGCACTCGGTGGCGGCGTCGACCTGGGCGGCGGCCAGGCGCAGCCGGTGAGGTCCGAGGAAGAACACGCCATCGTCGGTGAGCACCGACAGCTCGCCGGACAGCTCGTGCCAGAGGCCGCCAAGCGCCTTGGACAGGTTGGTGACCATGCGGCCGACGGCCTCGTTGTCCGCTTCGTACAGGCGCGTGGCGCGCAGCCCGGCGGCCAGGGCCACGATCAGGGCGGCGCCGAGCTCCTGACGGCGGCGGATGGCGGCGACCTCCGTCGGATCGAGGCGGCTGCCGTCCTCCCCGGCGGGCATCGCCTCCGGCAGGTCGTCCGGCCGCGGCGTGGCCCCCCGCCGGGAGGGCAGCTGCTGCTCGCCGGCCCGGTGGCGTCCGGCGACCCGGGCGATGCTGCGCAGGGCGGCGTCCGCGAGCGAGGGATCTCCGGCATCGCGGGCCCGCTGGAGCACCCGGAGGGCCTCGGAGTCGTCGGACTCCCCGAGCGCGCGGGCGGCGGCCACCCGAAGGCTCATGGGGGAGGCGACCTTCTTCGACGGCGGCTCGATCATGGCCCGGAGCAGCGGGGTGACCCCGTCGCCGGCGATGCGCACCAGCGCGCGCAAGATGGCCTCCTGGTCGCGCTGGGGCTCCCCCCGGAAGCCCTCCTGCTGCACCCAATACAGCAAGGTGTCGCCTGCCTCCCCGTCGTCGTTGAGCCGGAACAGGTGCGCCGCCGCGGCCCGGATCGGACCGGAATCGCGACCCAGCTCGATGGACGCCGCCCGGACCTCCGCCGAGTACACCTGAGGCCACTCCTGCACCGCGCCGAGCAGGGCGACCACCACCTCCTCCTGCCCTGGCCGCAGACGACGGCGCAGCTCGGTGCTGGCGGTGGGCGGGTGCAGCAGCACGAGGCAGCCAAGCAGGGGGGCGACGTCGTCGGGTCCCGCGGTTCGAAAGCGCGCCAGCAGCCGCTCGGGATCGTCGCGCTGAAGCTCGGCGATCAGCCGTCCCAGCCCCTCCCGCTCGACGCCGGGCAGGGCGCGGCGGTGCAGGGTGATGAGCCGGTCGAGCACGTCGGGTCCGCAGCCCAGCAGCACCTGCACGCACCCGGCGAGATCGGCGTGCGCGCCGCCCGGCACAGCCTCGAGGAAGGCCTGGACGCGGTCCGGATCGTACAGGCCGCTGAACACCTCGGGGTCCAGCGCCTTGCGGGCGTTGCCGAACAGCCTGCGGCCCAGGCTGACATCGCCCGCCTCAAGCACCGGTCCCGCCAGGGCCGCCGCCGCCTGCCCGCCGGCGTCGGGGTGACTCCACAGCCCCTCGAGCACCTCGACACCGCGGCTCAGACGATCGCCGTAGTCCTCGCGCAAACCAATCGAGAGAGGCGCCGCCACGGGCCCGGCTCGCTTGCGCCCGGGCGGCACGCCGGTGCCCGGACCGGGGCCGGAGATCCCGAGGCTGCCCAGCGACCGCTCGACCGAGTAAGGCGAGATCACGGTCCTCGCGCCGCACGCGTCCCGGGCGAAGTCCATCGCCTCGATGTGCAGCCCCTTGATCTCGCGGCCCCACAGCAATGTCACGACGTCCTCGTCGGCGCCTGGGGTCATGGCCTCGGACAGCAGGTCGCAGAACCGGCCGACGCCGTCGTCGTCGATGCGACCGTCGAGGGCAAACATGCGCACGCCGTCGCGGAACAGCTGCTCAGCGACCGGGTCGGCGTGGTCGGCGTCGAAGAGCGCCTCGCCGTCCATGTGGACCTCGCCGCGACGGACGATCACCTCGAGGCGGCCGTGGCGCTGCAGGTGCTGGGTCAGCTTGCGGCTGAGCCGCTCGCCGATGACCCCGATGATGCGGTTTCCCTCGCCATACGTGCGGCGAACCCTCACCGCGCGTTGCAGCAGGCTCAGGACGGCCTTGGCGCTCGATCGGGCGAGGTCGTCACGCACCGCTGAACTCTACTACTCTCGCGTGCGAGCGGAATGCCAACATTGATCGTCTACGAGATGGGGCGCAATCCCCGACCGGTCCGGGTCGACAAGGACCACGTGGTGGTGGGGCGCGACGAGTCCTGCGACGTGGTGCTGCCCAACGGGACCGTGAGCCGCCTGCACGCCAACCTGTTCGAAGGGGCAGGAGGCGCCTGGTCCGTTGCGCCGCTGTCACCGGAGAACCCCGTGTTCGTCGACGGCCGCCAGGTGGACACGCCGACGGAGGTGGTCGAGGGCCAGGAGATGCAGATCGGCTGCTTCATGGTCGTCCTGAGCCACCAGTCCGACGTGTCCGGCTACCTGGGCGCCGACTCCCACTACCGGGCCGTGTGCAACGACTGCCGCTGGAAGGGGACGTTCAGCTCGGCCAACAAGGCCCCGCTGTGCCCTGAGTGCGGGGGCTTTTCGTTCTTCCGGACCGACCCGTTCGCCACCGGCGCTGCCCAGGGCCGCAACCCGTCGGGCGGGACGGACGTGCTCACCCGCAGCCGCCTGCACGACATGGCGGCGCGACTGCGGCTGGCCAACCGGGCGCGGCTCGAGCGGCTCACGCCGCTGGAGGGAGCGGCCCCCCATGTCGACCTGCCGGACGACGAGCTCACCGTGTTCGGTTACGGCAGCGTGGGCGACGTGCGCCTGTCGGGGATCGGGCTCGGCACCGTCGCCGAGATGGAATGGACCGGAGAGGCTTGGCGGATCCGGGCCAAGACCGTGCTGCCCAGCATGACCGTGGGCGGCGAGTCCGTGCGCGAAGCCATCGTCGAGCCCGGGACCGAGATCGAGCTGGTGAAGAACCGGTTCCGCTTCGTGCTGCGCGACCCGGACGCCGATCCGGACGGCGAGTAGACCCTCTTCAAGCCCGCTCAAGAGCGATGTCGAGTGGTCAGTCGCGCCGGCAATAGGCTAATAAAGTACCTCAATCAGCGCCATGCGGCCGATCGGCCGCCTCGACCTCGATCCACGACAGGTAGTCGGGAGGGACGACGACGATGCCCAACGTGCCGCCCGTGAGGTTGCTGAAGCGGGCCACGAGGCGTCCGCAGGTCGGCGGGGCCGCCGCCGCCGACTCGGCGTCGAAAGGCACCTGCCCCTTGTCACCGGGGGTGTCGTCATCGAACGACGCCAGCGTGTGGCGGCCATCGGGCGCTTCGAAGAGCACCTCGTACCGGGCGGTGACGCCCGCCTCTGAGTCCTTTGCGACGTGCACCCGCACCGCGCCGGTCAGCGGCGTCGCGATGGGATGCGACAGCTCGACGAACGAGCCCTCGCTCAGGATGAAGTGGTCGCCCTCCTCGATGAGCCGCCGGTCCGTGAGCAGCGGGAAGCTGCCGTCGTCGTCCGGGCTGACCCCTGCCCCCTGCAGGTACAGGCGGTTCCAGCCAGGGGTGAGCGGCTCGGCCTGCGGGCAGGGCTCGGGGGCCTCGCCCTCGCCCTCGCCCTCGCCGGCGTCGCCCGCACCCGCGGCCGGCCCGTCAGCTTCGGTCCCGTCGTCGCCGGAGCACGCCGGCAGAAGGAGGAGCGCAACGGTGAGAGATTTCAAGACCATGGCCCGTTCCTTCGCAAGTGAGGCGCCATCCAGATGAAGCAGCGCTGGACCCGACGTGAGTTCATCGGAGACTCCCTGGCCGGGGCAGCGGGAGGGGCCGCCATCCTATCGGGCTGCGGAGGCGGCGGCGACAACGGGGTCGATGACGAGGGCCCGGTCGACCAGGCGCCGCCTGATTCCCCGGCGGACGAGGGCCCCGACGACGGACAGGGGGACGACGGGCAGCCCGACGCTCCGGCGCCTGAGCCCGAGGGGGACGACGGGCCACCCGACGAGCCTGATCCAGAGCCCGACCCGGACCCCGAGGACGAGGAGACGCCACCGGACGAGCCCGAACCGCCAGCGCTCGCCGGGCCGACCATGCGGCCGGAGATGTGGTACACCTGCGCGGCGTGGGTCCGCAGCGATCCCAGCCGCGGCGTCGGCACCCGCTTCCACCTGTTCAACCCCGCCGAAGTGCCCATGGCGTTGGACCTGCATGTGATGAATCCGGAAGGCGGGGCGGTGGTCGACGCCATCGACTGGCACACGCTCGCCCCCGGCGCCTCCATCCACCCGTCGCTGGCCGAGATCCTCGCGGAGGCCGACGTGGCCACGCCGTTCGAGGGCTCGTTGTGGCTGGGCGCGAAGCCCGAGTCAGGCCCGACGTACCTGGGGCTGCAGGCGTTCGGCATCGACTGGTCCGGCCCGTCCCACCACCTGGCGGCGGTCCACGCCATGCGGGACTTCGGCAACTCCAACCACGACATGATCTGGACCGACATGCTGCTGCCGCGGGTGGTCTCGGGGCCCCGCTTCGAGACCCACGTCGCCCTCGCCAACGCTTCGGGGGTCAACGGCGACCTGACCCGCGTCGCTCGTCCGCGCATCATGGTGCTGTCCGACGACGGCGAGCTTCTCGGCGACAAGGTCATCGAAGGCCTGCCCGCCTATGGGTCCGTGCTCGTGCCGATCTCCGAGGTCATCGGCGGGGCGGCGATCACCTCGGGGGGGCTGAGGGTCCAAGAGGCCGAGGTGGGACTGGTGTCGGTGGCGTTCATCGTCGACAAGGAGCACGGCGGCTTCGTCAACGCCGACCACCTGTTCGATCGCAACTTCGTCGACTGCGTGCCGTTCGGAGCGAACAACGGCTGCAGCAGTTTCCTGGAGCCGTTCTGATGGATCCTGAGCAGGTCATCCAAGAGTTCATCGACGCCCTGACCCAGGGCTACCTCGGCACGCTGGGCGCGTGGGTGCAGGTGGCGCCGCCGCGCACCACCCGGCTCAACGCGTTCAACACCCTGGGCGACCAGCACATCATGCTGGCGATGTTTGATCAGAACGGCATCCCGACCGGCCGGCGCTGGGACGGGCGGCTCGAGGCGGGCAAGGCGCTGCGCCTCGATCTGGCCGATCTGCTGTCCGATGACGACCTGCCCTTCGAGGGCTGCATCTGGGCCGCCTGCAAGGGCGACGATTCGCCGTCCAACCTGGGCATCCAGGCCATCGACCTGGACTTCGTCGACACGTCGCGTGTGGAAGGCCACGTGCTGGGCACCGTCCACCTGATGCAGGACTTCTTCAACACGCTGGGCCTGCCTCCGTGGCTCGACCTCATCTCGCCGAGGCTGATGGTGGGCTACGACGAGGCGGGTGCGCCGCGGTGGACCAACTTCCTGGGGCTGGCCCACCACCCCGTCACGTCGGGGCAGCCGGCCCGGGTGCAGGTGCGGGTCGCCAACACCGACGGCGAGTGGCTCGATGCCCCCGAGCCCCTGGTCGTGCCTCTGTTCGGGAGCCGCTTCGTGTCGATCGAGTCGCTCATCCCTGGCTTGGATGAGCACCTGGGCGTGCAGGGGACCCAGCCCGCGTTCGGGGCCATCAACGTGCGCGAGGTGACCCCGGCCGGGCAGATCGGCCTGTGCGCAATGCTCAAGGTGACCGACAACGAGACCGGCGACTTCCTGGTCGATCACCTCAACGACCGTCACTTCGCAAAGCCGACGCAGAAGGGCTGAGGCGGTGCGGGGCCTGCCGCCGTTCCTGCTCGCCGCAGCCGTCGCAGTGACCGCGACAGCGACGGCCTGTGGTGGCGACGACTCCGCGCCGGCCTCCGAGGCCGAGCCCGATGCCGACGGCGACGCCGACGCCGAGCCCGATCCCGGGGCCGTCGTATCGGTGGGCCAGGGCTATCACGAGTTCCGGGAGCTGGCGCCAGGCGACCCCATCGAGGTGCACCTGGGCCCCCAGGGCGGCTACATGATCTACGTGGCCTACCGGGTCTCGGGGCTCGACCCCGGCGACGCGGCGGACCCGGCCGCCCTGGACAACCCCAAGGTCACGGTGCGGGCCACCCGGGGGGAGCTGTTCCTGGGCGCCGTCACCCGCCGGCTCGGCCTGCGCCCGGTCGACGACGCCACGTTCGAGGGCCTGGGAACCGCGCTGGTGTTCCGCTCAGGCGTGGGCTCGGCCGAGTACCTCGACCAGGTGTTCGACCTGACGACGAAGGTGACGGACAGCGCGGGGCGGGCGGCCAGCACGAGCCTGTCGCTCACCGGTGTGTTTGCCGGGGAGACGGACTTCCTGCCGCCTTGAGCGGTGTCGTCGGGTCCGGTCGCCGGTCGCCGGTCGCCGCGGCCTAGACTAGAACCCGCACTGCAGGGCCTCGATGCCCCCGAACACCGGGTGGGCGCCCTCGACCGGCTCATCGTCGTCGTCCGGGCCGGCGACGCACATGCCCTCGGTGATGATCACGTCGTCGTCCATGGCGGTGCTCCACAGCGTCAGCTCGCCGTCCGCCACACGCAGCTGGCGAGACTCGTCGTCGCCGACGGTCTCGAGCGCCGGGGTGGCGGCGCCGTCCAGGCGGACACCCAGGGTCTCGTCGAGCATGAATGACGGAATGTCATCGAACACGTCCTGGACGTGACGCAGCGCGAAGGCCACGGCGACGTCGAGCTCGGGCACCACCTCGATCCGCAGGTTGCCGTTGCGGACCTCCTGCACGGAGACGGCGGCCTTGCGACCAGCGTCCTTGTTCAGGTCCACCGCGATGAGCGTGTCGTCGTCGACCTTCACCGTCGAGGTCTCGGCGCCGAGGGTCAGATCCGTCAGCTCCAGGCGATCCTCATCCCCAGAGAAGGAGGTGCGGCCTGTCAGGCCGGCCAGGAACGCCTCGAACGTGCCATCGACCTGAGGCGCCTCTTCCGGCTCGTCCTCCCAACACTCCACCTCGCCCGCGGGCTCGCCGTCGGGACCCATGGCGCCGGCACACCCGCCGCCGGCGTCGCTGGAGTACAGGGCGTCCACGATCTGCTGCCACGGCATGGCCACCTCGACCTCGCCGATGCCCAGCTGGGCGGTGATCACCTTGGCGGCGCCGTCCAGGCGCACGCTCACGAGCGCGGGGGTCTCGCCGATGCGCACGGAGATCTCCTTGTCGCCGTCCTGATGCTCGATCCGGATGTCCTGCAGGATCGACAGCGTGCCCGTGAAGTCTGCAGGCCCGTTGCGCCTCAGCTCGATGCGCACCACGCCCTCCACGACGTCGGGCAGATCCGCGTCGGCCTCGTCGTCGCCCAGCAGCTCGATGGCCTGGCGGGTCGCGCCCAGGTCCAGCTGCGCCGCCAGCAGGTCTCGGTGGATCTGCACGAACAGCACCTCCAGCCGCTCCTCACCGATGAGCAGGGCCAGGTCCACGTCGCCCTCGGCGTAGGAGGTCACGCGCACACGCACGGGAGTCTCGGTGAGCTGCCGGCGGCACTCG
>PVBE011344986.1_pt1 | contig 11066 bp, 8 predicted proteins | sample 1631181 | NCBI WGS metagenome assembly PVBE01 (sample SAMN08397723, study PRJNA350692) | Marine metagenome, whole genome shotgun sequencing project. | isolation source: water | place: Pacific Ocean | collected 2012-04 | reverse complement strand
CAGATGCCCTACGCAGAAGCCAAGGAAGCGCTCATGGAGATGAAGGGCATCGGCCCGAAGATAGCCGACTGCATAGCCATCTTCTCGCTGGAGAAACTGGAAGCGTTTCCGATCGACGTCTGGATTCGGCGGGCATTGGCAGAGTGGTATTTTCCGGACCAGAAGACCCCGCCGGACAAGGTGATGCTGGAATGGGCGCAGGGCCATTTTGGCCGTTACGGCGGCTACGCCCAGCAATACCTCTTCCACGGTCAGAGACTGCGCAAGAAGACCGACTAGCCCGCGGTTTCTACTGGGTCAGGATCAGCTTTCCAAAGAAACTGGTCTCGTCCATGTAAGTATGGGCGGCGGCGGCTTCGGCCAACGGGAAGGTGCGGTCAACCACCGGCTTAACCACGCCCTTATTCAGCAGTTCCACGATCTCACGCATGTCTTCTTTGGTGCCCATGAAAGCGCCGTAGATCTCTTTCTGTTGGCTGAACAGCAGCCCCAGGTGCAACTCCGTGCGTAGACCTGTGGTCGCGCCGCAGATGCCGTAGCGGCCACCCGTCCGCAGGGAAGCAAATGCCGGTGCAAAGAAATCGGCTCCAACGTGGTCAACGACACAGTCGACTCCCGCGCCGCCGGTGATCTCGCGAACACGCTCTCTGATGTCTTCATCGGTGTAGTTGATGACAACATCTGCGCCCAACTCAGTGGCCTTGGCGGCTTTTTCTGCGCTGCTGGTGGTGGCGATAACACTGGCACCGATCACATCTTTGGCAACTTGGATGGCGGCTGTTCCGACGCCTGCCGAAGCAGAAAGCACCAGCACGGTCTGCCAGGATTTTAGTTGCAACCGACGCACCAGCATGTTCCACACCGGCAGATAGGTGGTGGGTGAAGCTGCGGCCTGTTCATAGGAAACACTGTCGGCTATTACGTGGGCATTTGCCGCCGGCACGGACACGAATTCTGCATAGCTGCCGTTGATGGCGCTCCCCAGGAACCGAGAGCGTCGGCATTGGTCATCCTGACCGGCCAGACAGGGTGCACATTGCATGCAGCTGAGTCTCGGGTTCACAACGACACGGTCGCCTACTTTGAGGGTGGCAACACCATCGCCAAGCTCCACAACCTCACCGGCGCAGTCTCCACCCAGGATGAGCGCAGGCGGGAACTCCCGCTCCAGACCACGGCCGCCGTCCCTGGTATAAAGATCAAGGCGGTTTAGCGCGGTAGCTTTCACCCTTACTTTGACGTCACCGGCATTGACCACCGGATCCGGCTGATCACCGTAGTTGAGGACTTCAGTTCCGCCGTGGGCTTCGATGTAGACCGCTTTCATAGCCGTGTTCTCCTTGGGGTTCGAGCCAGCGGCTTTCAGCCGTCAGCCTTCATTTTGATTTTGCTGTTGGAAAATAAAGGTGGTTTAGGGGTGGCGTCCGTAATAGCAATCGTCGCAGAGGAATACGATGGCCAACGCGTCCTCGTGGCTACCGATGCGACCGCACTGGGGCACGCTGCTGTCCTGACTCCAGGGTTGGTGGAACTTTCCGCCGCACATCTGGCAGGATGTCTCCTGGATGCCGTCCAGGGCGTCGCCACAGATGACACAGGACTCCAGTTCACTTTCGGGTGTTTCCAGGTTGTCCGGAACGCCAGTTTGTTCTGCCATCGTCATTCCGCCATTTCGCGGGGATCAATTCCCCCGCGAGGTAATCTCATCAACTAAGGCCCGTTCTTCTGCTTCGTTGGATACCAGGCCATCAAGAATCGCCGAGTGAACTTCCCGCAGTATCTCACCGATCCTAGCACCCGATGGTACACCCATCGCCAGAAGATCATCGCCTGACAGCAAGCCGCCTACGTTTCGCCATTCATCAAGATAGCGGTGTAATCTCTCTGAGGCCAGAGGTTCCGAGGCAAGACGGGCTGATGCTTCGATCGCTTCAGCATCCAGGCCGTCCAGGCTCCGGCAAATCTCGGAGATCTTGGCCGTAGGCGCTGAAATCGAAGTCATCAATCCTTGCAAAGCAATGGTATCACGTACAACTCGCGCCCAATCACTGGGCAGATTCAACCGCTCGCAGACCAGTTCGCCATCGACAGCGCTCATGCCAGATGCCAAGGCGGCAAGGTAATGACTCGAATGCATGTCAGACTGATCGATCAATGAAGTAACTGAACGGTCATGAGTCAACGCGGGATGAATACCTTGGAGTATCCCAAGCTCCATCGCCCTCGAGAGCATCTGCGGAGCATTGTCTTCAGCGAAAATCTTCTGAAATTCTTGGCGCCAACGGTCGCCGCTAACCGCTGCAATGTGGCCCTTAGTGATGCTTCTTTGCAGGTCCGATAGCGTGCTCTCAGCAATTTTGAAACCCAGTCTCTGTTCGTAGCGCACGGCGCGCAGCATTCGGGTTGGGTCGTCGGTGAAACTGCCTGGATGCAAGGTACTGACTGAACCGTTGGCCAGGTCTTGAAGCCCGCCGTGGGGGTCTATCACATTGGGGGTCTCTCCAGACAAAGGCAGGGCCATGGCATTGATGGAAAAATCGCGGCGCGCCAGATCATCAGCAAGGTCGCTGGACGAGGTCTTGGGAAGGGAGCCGGGGAAAGGGTAGGACTCTTTGCGGGCGGTCACTATGTCCACATTGTCGCCTTCAACCACTACGGTGGCAGTGCCAAAACGGGAATGGACAATGGCCCGCCCGCCAAGCCTGTCAGCTACGTCGGCGGCGAGTACGGGCGCATCGCCCACCAGAACGAAGTCCAGATCGTGGGACGGCACATCCAATACAGCATCCCGCACCGGACCACCCACCAGAAAAACGGGCACGTCTTCTTCAGAGGCAAGACGGCGCAGGAGATTGAAGACCGCCAGTAGGCCGCCACCAACTCCGCCGGCAATGCGATCCAAGGAAAGGGAAATCGTGCTGGATTCAGGCGTGGCAAGGCCTCCTTTCGGTGTGTTCGATGGACGTGAGAAGTAGAGTCGGGATTATAGCATGTCAGGTATGATTTACGGCTTATTATCGCCTGCTTTTGGTTTTTCACTGACATCGAATTAGTGACTTAAAATCTGCGTCCTGCGCTTTGACAAGTTGTAGGTGTGTCGATACAATCCAAGCACCAGCCCAGTTCACGCACACGCTAGTCGTGCGATTAGCCTACTTGGTCACATAATCAAAGGGGTTAAAGAACGGGCAAACCGGCGAATTTTGGGAGGTACCAGCATGGCCGATGCCCAATTCACCACCTTTTACGACTTCCGTTGACCCTTTGTCTACAACGCAGCCGTGTGGCTGTCGAAAGTGGAAGAGTCTACCGGAGAGACGATCAAGGTCGATTGGCAGCCGTTCTCTCTAGCCCAGGTCAACAGCGACAAGGAGTCGGACGTCAAACTCTGGGAACAGCCAGAGATGATTGACGGAAGCGACAAGACATTCCTGGCCCACATGTCCGGTCTGGCCGCCAAGCGTCAGGGAGAAGAGGCTTTCCAGTCATTCTTCATGGCACTGCTGCGAGCACGACACGAAGACAAGAAGGACCTGTTGGATCCCGCCGTCATGGAAGAGGCAGCGATCACTGCCGGTCTGGATATGGCCCGTTTCCGCGAGGATTCCGCCGACCCAGAACTTCTCAAGGACATCGGAGAGTCCCACACGATCGCCGTCGAAGAACACGGTGCCTTTGGTGTGCCAACCTTCGTCTTCGGCGAGGGCAAGGCCGCTTTCCTTAAGATGTTCATACCCCCAGACGAACAAGCCGCTGAGATATACGAGACGATGACCAAAGCCATGGGCGAGTTTGCGCATGTCGGCGAGTTCAAGCGTCCTCAGCCCCCCTGGCCTCACGGTGTCATCTAGATACCGTACCGTTTTAGCCGGGGCCAAACTCAAAGCCCTTGAATCTGTGCTGGGGTTCTCCTCCAAGGACCCCAGCCTTTTGCAATTGGCCCTGATTCACCGTTCTTACTGCAACGAGAACGGTCTGGACCCGTCAGAATGCTACGAGCGGCTGGAATTTCTGGGCGACGCAGTCCTGGAACTTGCCGTATCCACTGAACTCTTCACCAAGTTCCCGGATGCCGATGAAGGCCAACTCACCAAGACCCGCTCTTCGCTGGTTCGTCGTGAGACCCTGGCACAGGTGGCCCGTCGCATCGACCTGGGAAGTTATCTATTCGTGGGTAAGGGCGTCGAGACCACCCAGGGGCGAGAACAAGACTCGGTTCTGGCAGCAGCATTTGAAGCCCTTATAGCAGCGGTTTACTTAGACCAGGGCAACGAGTTCACCCGCCAACTGATCCTCAGGCTTATGGATTCGGAATTGAGCCGGGCCGAAGAGATTGGACGCCCTCCAGAGAACCCCAAGTCCCAACTGCAAGAGATGGTTCAAGCCCAGGGCATGAACCCGCCGGTGTATGAACTCGTAAGCAGCGACGGCCCTGACCACGGCCCGGTTTTCACCGTGAATGTTCTGGTGAACGGCCAGGTCGTCGGCACGGGTACCGGCGGCAAGAAATCAGATGCGGAAGGTGCGGCTGCCCGTGCAGCCTTCGCCCCATTATCCGGCCAGGTCTGACCACGGAACACCAATCCGATTCAGGTCTTCACCTCACACATGATCCAGTTTTCCCCAACCCACAGGACGGCAGATGTTTAGATTCTTCAAACGGAACCGCAAAGAGAATATCGAACACACCCAGGACGCGGTGAAACCCACCAGGGATCGCTGGTTTGGGCGTATTCTCAATGTGCTCCGTTCATCGAAATTGGACGATGCCCTCTGGGACGAACTGGAAGAGATACTGATCTCATCGGACGTTGGCGTTGAAACCTCTTTGAACATAATTGAAGAACTGAAAGCCACGGTAAAAGAGAAGAATCTTGAATCGGGGGAAGATGTCTTCGAATCTCTTAAAGAGTCTCTAGCCGCAGGAATGCAGCACGAAAACGCCGAATCTCTCTGGTTGGATGAGACTGAGATCGATGGCCCTTATGTGATACTGATGGTGGGCGTAAACGGGGTGGGCAAGACCACCAGCATTGCCAAACTAGCCCACCATTTCACCCAGGAAGGCAAGAAAGTAGTCTTGGGAGCTGGTGACACCTTCCGGGCCGCCGCCGCCGAGCAGCTGGAAATCCTTGGCAGCCAGATTGGCGTAGATGTAATCAGACACGAAGCTGGTGGCGATCCCGGCGCAGTGGCCTTCGACGCCTATCAGGCCGCCAAGGCGCGCGGCGCTGACGTGTTGATCATCGACACCGCTGGCAGGCTGCATACCAAGTCCAATCTTATGGAGGAATTGCAGAAGGTCAATCGGGTCATCACCCGACTGGAGCCGACTGCTCCCCACCAGGTCATCCTGACTCTGGACGCCACCACCGGCCATAACGGTCTGGCCCAAGCCAAGTCATTCAAGGACGCAGTGGATTGTACCGGCATATTCCTGGCCAAACTGGACGGCACCGCCCGGGGCGGCATCGTTCTTGCCATCAAACAAGAACTGCAAGTGCCTATCCTGTTCATCGGCACGGGCGAGGGCGTAACGGATTTTGCTCCGTTCGACACCCACGATTTTGTGGAATCGCTGCTGGCGCCCGTTTAATCCACTCCGCTCCCACTCCTCCCACAGCGATACTCGAATTTAAACCATGCTAGACGCGCTTAGCTGGTACATCGCCATTCAAATATTGGGGCTGCTGGCCTTTCCTGCCGCCTTTGTGCTTTTCAATCGACTGCCAGACCGTGGCTTCACCCTGGTCAAACCGGCAGCGTTGGCTTTCTTTTCCTATGCGATATGGATACTGGGTCTTTCCCACATCGCGCCCAACAACCAACTGACCATCATCGTTATGCTTGTAGTGGCAGCCGCCCCCAGCATCTATCTGCTCCGTAAAAACCTGCCAGCAATCAAAGACTTTGCGCGTCAGAACTGGCCCGTTCTGGTGGGCGCTGAAATCCTGTTCCTGGGGTTCTTCCTCATGTGGTTGGGCATCGTGTCCGAAGCTCCGGCCATCAACCACACCGAGAAACCCATGGACTTCGGGTTCATGAACGCGGTGTTGCAAAGTCGGTATTTCCCTCCGGAAGACTCTTGGCTCTCGGGAAGTCCCATCAGCTACTACTACTTTGGCCACTTCATGATGGCCTTCATGACTCAGGTAACCGGAGTAGCGTCCAGCTCTGCCTACAACATTGGTGTCGCCTTGGTTCCTGCCCTGGCGGCCATTGGCGCCTTTGGGCTGGTCTACAACCTAGTGCGCCTCTCGGGAGGGACTCTCAAGTCGGGCATAATCTTTGGCAGCGTCGGGCCGGTGTTGATACTTCTGGTTGGAAACCTGGCAGGTGCCATGGAGTTTGTGCATCTGCAGGGTTGGGGTGGCAACGGCTTCTGGGAGTGGATCGGTATCAAAGGGCTGAACGGCTCCGATACCGGCTCTGGCCTATTTCCAGACAGCCAATGGTGGTGGTTCCGTGCCAGCAGGGTTATAGACACCCTTTCCGGTGGTCAGAGCCTGGACTACACCATCACCGAGTTCCCAATCTTCAGCTTCATACTTGGGGACCTACACCCCCATGTTATGAGTCTTCCATTTTTGGTTCTTGGACTGGGCCTGATCCTCAATCTCTATTCATCCACCGATAAGTTGGGCCTGCTGTGGCTCCGTAATAACGCGGTTGAGGCAGCGGCCCTGGCCATATTCATCGGGTCATTGGCCTTCATCAACCTCTGGGACTTTCCGGTGATAGCGGCGATGCTGGGCAGCGCGGCATTGGTGAAAACCTACGGAGATCACGATGGAAACCTGACTGGCGCTTCGATCAGTACTGCGACTGTGGTGATACCTATCCTGGTCTTGGCGATAATCCTGTTCCTCCCGTTTTACATCGATTTCGAGGCACAAACCTCTGGAATCCTGCCCCTGCGCGACGTGAACACCAGGCCCGTATTGCTGTTCTTGGCCATGGGGCCGTTGATTCTTTTGGCCGTATCGTTCTTGGTGCGCCAGTTACCTCGGTTGGTTCGCCCGTCTGAAGCCGACAACTCAACGGCAAATCTGGTGATGTTGGTGGTGGCCGCCCCGTTCCTGCTCTGGGTTGCCCTCGCTTTCATCGCCACCTGGATCGACGACGGAGCAGCCTCGGCTTTCGGCGAGATAGGCGGCCGCATGATATTGGTCATCCCAGGACTGCTGCTGGTCGCCGTGGCTGGGTTCAGCGCGATGCAGCGAAGCCGACTAAATCGGGGCCAAGCCACGGCCTTCCCACTACTGATGGCCGGGCTGGCATTCTTCCTCCTGGTCGGGGCCGAGACATTCTATGTGGTGGATCAGTTTGGCGGCCCGTTCCGGCGAATGAACACCGTGTTCAAGTTTTACTACCAGGCCTGGCTCTTGCTGGGAATCGTCGGGGCTTACGGGCTCTATTACCTGTGGTCGGCCCGGTCATCGGTAAATTGGCCCCTCAATGTCAGCCGATTCATGTCCGCTGGGAAATACGTTTGGATCGGCACCGCTGCGGTTCTGCTGCTGGCATCGTTCTACTACCCGGTAGGGGCGATACTTGACCGAACCGGTGTATTAAGGGAAGGACACACGATTTCAGACAACACATTGGACGGACTCGACTTTTTAAAACAACCCGCCCCGGGCGAATATGCCGCCATAGAGTGGTTACGTGACGACGCGCCATGGGGCCGGATAGTCGAGGCGGTAGGCGATGATTACACAGAATTCGCCCGAATCTCCTCCAGCACCGGCCTGCCGACGATACTCGGCTGGAAGGGCCACGAACTCCAGTGGCGCAGGTCTTCATCGTTCCAGGGGCGTGAAGAGGACGTCAGAACCATCTTCAGTAGTGGGGATTCCGGTATTGTTCGTTCCTTGCTAGACGCCTACGATGTGCGCTACGTTTACCTGGGTGTGCGAGAGCGACGAACCTACGGCGCCGGGAACCTGGCCGCGTTCGCTGAATCTTCGGACAGCGCCAACTCTGAGGTATTTCTTAAAACCGCCTTTGAACAGGACGGCGTAATAGTTTACGAGATGGTCCAGACAGCAGCAGAAAATAGATGAACGGTGAAAGCGCACCGGGCGGATTGAAAACGGCCCTTTCACCGATGGGACTTGCCCGACGGATGTGGGGTGGCCGCAGATTCGGCTGGCTGGAAGCTGGCTTCTTGGTCGTGGTGATAATCGCCCTGGTCATGCGACTCTGGGAATTAGGTGGCCGCACCGCCCACTACGACGAAGCCATCCACATCCACTTTTCCTGGAAATTGGCCGAGAGCGACGGCGCGTCCCTGGGTTGGCCTTGGATTTTTGGCACCGACTATATCCACTCGCCCTGGATACATGGCCCCTTCCAGATAGAATTTACCGCCCTGATCTTCCGCATCTTCGGCGATACCGATGTCACTGCCAGGTTGGGCTACGTCCTCTTTGGAACAGCCCTGGTGGCAGTGCCCTACTTCTTCAGTAACTACCTGGGCCGGACCGGTACGCTTCTGGCCGCGGTGATGCTGACCCTATCGCCAACGATCCTGTATTTCAGCCGATTCGGTCGCAACGACATCATCATGGCCTTCTTTGCGTCGACCCTCTTGATCCTCATGTGGCGCTACATGCACGAGGGCCATCGCCGTTACCTGTACCTGGCCTCGGGCATCATCGCTTTGATGTTCGCCACCAAAGAAACGGCCTATCTGATCGTCGCGATATTCGGGTTGATCCTATTCGTGGTATCAATCGCCGACATCGTCCCGTGGGCATTGGGCCGGACAAAACTCTCCCAGGTCAGCCACTCGGCCGGGTTCTTCTTGCTGCTGGTCACTCTCAGTTTGCCCCAGTGGTCTGCCCTATCAGGTTTGTTCCAAGGCGCCCTCGGCCTCACCCTGACCAACCCAGACCCCCATACCGGTGCCAATATAGCCAACGTAGACGGGTCAGTGGGCTTGGTGGGAGCGCCGGCATGGGCAGGGAGAACCCTGCTGCTTCCGGTACAGGACCTGCCCATAGGCGTCCATGCCCTGGTGGTGGTCGCGGGGCTGGCCGTATTGGCCTGGCTTGTGCGCCGAGGCCCGCCCAGCAACCGGCGTATCACCTGCATCGCCGGAGTGCCGCTGGCCATCACCGCCGCCATAGCCTTGCTGCTATACCGTCCCATCGCCGACGTGGTGGAAACCCGCGGCGTCCCAGCGCTGGACCTGTCGCTGGCCGTGCTTCTGGTAACCGGGGCAATATCCAGTTTGATCTACTACCGGTATCCGTTCCAGCGGAGCACTCTGCTGATATCTATTCCGGCATTGGTCACCGCTCTCTACGCCGTATTGTTCACTCCGTTACTGGACCTGGACGCAGTTGTGAACGGGATACTACCCAGCCAGGTCACCATCGGCGCGGCTGCCAACGGCCTGCCCATTAACTACGTTGTGGCGTTGGGAGTGTTATCTGGGACCATCATCCTTTCAGCGGTTTTGGGCATCCGGTGGCTCGGCAGCGCCTGGCTCATCTGCGCTGGTATCTATTACTTCATCTGGACGGCCCTTTACACCACTTTCTTTACCCACATGGCGGGGGTGTTCAGCGGGTCATGGCAGGGGATGGGTTACTGGGTGGCCCAACAGGACGTGGCCCGCGGCAACCAGCCCTGGTATTACTACTTTGTCGGCCTGCCGGTGTACGAGCTGCTGCCCCTGGTATTTGGAATAGTTGGTGGGGTGTATTTCCTGAAAAAGGGCGATGTGCTTGGTCTGGCCCTGACCCTCTGGGCGGCCTTGACCTTCCTGGCTTACACCCTAGCCAGCGAAAAGATGCCCTGGTTGTTGGTGAACATCACCCTCCCGTTGGTCTTCTTATCCGCTAAATTCCTGGGCGAATTGGCCGAATCTGTGCGCTGGAAAAAGGCGCTGCGCCGTGGCGCTGCCGGTTCGTTCTTCCTCGCGCCTTTGGCCCTGGTTGGAGGTCTCTTCTTTCTCTACGGCTACACCGATGGTGCCAAAGAAGAGGGAGGATTGGACCCCAAGCATTACGTGGTATTGACCATCGCAGTGATCAACCTGATCGTTGCCGCCTACCTGATTCGGAGCACCGCATCGGCCAATGGCGGGGCCATCGCCTCCCTGGGGTTGGCGGTATTGCTTCTGGGGTTCGGAACTTGGGGCGCGGTCAGGGCTGGCTACACCTATGACGATTCGAACCGCGAGATATTGGTCTACGCCCAGGGAGGGGCAGATCTACAAGATACTTTTGCCCAGATGACCGAACAGGTCTTCTTCCCTGGTATCGACCCTTCAGAGGCTAAAGACCCTCTCTCACCCAGAAGGGCTGTGGAGGTGGACTATAACATCTGGTACCCGTTCCAATGGTACGTGCGGAACGCCGAGGCCGATGGCCTGCTGAGATTCACCTGTTTCAAGAAGGAATCTGAAGACGGGTGGAACAACAGCTGTAATTCCCTGGAAACGCGTCCAGATGATTCCGATTTCAAGCCGACGACCCTGTTGCTCACCGCTGATCATTCGAACCGTCTGGATGGCGAGTTGCTGGGGTATCAAAAGAGCGAGAAGCTACACAGTCTACTCTGGTTCCCGGAGACCTATCGCCGTCCCGCTGAATCGCGGAACGACGAATTATGGAAGGATGAGGTCACCAAGGACTTTGGGTTCTTCAAGGATGTAGTCACCAGCCGGGGCGCTTGGCGGAACGTCCTGGGATACTGGATATTCCGGGACCTGGAACAGGACTGGTTTACCGGCGACTACTACACATTCACCAGGTAAATGACCTTCCAAACCGTTGCCAAACCACCGAAGGTCCATCCTAAGTTGATACTCATCAGCCGAGGCCGCAGGTATACTGAAATCAGTCATATTATTGGTCAGTTCCATTAGTCACGGCATTCACTCCATTGCGTCACACGTTTACTGAGGTATAAGGACCCGGTTACTTGTTCTCCAAAAAATGGCAGTTCTGGTTGGGTGGAGCGGTCAGCGTCGGTCTGTTGCTGCTTCTTCTGTACCAGGTAAATCTGGGCGAGCTTAAAAAAGACCTTAGAGAAGCCAATTACTACCTATT
>PVBE010385891.1_pt1 | contig 11066 bp, 17 predicted proteins | sample 1631181 | NCBI WGS metagenome assembly PVBE01 (sample SAMN08397723, study PRJNA350692) | Marine metagenome, whole genome shotgun sequencing project. | isolation source: water | place: Pacific Ocean | collected 2012-04 | reverse complement strand
CGGAATACCCTTCAGGATAGTAAACACACCACCTTCAGTTGCAACACCACCAGTAATCAATGAATCCATAGCTTCACCGGCATCAGTCATAACAGAAACCTGTCTAGCTGTACCTGATATATCGTGAAGTTTACCCAAACCAGTAAGATTCGTAATATGAATAGCATAAATAGGCTCTTTGGCCCCTTCAATTCTTTCAATCATCTTACGACTAATAGGTATATGAGTATTTTTATGGAATACCCATTCCTTGACCTTAGCCGTTTCTTCGACTAAAAATTGTTTAAACGAAAGCATTTATATTTTTCTCCTTCACGTATTCTTCACAAACCTCCTTCACAACATCATAATCAATAGTTTCGTTTTCACGCATATTTATATAATATGCCAAATCCACAATATCAACATATCTTCCAAAATGCTGTAAATCTTTAGCTGTACGAACAGATACTTCTATACAAGCTTTTAACTTTACCTTTTGACTTTCACCCAACTCGCTCTTTGATTTGGGTCGAAGTTCCACCCTTCTAGTATTCCCCTTTCGTCTTCCGTCTGCCATGTGTTATCTCCTATATAATTAAATTTATACAAATTAGTTTTATCACCGCCAACCATAACGGTGATATTAGTTCTGATTACAAATTCAATTACTTCACCTGGACATCTATTTCCATCATAAATGAATTCAACAATCCTATCTTCCAATTCCATCATTACTCAAACTCCTCTGGAATTAAACCAGGAAATGCTTTATTAGCAACTCTGGCTGTTAAACCCTTGTATGGCAATTTACGCTTCACCATTCCAAATACTACTTCTGTTTCATCCTTATGTAAACCTTCTAACATTTGAATAAACATTTGTTCACGTTTCATCTGATTCATTGTCTTAGCTTGATCTGGCATTTTACCATTAAATTCTACATAAAAATAAAATGCACTGGCAGCATTTTCTAACTTACCCTCCACCTTTTCCCAATCTTCTTCCTCATTTTCATCAAAAGGTGGTTTTGTATCAGGAACTAACCACTTTAATCTTAAATCATAAGTACCACGTAATACTGCTTTAATACCATCTGTTTCATTTTCTTTTAAAATTGCTACTTTCTTGTTAATAGCCTTCTCATTACTAATTTCACTAAAAACATCATGTATATTTCTCATATTAAAATTCTCCAATTTGTTCCATCAAATTTTTTAATTTATTAACAATAAAATAATCAAATATTTTATCTCTACCATTATTTAAATAAGTATTGTATTCTTCTAATATAGAACTTCTTATATCTTCTGGAATATAATCAAAATCAACTAATTTTTGATTTCTTTTATATCCCTTCATCATTCTTCTATCACAAAATACTTCTGGATTTAATTTTTTCCAATTATCCATTTTTTTATAATTAAGAGGCGTTTGCCTAATTCCATCAACTAAGCAACTATCATTAGACAAAAAATTAGGTATGCCATCACCTCTGTCTCCTTTCATTATATGTTCACGTTTAAACTCCTCAGGATTTTCAATTACAATAAAATCCTTTCGTATAGGACTATACTGTTTAACCCAAGAAAATTTAGTCAATTGACCAAAATCTTTATCACTAGAAACAATAACACTAGCATCCTTAATATGCTCTGCTAAAATAGCTATAATATCATCTGCTTCTGTAAATACTACTTCCATTATAACATATGGAAAATTGTCTTTTATTTCCTGCTTTATTTTATTTAAACATTCAAAAAGAGAATTCCAATCTATATCCGAGTCTTCTCTTGCTTTTTTTCTATGTGCTTTATAATATTTAAATAAATCCCGTCTCCAATATTTTCTATTATCACAACAAATTATAAGCTCACCATAATCATTTTTAAATTTGGTTCTATAAAATCTGAGTGTATTTAATACAGTATGTCGTATTAAATCTTCATCAATCTCAATAGTTCCCATATTTAGTTGCTTAACTATATTGGAGATGAATACCTGACTATAATCTATAAGAATTGCCATTAGTAATTCTCCTATCTCTATATTATTTATTATAACATATTTGAGAGAAGAATGTCAAGGCTAAAATACACTTTTTTTCAGTTTTTTTTCTAAGGTTGAATCGTATTCTACAGGATGCTTATAAATTCTTTTTTTACTATGAACATCAAAAGGTGCTATATGTTGAAGCAATTTCAATTTTAATTGATGAACAAATTGAGGATTCTTAACTAATGTCCGACGTATCATTTTTATATCACTATTAAAAGGATGCCAATTAAATGCCATATGATACAACATATTAATATCCTTACACTTCTCAGCAATCTCTAATTTTTCTTTAGAGGATGCATCAACAAGAACAGAACGCCAATCATTTAAATCTAACTGTAACTTAGTATTAATCAACTTAACAGCTTTTTTACCAATTCCTGATCCGGAAATAAATTTTTGAACCTCTCCCATTCCCCAATTAGCAAGATGGGCTGCAATAATACCTTTACCAAAATCAACCCAACTCTCCTGCAAATTGCCAACATAATCTTCTAATTGCTGCTCATAAGATTCTTTCACTAAACCTTCTCCCTTATCCAGATATTCTCCGAATATTCTAGGTATTTCATTATCATCTACATATTTAACACTCTTACCAATTGTTCGTTTAATATCATCTTCTGCTTTATTTATCTTATCTTCTGCACTAATGTCAGGTCCTTTAAGAAAATATGATGGAGGAGAATCCAACAAATTATTAGTAATGCTTCGTATAAAATAAGCATTTTCTATTTCTACATTATTTAAAATAACTTCATCCCATAAAGCAACAGTTGGTCCATCACCCTTAATAACAAATCTATCCTCTAAACTCTTTTTAATATCAGGTAAATATTTTCTAAGTATTACTTCAATCTGTTCCATAAATTCTTTAACCATCTCATATTGTAACTTACCTAACGTACTTATTTCCTCATCAGTGAAATAACCATGTGGAAGTTCCATAGAAATTAGGGCTTTAGGAACAGAAACTTTTTTGCTTTTTGACTGATCTCCTGCATATTCACATAATTTTCTAGTAATATGATCATCACGACCAGCAATATCTCTGAACTTTTTAAAAAGCATCTGATCTATATCATATTTAATATCTTCTGCTTTATCTATAGAATCTCCCATTAAATTATATATTGGCACCCATCTCATTCCATCCTTATCTACCTCAGTATATATATCAGATCCAGCATGAATAACAGGATATCCTGTACACTCATACACTATTCCACCCTGTGTAGCAATACCTCTGGATATTACACTAAAATTAGATATTCTAGCCATGAAAGAAAATTGAGGAGAGCTATTTCTATTATGATGTTGTAACAGTCCACTGTAAACATCAAAATCAGTAAGATGCAAGGCTTTAATTCTTTCTCTTTGACCTAATAATCTATCCCACATTGGTTTAGAAATAGGAATATGTAATTCTTCTCCAATCAAATATCTTTTCTTGGATTTAAATACACTAATTTCAATAGCTTCTTTCAGTGTAAGCATTAGAAATTCTCCACTTTGAATTCACCAAATGTAGTTTCAAAATCACCAGGAGTAATTACTACTATATTAGACTTGGCAATACCTTTATCCAGTAACTTCTGTTTACATTCTTCCACACTCATCATCTTATTTTCCATCATTTCAGGATTATCAGCATTACCAACAATATATGCCTTTTTAATTATCCAATTAGTAAAAAAGATTTCATTCCATTTACCAACAGATGAAAAATATTGCCATGGTTGAAATCCATTCACCATACCATCTTTAAATTCATCTATACTTTTTTTAATAAGTGCTTCAGAATCACTAATATAACGATCGGCAGCTTCTGCTTGTAATGATACAATAGTTCTATTATGATCTACCCAATTTGTAGCTGTAGCTTCTCTCTCTTCCCTTAACGCATTACCTATAGCCTCAGCAGAAGGAACATCTTTAAATCCTCTAGCCTTTAATCTATCATTAGCACTATCATTACCTAAAATAGCAGCCAATACTGTAGATCTAAAATTTTTACACAACTTAAAAAACTTATCACCTCTATTATTATATTGTGTCTTAGTATATTTCTTCTTTAATTCCTTATATATCTTCTTACGCATACCAAGAAATTTAGCAGTATACTTAATTAATTTTATGGGAGAAGCTTTAAATAGAGCAGGGATTGATACCCATCTAATACCCATTGTATCTAACTCTGACCACACATCATTTTCAAATTCCAAGACAGGTTTTCCATTCAATCTAAAAATAATACCTCCACCAGTAGCAACACCACCCTGGAGGAGAGAATAATCAGTAAACTTACTCATAACTGGTAATTGTGTAGTACCTTTCTGAAAATCCACAACACCATCAAATCTATCAGGTGAACTAATATGAATTACATCCTTAGTGTATCCTTCTTCAAAATTCATAAGACGATCCCACATATCTTCCAATGCAGGAAAATATGTAACAGGACTAGAAGCCATATAGAATTTAGCATCCCAAAATTTCCAATTTTGAATAATAGGATCAACTCTACCAGCTGATAAATCAATATCTATGTTTTTTCTTTTATCAACTTTTTTAAATTTTGATAACCATGATTTTAATCCACCTAAGGCTTTCATACTTCCTCCAAAGTCCAAATAAATATTTTACCTTTATAGACAATTCCACCAATCTCAAATCTATATATATAATAATTATTAAATATCATTTTTTGCTCCATCAGACCATCCTTTTTCTCTAAACCACCTATTCATTATGTTACTATTGTAAAAGGCATACTCTCCGCTGTCCAATCGTCTATGTAAAACATTTTCTTGAAATTGATACATGCACTCAAAATAGCCAAGCTCTGTCTTTGTTTTGCACAATCGCAAAATCTTAAATTCAAATAATTCATTACCTTTCTGCGATATTTCATAATTAAGTTCCTTATTACTTCCAGTGTATTCTCTCCAATTAGAGTCCTTTCTTATAACCTTTCTATTCTTTCTTCCAGCCACTTTTCTTCTTTCAGTGAACTGCAATTGTTTTTTTCCTATATATTTTCTATCACTAGTTGTATCTATTATTTCATAAACAAAACCAAAATAATCTTCAGGATTAAATTCCTCACACAACCAATGACCATACATTATTTAATAACTTTAAATCCTTCAACATGCATTAAAACAAAAGAAAAAAGCAAACATCCAAATACATCCAAGCAACATCATCACAATATTCCACATTATTTATTTTCCCTTATTCTTAGCATACTGTTGCACAACTCTTACTGGATCAATTTCTTTAACTATCTTAAAACTTTTTTTCTTCTTAGCTAATCTCCGAGTTTTTTGAGCAGGATGTAATGTACGTGTATTTTTAATATAGGCATCCAATTCCATTATAATTTGTTTTAATCTATTCATTATAATCCTCCTCTAAATAACTTCTTTTTTTCTATATGAGATAACAATTGTTGTAATTCTTCCATATCCCTCCTTACATTTAAAATAGATGATTTAAGATCAGAAAAGGATTTCTTTCTTTTCTTTTTAACTATAGTCAAATCTTTTCCTGTATAAGGAATTCGTTCATAGGTTCCTTCTTCTTCATAAAAATTATACATAAATTCAAAATGCAAAAACTTAAAATGCTGACCATACTTTAAAGTATTTTCATCATCAGGAACTATTAATGATTTAGCATCTGATAATTCCTGTCCTGCCTCTTGTAACATTTTTTTTGCAGGAAGAATAATACTTTCTGCTAAATGGGATCTCAATTCCTTAGCATGAGTCAATCTATACTCATCAGAAATAATATACTTATTTTTATTGTAGTCTAAGGGAATACCTGTACCAAATCTAACTGGTATTTCACCATTAGGAACATTCTCTTTAATAGCTGGTCTAAACCCGATCCATGTAGTAGAATCTAAAGGAGGTTGATCACTTATCCATTCACCCTGGACATCACCTTCTGTTATAATATTAAGACGAGGACTATGCCAACGATTTAAAACATGTTTTCCAGTTTTATCTAACATCACTATTTTAGATTCAGCTAAAACTTGGTCATATGTTTCTTTAAATTTTCTAGAAGCCACTGTTCGTATGGAAGATCCAACAGCAGAAACGTATTCCCTAAAACTTAACATAAAAAATCTCCATATACTATATTTATAATTATGCGTATCCTAACTCATACTTAGCAATTATATAATCTTTAACCAAAGAACTGCGAACTATATCATCTATACCAAATTCTATCACATCAAACAATTCCATAGCAGATAAAATAAATTTAAAATCTAATATTCCATTTTTTTCAAAATCAGATTTAAAATCACTCTGTCTAAAATCTCCAGCAAATATAATTCTAGAATTTTCTCCAAGTCTAGTAATAACAGAATCTAACTCATGCATACTCATATTTTGACACTCATCAACTATAAGTATACAATCATTAAATGTTTCTCCTCTAAGATAAGAAGTAGTGGTAAATTCGATTATCTCTTTTTGCCATGCCATATTATAAGCATCAGCACTACCAAATAATTCAGAAAAAATAGATTTATAAGGAGATTCATAGACTTCTATTTTTTCTTCTAATGAACCAGGTAAAAATCCCATACTTCTTGTAGGAACAACAGATCTCATAATATGAATCTTATCAAAGTCAGGACGATATAAATTTTCCATAAACAAATCTAATGCCAAGTATAATGCAACAAAAGTTTTTCCAGTTCCTGCTACACCATGTAATAATAAATTTTGTCCAGTTTGAAAACTACGAAACGCTTCTCCCTGCAATGATGTTAAAGGATTTATTTTTTTTAATGTTAAGTCCATACGCTTTCTTTTTGCCATGAGAATCTCCTTCAAAGATCAGGAAGATAGTCTGAATCAATTCTCCTTTGTCTTTTATCAACAACTTTCTTCCGATGATCATTAGCTTCCTCTTTAAGATGTGCATGGTGTTCTTCTTCTATGTCAACAGCAACAGAAAAAACTCTGCCTAACTTCATAATAATAGCAAATACAGAAACAGCTCCTGTACCGCCAATTGCATATATGAAATTATCTCCAATAGCCCCTTCAAACTCACTTATAATAGGTAATAAAATACTCAAACTACTAGAGATACCAGCATACTTATGCCAATCAGAAGTATGAGTATCTTTTATCTTACTATGAAGATCTTTTTCATTTTTCTTCATCCTCGTCCTCATTAGCATAGCTATCAATAGGATCATATCGTAACATATGAATAGGAACACCTGATAAACGTGATATTTTGAGGTCCTTCAGTACTTCCCGAAAGACCTCAGAATATAGTTCCATTAATTCATCATCAATAACAGACTCATCACAAATATTACTCATAAAAATATCTCAATTAAATCTAGGATCGCCTCCCAAAATTACTGAAATATCAGGTGTTTGATCTGTATTGATTGAAGTCTGAACAGCCTCTAGCAAAGCCCTAAGTTCATCTTTCCAATCTTTCATATTAAGATGATCATCTTCATCTGCTTGAATATATTCCAATACATACAATTCAGCATCATCTTCACTTAAATGCGGAAAACGCTTATTTGTTTCATATAAAACATCCTCATATGCTGCCTTTTGCTCATTAGTTAATAGTTCGGCTTCATCAATTAATTCACCTTCCCAAATATAAGATGAATACATATAAGAATCTATACAAAAAGAATCTGTTTTTTTCACAATTTCTTCTAAATAATCAAAAATAGCTTCGTTATCGTCGTAATATACTGGCATAATATTTCTCCTATAGTTTTACTATTGAAACATTATCAATCATCTCAAGTGTATAAGATGATTGGGTTTTAGTTAAAGGGTGTTGAATATGAATAACATCATCCATATCATCCCATGTTATTCTAGTAATAAATCCATCTACTTCATTACCAGACTTTAATCTAACATTTATGTAAACTTGTTCACTTTGATATGTCTTCAATAAATTTAATATCATATAACCTCACATGAACCTCCTGAACATGCTAACTCGGATTGTAGAGTAGTCTCATCAACCTCTTCTATAATATCAGTCAAAACAACTTCTCGTATATATTTAGTTAATTCATTATACTCCTTCTCCGTACAATCTTCAAATGGAGCTTGTGTATAAGTTCCATTATCATAAGGCAAAAATGATAATCCATTAAACGAATCTTGATTTTTCCATAACCAAGAAGCCACTCTACCCCAATCATCATCTTTAACAGAAACAGTTGCAGATACGTTATGTGTATTAGTTCCTTTACTATGACCTGGATTAACCCAATTTTCAGAAAAAAATTTAATTCTTTCCATAAAAGATACAACATCTTCATCTCTAGTAATGGCTTGAGTAGGTGCTTTAATAGGAATAGTAATCACAGCATTTCTACCATAAACTTCATCTTCTATCAGTTCAGGTAAAGTATTTTGTAAATAAGAATAAATAGCTTCATTTTTACCTACACGTATTCTACGTTTATAATAATTATTATGCCATGAATGTATACCAGAAGATGTTCCTAGCACTAAACTACCTGTTCCTTCAGGTTTAATGCATGTAACACGACGAGCAGGATTAATATCTAAAAGTTCAGCAACTCTTTTGTTCTCATCAACAGCAGCCTCTGCGGCTTCTTTCCAATTAAATTCATGATGATTTATAGATGATAATCCAGTCAAACTAACACCCAATAATGCTTCCTTTTCCGTAATCTTTTTCCATTCAGGTCTTAAATAATGATAATCAGTATAAGATGCTTGTAAAGTACCAACAAAGGCAGCAGCTTTAGCACGTTGATTCAAATCTTCCTGTGATTCTATACTAGCAGCATTAATAGAAGTTAAGTTGCAAAATTGATAAGGTTTTAATGCTATTTCACAGCATGGATTAACACCATATTCCTTATCATTCGTAAAATAAAATCCCGGTTCACCAGAACCAGAATTTTTTAATACCTCCCATTTTTCTTTAAATGTTTTATTATCTATTAAACTACGAGCAACAGTCATTGAATTATTAGATCTAGCTCTTTCAGGAAATAAGTGATACCATTCTATTTTCTGTTCTTCACACAGCTTATCATAATCTATTTTACTCAACCATACTCTATGAGTATCTTTAAATTCATCATTACTGTCGTAAGTAGCTAAAGTAACATCATAAGAGTCATCAGCTACAGAATGTACAGTATCCATTTTTGCCTTTTGGGCAGATTTACAATTTAACATTTCTTCATCATCAACATTAAATAAAGATATTAAAGCAGATCTCCTAATTCCACCTGCTAAAACAGCATCGGCAATAATACATTGAATATCATGTGCTTCTAACGTAGTTAATCTGGATCCGTTATCCTTTTTATCAAGTATTAATTGTACTTTGTCTAAACATACTTTAAGAGGTTCAGGTCCTGGAGCCTTGCCACCTGAAGTAATTAATCTCTCATCCTTTGCACGAATTCCTCTATAATCAAATAAAGGAAGTGACCGATCTGCAAAATATGCTTTCATTAACACTTTAACAGAATCAGCCCATCCTTCAATTGAATCTCCAATTAAATATCGTCTAGATTTAGTCGGCTTACGAATCTCTGGAAGCTTATCAACATGATGTTGTTGTACTGAAAATCCTACACCACAACCACACAACAACAAAAACATAGTTTCCCAAAATGCATCTATTTCTGATACAGGAAGATAAGAACAATTAAACATTCTAGCAGGATTTAAATTAATAGCATCTCCTGCAAATTGCATAGATCTCATAGATGGAAGAACTTTTTTATCAAATACAAATTTAAATTTATTAATAATCTCAAACCTTAATTGAGGATTATTATCAATATGCATATGCATATTACGTGAAACTGTTTCTTGATACGTTTCACGTCTTTGCTTTTCAGGTATATATCTCGCATATTTCATATGATGAGTTATATCACTCATTACTTTCAAATTCTCAGCCAGCATTAGTTACCCTCCAGGTCTTGTAATAGCTAATAGTTTGTCAATTTGTTCTTTGACAATAGGTTTTCTATTTGGCCAATGAATATATGGTTCATCAGCAGTTTTATATAAATTAACTAACAAGGGTAATATTAACTTTTCAACTGACCCCATTTTATCTTTCACTTTATCCTCTAACTCTACTAACTTATTCTGTACCTCATCATGTGTTGTTTGTTGTTGTAATGATAATACTTGATTAACGATTTCCATTAGTTGACTTATTTTGTTATCAATAGCTATAGAATTTTGCGAAACCTCTTCAATTTTTTGTCCTTGCTGTTCTGTTTTATCTACTTCATCAGCACTTACAGCAGTAAATCCATAATCAAAATTAAGATCATTAAACCCCTGCATAAATTCTAAATCTTCAGCCATATTTTTCTCCTTATTTTATTTTTTCATTAGCCCATGTCGTTATATGCTTAGATCTAAGATCAACTGCATATTCAGTACCCCAATAATTTTGAGTAATTTCCCATGGCTCTAATCTTCTATTATATATTTTAATATCATCTATTCTTCCAGCGAATCCACTACCTCCAAATGTAAGCTGTTTACCAGCTATAGATCGTCGTGAACTTTTAATAAGATTAGTACAATATGAATTTAACCAAATAGATATTCCCTCATCTTCAGATCTAATTGCCATATAATAATAATCATAACCTAACACATTCTGTATGAACTTTTTTCTACCTCTAAAATCAACAACTATCACTCCTCTTGATCTTGGCAATTCACGATCACGAAAAAAATCTATCCTAACATCACCCCATCTCATTATAGTTCCATCAACCAAAGAACCATGATCATGATTTTCTTCATTAATGTTATGAGTTCCAGCAGCAAATTCAAAATCTAATGTCCAATCAGTTAAATCACGATATAATTTATAACCTTGTACTATAAACATAGCAGATGGACTTTTATCTCCATGAAGATGAATGACACCTGATTCAGGATTGGCGAAAGAAAACTCAGGAGGAACCCAATATGTTTTTCCCTGAGCAT
>PVBE011855307.1_pt1 | contig 11067 bp, 7 predicted proteins | sample 1631181 | NCBI WGS metagenome assembly PVBE01 (sample SAMN08397723, study PRJNA350692) | Marine metagenome, whole genome shotgun sequencing project. | isolation source: water | place: Pacific Ocean | collected 2012-04 | reverse complement strand
TCTGCCGTAGCGCTTGCCGGCCGGGTGCGCTTCCTTCCATCCGCCCGGCTCCAGTCGCCCCGGTCCCCAGCTCTTGCGCCAGTGTCCGATGTGGTAACCGGCCTCTTCTAGCAGTAGCGGGTAGACCGCTGTGTTGCGATCGAGCGTCGACCACAGGTTGGCGCCTGGACCGAGGCGCCAGTGGTATTGCCCGGTCAAGATCGCGTTGCGGCTCGGCGTGCACGACGGGCTCGACACGTAGGCGTGCTCGAACAGCACGCCTTCGCGGGCGATGCGGTCGAAGGCCGGTGTCTTGACGACGGGGTCACCGTACGCGCCGGCGTGTGGCCAACCCCAGTCATCGGCAATACAGAAAAGGATGTTGGGAGGTTGGTGCGCGGGGGCGGTTGTCGCTGCTGCGCCGAGCAAGCACAGCAACACAACCCAACGCCCCAGAACTCTCATGACCATGATCGCTGCCGGATGATGACCGCGCCCACCTGGGTCCTGATCAGGTTTGCTGTGTTGGCGCCGGCTTCGACCAGCAGGAAGTCGACGTCACCGTCTTTCTGGGCGGGGAGGAGCATGGCGATGCCGGCGAGGGTGAGAAGGGGCGGGGAGTGTCTCATCGGCGGACACGGTAGCTGTTTGTGCTCATGGTCGCTGGTTCGCCTGAGAAGGTGCCTTGCCGCGCCATTGCTTCCTGCGACTCGAGTCTCACGACCGGAGTTCTCCCAGTGTGCAAGCGCACCTCTCCAGCGGGCGGCGGCATCGTTGTGCACTTCGACGGGATCTTCCACTCATGGGGTGAGTCCACAGCGGCGGCTCGTAGAAGACGTCGTGACGATTGCGCGATCAACGGGATCCTCGTAAAGTGCTCCGCCCTTTTTGCGAAACCATGGAACCGTTCCCTGTAGAGCCCGCCGAGTCCACCGCCGAGGGTGCTGTTGTGCCGATTCGTAAGGTGGACGCCAAGCCGTTCGTCAAGCCGTTCGTCAAGCCGGCCGTCAAGCCGGCCGTCAAGCCGGCCGAAGGGGCGGTGGATGAGCCCGTCGTCGAGGCGCTTGGGGCGTCTGCGTTTGCCAGCGTGCCGGCGCCGCTGCGCGCCGCCCTTGAGCGACGGGGTTTCACTACCCTGACGTCGGTGCAGGCCAACGTCCTGGACTCGGAGCACCGAGGGCGCGACCTGCGCATCTCGTCGCAGACCGGGTCGGGCAAGACCGCCGCGCTCGGCATGGTCATGACCGAGAGCCTGCTCGCCTCGGGCGAGCGGACCAAGGGCCCGCGCTTATTGGTGATCACGCCGACGCGCGAGTTGGCGGTGCAGTTTGCCGACGAGTTGACGTGGCTCTACGCCGATCTTCCCGGTGTCCGCGTCGACTGGGTCACCGGTGGTACCAACGTCGGGCAGGAACGCCAGCGCCTCAAGCGCCGCCCGGCTGTGCTCGTCGGCACACCTGGACGCCTCGTCGATCACATCAAGAACGGTGCGCTTGACTGCAGCTCGATCCGGCACCTGGTGCTGGACGAAGCTGATCAGATGCTCGACATGGGCTTCCGCGACGAGCTCGAAGCGATCGTCGTACGCACGCCGGAGGAGCGACGCACTCACCTCGTATCGGCAACCTTCCCGAACGCCGTGCGCCAGTTGACGAAGCGCTACCAGAAGAGCGCGCTCGAGGTAGAAGGCACGTCGCTCGGCGCGGCGCACGAGGACATCGAGCATGTCGGCCACATGGTTCGTGGCAATGATCGTTATGCCGCTCTGGTCAACCTTCTGCTCCTGGCCGAGGGCGAGCGCACGCTCGTTTTCGTGCGCACGCGCATCGATGCGACCGAACTTGCGGAGAAACTGGCGCGCGATGGATTCTCGGCTCTGTCGCTGAGTGGTGACTTGCAGCAGACGCAGCGGACACGGACCCTCAACGCGTTCAGGAACGGAGCGGCGCGGACTCTGGTGGCGACCGATGTCGCGGCGCGCGGCATCGACGTTGCTGATGTGGCGAGTGTCGTGCACTTCAACCCGCCGCACGATGCCGACATCTACACGCACCGCAGTGGTCGCACCGGCCGTGCGGGCAGTAAGGGCTCGAGCGTGCTGCTGGCGACACCATCGCAGAGCCGACACCTCGAGTACATGCTCTCCGGGGCTGGTGTTGGCGTGACGTGGCGGCCGATTCCCGGTGCTGCCGCGGTCCGCAAGCAGGTGCAGAAGAAGGCGCGCCGGCGGCTCTATGCCGATCTGGAGCTCGTCGATGGTCCGGCGGAAGCGCACCGCGACTACGCGCGAAAGCTGCTCAGCGAGCGCGACGCCGAGATGATCATTGCGACGCTTCTGTCGCGAACCGATTCGGACATGCCGCGCGAACCGGCCGACGTGTCGAGCCCGAGCTCCGGGGGCGGTGGGCGTAGCTTCGATCGTGGTGGGCGTAGCTTCGATCGCGGTGGACGTAGCTTTGATCGCGGACCGCATCGTGCCCGTCCGGATCGAGGCGGTGACCGCGACCGTCGCCAGCGGCGGCGCTACGCGACCTATTCCATCAACTGGGGCGACCAGACCGGTGCGACCCCGCGTCGGTTGCTGGCGCATGTCTGTCGCCGTGGCGGCATCAACGGTGGCGTCGTCGGCTCGATCGATATCCGGTCGCGTTCCTCGACCTTCGAGGTGGCCGAGGATGCGGCGCAGACCTTCGAAGCACGGGCAAGGCGGCCTGATCCGCGCGAGCCGCACCTCGAGATCGTGCGTGCCGGCGCCCGGAAGCGTTAGCAGAGCCACCTCGGGGCTGCGTGACGGTCTGCAGCTGCTGTCTCACCGCGACGGTTCTCGGTTTGGCGCCCCTCGTTACCCTGAGCCGATGCTCTGCCCGATCGGCCTGCGGCATCAGCTTCTTTAGGGATCGCTCCTGGTCAATGATGGGCGCATGCTCGCGCTCGCCTTCCTGGTCTCGCTCCAAGCCGCTACTGCGGACACCCGTCAGCTGATCGACGCGCACGTGCGCGCCCTGATGAGGAAGCACGATGTGCCCGGTGTAAGTGTCGCCGTCATCGAAGCGGGCAAGGTCGCCTGGGCCAAGGGCTACGGAGTCGCGGAGTTGGGCAGGGCGCAACGGGTGCGTACCGGCACCCTGTTTCAGGCGGCGTCGATCAGCAAGCCGGTGGCGGCGCTCGGCGTGCTGCGCCTGGTCGAGCGCGGTAGCTTGAGCCTCAGTGGTGACGCTAACGACAAGCTCGCGTCGTTCCGCCTCCGCTCGACGCGGCAGGGTCAACCTGTCACCGTCAAACAGTTGCTGAGTCACACAGCGGGCGTGGCCGTGCACGGCTTTAGTGGCTACGGGCACGAAGCCACTGTGCCCTCACTCGCGCAGGTGCTCGCTGGTGAGCCGCCGGCCAATAGCCCCCGCATCCGCGTGAAAAGCACCTCTGCCCCAGGGCCTCGCCCGTTCCGCTATTCCGGGGGTGGCTACTGCGTGCTGCAGCAGCTCATGCTCGACGTGTCGGGCAAGTCGTTCCCGGCTCTCATGCGTGGCCTCGTGCTCGACCCGCTCGGCATGAAGGACAGCAGCTACGCGCAGCCGCTCCCGCAAGCGTGGCGTGACCGCGCTGCCGCGGCGCATGTCGGGCGAAGCGGGACGGTGGTGTTGCCCGGAAAGTACCATTCCTACCCGGAGATGGCTGCGGCCGGACTGTGGACGACGCCGAGTGACCTTGCGCGGTTTGCGATCGCTGTGCAGCGTGCGCGCGTCGGAGACGAGGGTGCGATCGTCAAGGCGGGCACGGTGACGTCGATGCTCGGTGGCGTGGCGCGCGTAGACGACGACCGGCGCATGGGGCTGGGTCTCTTCCTGTGTGGCAAGGGCGATGCGCTGCGTTTCGAACACGGCGGGGCCAATGCCGGGTTTCGCTGTTTCCTGCAGGCGACTGCGTCGACGGGGCAGGGCGCCGTGGTCATGACCAACAGCGATCGCGGCGGCCGCATCGTGCGGTCGGTCGTGCAACGGATCGCGGCCTCGTATCGCTGGCCGCCCGCTACACGGACCGATGCCATTGATACGCTGTGCGCATCGATGACCAAGCCCGGACATCCGGGCGTCGCGGTTGCCGTGATCAGCAAGGGCAAGATGATGCTGAGCAAGGGCTACGGCGAAGCGAACCTCGAGTACGGTCTTCCGATCACGTCGCAGACTGTCTTCCATGTGGCTTCGGTTTCGAAGCAGTTCACGTCGTTTGCGGTGGCGCTGCTCGAGGCCGACGGCAAGCTGACCTTCGGCGACGACGTGCGCAAGCACCTGGCGTACGTGCCCGACTTCGGCAAGACGATCACGCTGCGCCACCTCGCCACGCACACGAGCGGACTGCGCGACCAGTGGCAGTTGCTTGGGATCGCCGGCTGGCGCCTGGACGATGTCATCACGACCGAGCACATCCTCGACATGGTTCGGCACCAGAAGGAGCTCAACTTCGCACCGGGCGCACGCCACCTGTACAGCAACACCGGCTACACCCTGCTAGCCGAGGTCGTGCGCAAGGTGTCCGGGCGCTCGCTCGCCGAGTTCTTGAAGGAGCGTGTCTTCGATCCGCTCGGCATGAAGGGCGCGCATGTCCACGACGACCACGAACGGATCGTGCCTGACCGTGCCTATTCCTATCGTCGCGATGGGACTGGCTGGCGCAAGGCCGTGCTCAGTCTCGCCAACGCGGGTGCGACGAGCTTGTTCGCGACGGCGGAAGACCTGGCGCTGTGGCTGCACAACTTCTCGATGGCGAAGGTCGGCGGCAGAGTTGTTGTCGATCGCCTGTTCGAGCGCGGCAAGACCGTGGGCGGCCAACCACTGGCGTACGCGCTTGGCATCGTGCACGGTGAGCATGAGGGCTTGGCGCTGATTGGCCACGGCGGATCGGATGCGGGCTTTCGCAGCAATGTGATTTGGTTCCCGGAGAAGGAACTGGGCGTCGTCGTGCTCGGCAACTACAGCGCGGCTGGTCCGGGCGTGCTGGCGCGTCGGATCGCGAGCGTTTGGCTGGGTAAGGAGTTGCCTCGGGCGAAGCCCACTGCGCAGGCAAGGATGAGGCGCTCGTTCGTGAGTCGGCGCCGCATGCGCGTCTACATCGGTCGCTACCGGATGGCCGGTGGCTTGGCTGTGCGTGTGTTCCGCGACAAGCGCAAGCTACGCGCCCAGGCGGATGGAGCGGCGGCGCTCGAGTTGATGCCAGTCAAGGACCATGAGTTCATCGGCCTACCCGCACGCGTTCGCGTCATCTTCGACGTAGCGGATGACCGCGCTACTGGCATGCGGATATTCCATCGGAATGGGCGCAAGCAGCGCGCCGATCGCGTTGCTGCCGAGGGGAAGCAAGGGCCGGATTTCACCGAGTTCGCCGGAGCCTTTTACAGCGACGAACTGGACACGACGTATCGGCTCGTGGTCGAGGACGGCAAGTTGGTCGCGCGACATCGCCGGCACGGTCGCATCAGCTTGTTACCGCTCGGCCAGGATCGCTTTGGCAGTCGCAGCTGGTTCTTCGGGTCGATTGTGATGACGCGGGATGACGCCGGCAAGGTCGATGGCTTCCGCCTCAGCGGCGGTCGCGTGCTGCACCTCCGCTTCCGAAAGCGGACGGAGTGACCGCTCGCGCACCGAGTGCCCTCACTACAGCTCTTCTGACGGGGCTGCTTTGTTTGATCTGGAGCAGCACTTGGTTTGTGATCAAGGAAGGGCTTGACGATCTTCCGCCGTTGACTGCGGCGGCGGTGCGGTTCTCGATTGCTGCGCTGATCATGTGCGCCCTCGTTCCGTTGCTCGCCGCGCGCGAAGGGGGCGGGCGCGCGCCGGCCTGGCTGTGGATCGTCATCGGCTTCAGCAACTTCTCGATTTCGTTCGGCATCGTCTACGTGTGCGAGCAGGAGCTTCCGTCGGGGCTCGTCAGCGTGCTGTGGAGCGTGTTCCCCCTGCTCGTCGCGGCTGGCGGGCACCTGTTCTTGCCGAACGAGAAGTTGTCGGTGCGGCAGTGGGCAGGCTTCGTGCTCGGTTTCGGCGGTGTCGTCGTGTTGTTTCTCACCGAGCTGCGCGACCTCGGTCCGGCAGCGGTGCCAATGGGGGCGTTGCTCCTCGTGAGCCCGTTGTCCGCTTCGGTCGGCAACCTGTTGCTCAAGCGCTACGCCACGGGCATGAGCTCGGTCCGTCTCAACCGTAACGGCGTGCTCGTCGGCGCAGTGGTGCTCACAGCCGCCGCTTGGCTGTTGGAGCGAGACGAGCCGGTGCGTTGGTCGCAGAAGGCGATCGCGAGTGTTGTCTATCTGTCGGTTGTGGGGACCTGTGTCACGTTCACGATCTACTTCTGGTTGTTGCGCTACGCGCGCGCCAATCGCATGGCCTTGATCGCGTTCGTGACGCCGCCCTTGGCGTTGTTGCTCGGCTGGGTGGCCGCCGAGGAGGTGATCAGCGCGAGCACGATCATCGGCTCGGCGATCGTGGTCGGCGGGATCGCGCTCGTGGTGGTGAAGTAGCGAAGGGGCCACAGGTTTTGGAGGCAGAGCGAATCGTCGGCGTGGCCTGATCGAAGCGTTTCACTCTCTGTGGCCAGCTTGCAGGTGGCGTAAGCCGGGAAAACAGCCTATCTTGGGCTTCGACGTCACTTAGGGCGACTGACGTCCTATGAAGAGCCAAGCTCGCCGCGGGCATCCGACCTGCTGCCGGGCGCATTGGCCAAGATCGAGCAGCGGGGGATGCGATGGGTGAGACCTACGAAAAGCGACAGCGCGAGCGGCGCAAGCAGCAAAAGCGCCAGGAGAAGCTGAATCGCCGCAAGGTCCGTCGGGAAGCAGGTGGCATCGGCAGCGAGACGATCGATCGGCCACCCGAAGACGACCCCTCGCTCGACGACGCCGACATGCCCGTCAAGGAAGAAGAGGCGCAGGAAGAAGAAGAAGCGCCCGCGGCGCAGCAGTAAGGGAGGTCGGCCCGCGTCCGGGCCTGTCGACCCCGAATGGGGTTTTCGCTCACGGCCGAGGGACGTCGGAATCTATCCAATCTGAGTCTCCTCGCCCCTTGCTCGGGTTGGTGCGGAAGCGGGTGAAGGCGATTCGGGCCTTCTTTGCGAAGCAGGTCCCCGACTAGGTCCGCAGTGTGGTCCGACTGGGAGGGCCTACCGGGCCTCGATCAAGGCGATCAGTCGATCGACGGCTTCGCGGACGAAGGCGGGGTCTTCGGCGTGGGTGTCGCGTTCGACGACTTCGATCGAAGCGGGGAGGCCGGCCTTGAGCTCCGCGAAGAAGGCACGGTCTCCTTCGGGGTCGCGCAGCGGGCCGCCTTCCCTGGCGTAGCTACCCGTGCCTCCGAGCGGCAGCATCATCACCGCGTTGCCGGTCGTGTGCTGCAGTCGCTTGCCGATGTCCTTGGCGACCTCGACGAGTTCCGCCGGTCGCAGACGCGGGACGAAGACGATCGGGTTATGGAAGACGTAGGCGTGGTCCTTGTAGCGATCGGGAACGGTGTTCGGTGGGTCGACGAGGACACCGAGGTGTTCCGCACCGCCTGGACAGATGACCTGCGGCAGGCCGAGCTTGCCGGCGACCGTGAGGCGCTCGGGGCCACCCGCGCGTAGACACTGGTAGACCTCGTCGGCGATCTCGCCGAGCGCGTAGTCGAAGACGCCAACGAGCAACCCTTCTTTCATGAGCTGCTCCATTGCGCGGCCACCAGAACCGACCGCGTGGAACACGACGACCTCGTAGCCACGTTCGTGGATGTAGTCGACCGCGTGCAAGGCGCCCTGCGTCAGCACACCGAGGTTGGTCATGCCGATCAGAGGCTTGCTGTCCGCAGTCGGATTGAACTCGGCACCGACGCGCGCCATGCCGTGCGCGGCGCCTGCGGCGTTGGCGAGGATGTTTCGCGTCAGCGAGTTGAGGCCGAGGATGTCGCAGACGGAGAACATCATCGTGATGTCCTTGATGTCCACGTACGGGGACGTGTCGCCGGAAGCGACGGTCGACACCATGATCTTTGGGAAACCGTACGGCAGGGCGCGCATCACCTCCGTGCACAGCGCCGTTCCCTGCAGGCCGCCGAGACCTATGATGCCCTGCAGCGTGCCGCCTGCGAGACGCGCCTTGACGATCTGTGTTGCGCCGGCGGCCATGACCGGCGCAGCGTGTTCCCGCACCGGGTCGGCAAGGAGGTCGGCGAGGGCCGTGCCGCCGGCGGACGCCACTTGTGCACGGTTGATGTCTGCGGCGAGCGCGGGCTCGCCGCAGACACCCACATCGATGAGCAGCGCCTCGCTGCCGAGTTCGGCGAGGCGCTCGCGCAGGTAGCCGGCTTCTTCGCCCTTGGTGTCCAGCGTGGCGACGACGGCGATGATGCCGGTCATGGATCAGCGCCGGCGCAGGTCGGCGAACTGCTTCGCCGCCGCGTAGACTGCCTTCTCGATCGGTAGACGCTCGGTCGACGACCCGGTCCAGATGCCGTGGCAGGTCGTGTTGTCGAGGATGTACTGCGCTTCTTCCGGGGTCTCCATGGCCGCTCCGTGGGCGATCAGGATGACCTCCGGCACGATGCCGCGTGCCATCTGGTTGACCTCCTCGGTGCGCTGCGCGGTCTCCTCGATCGTCTCGCCGGAGTCGTAACCGCGGCGCCCGCCCTTGGTCGTTCCGGCGTGGAAGCAGAATACGTCCGGCGCTGCGCCTTCGAGCAGCGCTCGGCTGTCCTCCTCGTCGAAGGCGAGACCGATCGTGACCATGCCCATCTCCTTGGCCACTTTGAGCATCTCGACCTCGTGGGCGAAGGTGATGCCGCTCTTGTTGAGCACCTTGAACAGCTGGCTGTCCTTGTCGACGTAGCTGATCGATGGGCCGATGTTGGAAATCGAGAACACGCCCATCGCCTTGAGCCGTTCGATCAGGCTGATCATGTCGCGCAGCGGGTCGTTGGCATTGACGCAAGCGCAGATGAAGGCGTCACCGGTGATCGCCGGCAGGATGTCCTGCTCCGTGTAGTCGAGCGTCTGCTTGTTGGAGTCGAGGATCGGCCACAGCATCGACATCGTCCCCATCCCATTGGCGCGCAGCCGGGCGCCAGGGAAGGTGTTGATGCAGTCGGCGCCAGCGGACTCGAGCAGCTGTGCAACGAGACCGCTACCAGCGCTGGCGATGAAGACGGGCTCTTCGCGCGCAATCTTGGCGGTGAGCTTCGCGAGGATTTCCTCTCGGCAAGTACGGCGAACGATCACGTGCGACTCCTCCGGTCTGGCGAATCCGCAGAGCAAACCACCTTTGTCCGCGGGTAGCTAGCCGTACATCGGGCTGACCCCACCCGGTGACCGGGTCCTCGCCGCCCTTGCCAGAGACGAGGATGCCGCCGCCAAGAGGCAACCCGGCTCCTGGGGCGGAAACCCCGCCATGCCGTGCGCTTGCCAGCATCGGGTGTCTCGATCCCGGTGAGGATCCTCAAGGGCGTCGACTTGCCACAGCCATTACGCCCCACGATGACAAGCCCGTCCCGCTCGTCGAGCAACATGCTGACTCCGACAGGCAGCGGCTGCTTGCCATACGTCGCGGGAGGATGTGTCCAGCGCCCACGCTAGCCGTCGCCCTTGTCGGCCTTCTTCTTCTTCTTCTTCTTTCCGTCCTTCTTCTTGTAACGATCGCGCGGGATGATGTTCGGGCCCGGCTTCGCAACGTTGTCGTCACCGACCTCGAACGGCACCGGCAACTCCGTCACGGGATCGATCTCCGACACGGGCTCGTCCTTCGGATACACCGGCTGCTCGGGCTCGCTCGCACGAACCTGTGCGGAGCGGCGCGTGTCGATGCGAAAGAACACCGTACCGGGCGGCATGGAGTCGCGCGGCTTGCCATCCTTGGGCCGGAAGACGCGTACGTCGCTGATCGCCACCTCGTAGGCGCTCGCGAGATTGCTCGTGCTCGCCGGGAAAGTGTTCGGCGTGAAGGCGTCCGTGTGCCGCGAGGGAAAGATGCACTCGGACTCTTCGCGCAACGACGCATCGAAGTAGCGCTTGCCGTGCGCTTCCTCCAGGTCGATCGCGACCGCGATCTGTCCCCTGGCTCGCTGTCCGTCCTCGCCGACGTGCCAGATCAGCATGCCCTCGCGGAAGAAGTCGGCGTCGAAGCCGCGCTTGCCGCGCGCTTCCAGGAGGAAGTACTCATCCCCGGACGGCGACACCAGCACCTTGATGGCCTCGGTCATGCTGCCCTGGATCGGTCGCAGTGCGATGTGTTGGGTGTCTCCCGGGTGCACGATCTTCGGCTCCAGCCAACCGAGTGACATCTTGCAGTAGGCGCACAGGTGGAACGGCCTGTCCTTCTTGGACTCACCGGCGCCGAGGTGACCGATTGCCATCGTGCAGAACTTGCCGATGCCTGTGCGGTGACCGTAGCCATAGAAATCGGGTAACCCGAGCATGTGTCCGAACTCGTGGCAGTGCACGCCGATCGAAGCGAACTCCTTGCCGCCTTCCTCGACGATGTAATACGGCTTGGGTAACCCGCCGGCCGTGATCGTCGAGCGATGCGGCCACAGTTGGCTGCCGCGCAGACTCTTCCGCTCGCCCGCGTAGAGGAAGACGATGCCGCGGTGGCCAGCCAGCGCCTTCTTGCCGAACTTCTCGTAGAGGCCCGCGAGTGCGTCGCGAAACACGGTGCGTCGGCTGCCGTCGCCTGCGCCCATGTCCTGCTCGTCGTAGTAGGACCACGTCTCTGGCACTGTGACCCAATCGAAGACCTTACCCTCGACCTCGAAGGTGCCGACCGACTGCTCCTCGTAGTAATCGCGCATGCTGCCGCAGGTCACGCGGCCGTCCGGTGCACGCCTGTATTCGTTCTTCGAGAACAGCATCCGTTCGAGGTCGGTGGTAGTGAAGGCCGGGTTGTGCTTGACGTCCTTGAAGTCGATGCAAATGACCGCGAGCTTGAAGGTCTTGCCTTTCCAGTCCCGTACCGTCTCCTTAGGCGCCGGTGCCGGCTCGACGCGAGCGGTGAAGCGCGACGCCTTGCGCACGATGTGCACCGAGAGCTTCTTGCGCCGCTTCAGTATGCGTTTGGCAGCGCCGCTCGAACTCAACCCCGTGCGG
>PVBE010553624.1_pt1 | contig 11067 bp, 6 predicted proteins | sample 1631181 | NCBI WGS metagenome assembly PVBE01 (sample SAMN08397723, study PRJNA350692) | Marine metagenome, whole genome shotgun sequencing project. | isolation source: water | place: Pacific Ocean | collected 2012-04 | reverse complement strand
CTTACCTTCGAAGTCAGCTATACGTATGTCTCGCGCCGCACTGGCGACTGCCTGCGACGCCAGCAGGACCGTAACTATGAAAAGCATTCGTTTCATGAACATATCCTCGTGATTATTGTCAGTAAAGTCTTCCCACCCGCAATATTTAACGCAATAGCAGACCCGGTATTCTAATCTATTGACGGTAATGTTCAAAGGATATCAAACCGCTTGCTTGCGCCCGGCGGACGAGGTTTGGGTGAGCCGCATGCTTCACTTAATACTCAGCCGGCTGATTTCCCCCGCGCGCTCGATGATTTTCAGCAAATGCGTCTGCTCGCCGATCTTAATCGTATAGTCGCCATCCTTGCCGACGACTTCCGGCAGCGGGTCACCGTCCCTATAGGCATAAAGCAGGACGCGGAATTTCGCCGTGTCGGTCTTACTCTTGTACTTCAGGTTCTCCCAAAGTCGCATCCCTTCCTTGCGATGACGCGATTTGGCGATGGGTACCACCGGCTCGACGACGAACTTGCCCGGCGAGCTGTCGCCAAAGACTTTCACCAGCAGATGTTTGGTCTTGTCGGCCGGGTCAGTCAGGATGGCTTTATCGCCGTGGAGCTGGTAGCTCTTAGCGGTGTAGATATTCTTCGGCAAGGGCGCGTTCCAGACGTACTGGCGCGTGGCGTCGTCCTTTTTGATATCGTCAATAATCAGCCCGTAGGGGCGCCTCCCGCGCACGAAGGCAGCGGTGCGATAGGCGTAAGCGAAGGGTTGAGCCCCTTTGTAATTCTTCGGGTCAAATGTCGAGATGTCCAGAATACCCTTCCTCAAAGGCCGATCACCAGTGAGTTGGGCCGCAAGGTAGCCGGTTGGCATATCCAGCCAGGGACGTCTCGAGTCGCCGCGAAGTCGGGAGTAATTCAGGGTGGGCCAGCGCCCGCCGATCTGGCGATAGCAACCGGTTAGATCCGCACCCATGATATCGAATGTCGCACCTTTGGTCTCGCCGGCGCCCCGGTAGGACAGAACACGGCCGGGAGTGGTGTCCTGCCCGAGCGTGTCTACAGTCACCACAGCGTTGAAGTCCGGGACAGTATTGTCTTCGGCCCCGCGGAAGGGAATCCACTGACGCCCCAGGGCGTTGTAGATGAAATAGCCCCGGTCGATCTGCGAATGCCCGCCCCTGATGGAACGCGGTGAGAAGTACAACTGCGCCGCGTCGGCCTCCCAGCTGCTGCGCCCAACCATCATGCCGCGAAAGACACTCATATAGCCCAGCGAGGCGCCGGAAGCTCTGGCGGCCTGCTTAAGGTGCTCCTGGAGATCGGCCGGGCCCTTCCAGTCTTGAACGTAAGGCGCGGCGATAAGCCACGACTCCTGGCCGAAGGTGCGGGCTTCCAGCTTGGTGTAAGCCAGCGGTCCGGAGGTAATGCAATGCTTGAGGTAATTGATAACCGGGTCGTCCGGATAGGCGTAGTGCATAGCCAATATGCCGTGGGCCTTGGGGCGTCCGAGCCCACCGTTTTTCTCATCGTACATCATCCGGCGATTGTCCCAGGGCAAACCGATGTGCAGGAGGAATTTGGTCATGTGATTGTAGAGAGAAGTGCTGGAGATGCTCTTTTGTCCGTCCGGCTCGTTGCGGCTGAGGACGGAGATTTGCGTGACGCCGAGCGTGCCTTTGCCCATTCCTTCGTAGTGGGCTCCGGAATCGGGATCGTCGGTGTTTATCGAGCAGAGCTTAAGGGCCCGCGCTGCGGCCGCATGGACTTCCGGATCGAAGCCGTCCTCGCCATAGATCGACTCGGCGGCGATCATCAGCTCGCCGGTAATCCAGGGCTCCCAGTTTGAGGTGTGAGCGTTCAACGCTGTCACGCCGTACATTCCCAGGGCCCACTTGCCGGCGGTGCTGCGGGCGATCACGTCGCGGATCGTCGCCCGTTCCTTATGCGTCATCCAACCGTACAGATAGTCATACATCAGCGGTGTGAGGCGACGGCCCATCAGGTCGTGATAGTAGTGCTGCCAGTCGTCTGTCAGGGCGTTGGCCACATCAAGCGATCTTCTCTGCAAGTCGGCCGACTTCATCATGTTGTCAATCAACATTCGTGCGAGTTTTTCATCGGCGGTCATGAGCGTTTTGTAGGCAAGCATACCGCGTGCGGCCGCTTTCTCCCCGCCATCACCCCGAGGCAGTTGTTTTATGGTGAACTGTTTGGGATTGGCTTTGAACTTTGCCTCCAGTTCAGACCGGAGCTTGTCACGGTCGGCGTCCCTGGGAGCATTACGCACCTCGGGGAAATCGACGTTGGGCGCGTAGTGCTCCAGATTTTGCCCGAAGAGCGTCCGCGTGTAGAGCGTGATTACGGCAAAGTTGTTGTGCCCCTGCTGGCCGCTGCGGGTGAGCTTGCGGATGCGGGGCAAATCGCTCAGACCGAAATTCAAACGCGGATGGGTGTACGCTGACGGGGGGTTCTTTCCAAACCGCTCCGCGGCGAAACCCTTGTTCCGGTATTCGAAAGTCGGTTCGGGCATGTATTTCTCAATGATCTCGCTCTGGTAGCCGCGGGACATATAGGGATCAACCGGGATGCGGTCTTTCACGCCTGCGGCGCCGGTGGGGCTGTTATAGAGAGCCCACACCTCATCGACATTCAATACCTTGTTGTAGAGGGCGACGTCGTCGAGAATGGCGGATGTGGTGAAGACCAGTTTTGGTTTTCCCGCGGCGTCAAGCAACGGTTGTTTGATGAAGGAAGTCTGCTCGCCATTTACAAAGAATTTGTTGATATGCCCCGATTTCGAGTAGGCAACGGCGTAGTGGGTCCAGTTTCCCGCGACTCGGGCCTGCCCGGATCCCCGCCACCATCGAAAGATCAACGTCGACTTACCGGTGGCCGGATCGAGTGAACGGTAATAGAGCCTCCAGTATTCCTTACCCTCATCGCCTCGGCAGCGGAAAAGGCGACCACGATTCCCCCCCACTCCCGGCGTCTTGTCGTGATACACCCAGAACGAGAGCGTAAACTCGTCGATCAACTCATCGAATTGGCCGAAGTCCAACACCTTGGCCTTGGCGGTTTTGCTATTGACGTCGATCTTCAGACCTCGCCCATATTTGCCCTGAACCGGTCTGGCCAGCCCCGAGTCAAAAGTGATATCCTTAGCCTTCGGACCGGCGCCCCTGACGATGTTGCCCTTGATATCATCGAACGTCCAGTGGGCAATAAGGGGCAGTTTCTTGCCTTTCAGGGCTGCGGCCCGTTTCGGATGGGGAGGCTCGACGTGATTCAAGAGCAAGATGTCCTCGGGCTTTCTGGTAAAGAGCTTCGCCCGGGCCGGACCCTTGTCGCGGACGAAGACCGCCGCGTTGGCTAGAGCACTGTCGCTTCCACCGGCGTTGCTTGCGGTGAGCTTGAATTCATAGGCGCCGGCCTTGTTGGTGGTGAAGGTCGTTACCGGGTCGCTCGAGTCGGCGAACTTTCCCTTGGCGCCCTTGGGTTGTTTGACGATTTCCCATTTGTAGACAGTCGCCCCGCCGTTCCGCCCGCTCAGCAGTTGACCGCCCTGCATCTTTATCTCCGCGCGCGAACCCTTGAGCCAGGCGGTGTAGCCCAGACCCGCATCGGCGACCGCGGGCAGTTTCTCGTTTTTGTAAAAGTCGCTGCGGGAGTTGGCTAGGTTACGCGCCAGATCATGGGCGAGGGCGCCGTTGTATATACGCAGGTCGTCATAGAGCCCATACAGGCGGTTGTGCGGGCCGCCCGTCCGACCGGACAGGCGGACGAAAAACTCCGCTTTGGGATCCCATTGGGTCGTTGCAGCCTGGGATTTTTTCTCGCCGTCGAGGTAGAAACTCATCTCCTCCTTGCCACAGACGAAGAGCAGATGCGACCACCGATCGGCCGGCAGCTTGGTGTCCTTACCGAAGAATTGGTAGAGTTTTTCTTTCCCGTCCAGATTGAAGTTGGCCCTGAGCCTGCCGTGCTGGCCGAGGGAAAACACGGGGACCCATTTGCCTTCCTTCTTCTGCACAAAGGAGAGAATATCATAGTACCGATAGATGTCCCGGCTGGGCTTGACCCAAAGCGACACGGCCCACTGCCGGCCCAGTTTCATCGGTGTGAGGGACTGCATCGAGCCGCGAACGCCGTGCAATGCGCCGGGCTCGCCGCCTCCCAGCAGCCCCGCCCCGCCAAAAACGCCCTGGCTCGGTGCATAGCGCAGACCGCCGCCGGCACGGATCCGGGCCCACGTCGAGATACCATCAACACTCTGGCCCGAAGCATCCGGCTCGATAGCGCCGAACTCGTAGGTCGAATCAAATCGCCAATGCAGCAGCAGGTTGCCTGCTTCGGTCGGCTGGTCAGCGCCCAGCAATAATGCAATGAACAGTAAATACTTAGTTGTCTTGTTCATAATTCCATCTTCGATGTTTTTGTTGACCAATACGCCTTGGCGACCGTTGCAGGAACGCAGATGAGTAGTAAAAGCCTTGTAATATCCAACGCAATAGAAGGCCTGCCATTCTAGTCTGTTGGCGGTAATGTTCAAAGGATATCAAACCACCTGCTGACGCCAGCAGCCAGGAGCGATATACTTAACCGAACCGCAATAGGAGAATCAAAATGAAGATCGTTGTTCTTGACGGATATGCGTTGAATCCGGGCGACTTGAGTTGGCAGGCCCTCGAAGCGCTCGGCGACTGCACGGTGTACGATCGCACGACACCCGATCAGACTGTCCAGCGGGCCGCGGGGGCCGAAATCCTGCTGACCAACAAGACGGTTCTGTCGGCCGACATGCTCGAACAACTGCCCGACTGCAAATACATCGGCGTGCTGGCGACGGGATTCAACATTGTCGACACTGGCGCGGCGGCCGAAAAGAACATCATCGTCGCCAACGTTCCGACATACAGCACCCAATCGGTAGCGCAGATGGTCTTCGCACACGTGCTGAACCTCACCCAGCACGTCGGGGAGCATAGTCGCACCGCACGCGAAGGCAAATGGATCGCTTCACCGGATTTCTGCTACTGGGATTACCCGCTGATCGAACTGGCGGGCAAGACAATGGGCGTGATCGGACTCGGACGAATCGGACAGGCCACGGCGAAGCTAGCCCTTGCGTTCGGAATGAATGTGATCGGATACACCAGAAATCCCGACACATGCGTCGCGGCCGGGGTCAGTCCGGTAACGCTCAACGAACTCCTGACAACCAGCGACGTGGTGACCCTTCACTGCCCGCTGACCGACGAAACCCAAGGCATGATAAACGCCGCCAGCCTGGCGAAAATGAAGCCGACGGCGTTCCTGATCAACACCAGCCGCGGACCGCTGGTCGACCAGCGCGCACTGGCCGAGGCGTTAAATGAAGGGCGAATCGCCGGCGCCGGACTTGACGTGCTGAACACAGAGCCCCCGCCGGCGGACAACCCGCTGCTGAGCGCGAAAAACTGCAGCATCACCCCCCACATAGCCTGGGCCACAAAAGAGGCACGCGCAAGACTCATGAACACGTCCATAGAAAACGTGAAAGCCTTCCTAAGCGGCGCACCGCAGAACGTAGTTAACTGTCAGTAGAAAGCAGGTCTTTGGTGAATAGTTGTCGGTATGCTCCGGCGTTCAGTATGCAGTATTTGAACAGCAGAATGCCCGCTAATTGCATGAGGGCGCCGAATACCGCGTGTATCTGAGAAAGGCCCAGGAATGCGATGGCGGCGAACAGTACCAGCGGCGCTATCAGTCCAACAGCCACCGCACCAATTTCGAACAGCTTCTTATAGGCGCCCGTGGTCAGGATCATGACCGAAATCCTACCGGTCGGACCGGATCGGCGTGCGACAATAAGCTGCATGCCGACCAACCCGGCTGCAAGAGCGACAAATAGCGTATTAACCGCCGCAAGACGCGTGATATCTTCGCCCCCGCCCTGCAGGACGAGCATAATCATGGTCAACGCAACTCCGCCGCCAAATGCCTGGATCAGGAACAACGGTATCAGCACAAACGAATGCCAGAACGGAATCGCCTTCAGCACCGAAAACAGAAATCCCGGGTACGTCGCCAGCAGGAACGCCGAAGTAACCGCTCCAACGACTATATACCGATGCCCCGCCGACAGGGGGTCCAGCAGCCCGACCTTCATCGCCGGAACATAATGCGCCACAGAAAGCGCCCCAAGGAACATGAATGCGTTGGCGAAAATGAATCCGCGCGATATCCACGAACTGCCCGGACGCAGGATCGCCCGCCACGATCGCTCCATTCGCCCCAGGTACGCCGCATGCGGAATGGCGTATCCGAAGATCACCACCAGCAATCCCAGCAGCATACCCAGGTTGTACTTAACGACCGCCGAAACCATGTACAGACCCGGTCCGACGGTGCCCGCGAAGAAAGCTATCTCCAGCAGCAGCGAACGGATGGGATTTGTCCCGTGCGTGGTCCATTCAGATTGGAGCGTCACGCCGTCTGCAGGCAACGCCAGCAGTGAATCGATCCTAACCCGCTTCATTTACAGTTCTCCTGGGAATATAGTAGACCGACGGATCTGTTTCGAGCTCGGGCAGGAGCTGAACGACGCCCTCGGCGATAAGTTTGGACACTTCGCTGTCCGGATCCTCAGCGTCGCCGAAGTACAGCGCCTCGGACATGCACGCTATCACGCAGAACGGCGTGGCGTCCTGGTCGGTCCCGGGTTTCAAGCCATCGGCCAGACCCTCACGGACACGCTGAAAGCAGAAGTCGCACTTGTCGACAACGCCGGTAGTGTGCTCCTTGTACCGCTCCTGCTCCCAGGTCGATGGGATCTCGTGGTACGACTGATCCGCGCCGTGGAATATTCGAGCGTTATAGGGGCACGACATCATGCAGTATCTGCAACCGATGCATTTTTCTCTGTTAATCGTGACGATCCCGTCTGTCTCCTGCGCCGTTGCGCCGGAAGGGCAAACTTCGACGCATTGCGGATTGCGGCAGTTCATGCATCGCTTGGGAATGTACACGCGCTCCACTTCGGGATACTCGCCGGTCTCCTTCTCGATGATATTGACCCGGCGAAGGATCGGGCCCAGACCGTTTTCGACTTTGCAGGCTACCATACAGGTCTGACAGCCGGTGCACTTCCGCAAATCTATAACCATAACCCAATGGGACATATCAGGAGCCCTCCTTGATGATCCGAACTTTGACGACATCCGCCGAGCTCCCGCCGGCGTCCAGCACGGTTGTTTCCGGTTTGGTCAGCCTGTTGAGGTTGGGAATCTCCAGTTCGCTGGCGAACGGCGTTTTCCAGTGGCCGAACTGGCCGGTGAAAACCATCGTATCGGGACGCACGCCCTGCCGCAGAACCGCACGGGCGCGAACCTTGGCGTGCATCGATTCGATCGTGATAAACTCGCCGTCCTTTATGCCCATCTTCTCGGCCATGCCGGTGTTGATCAGCGCGCCCTTGAAGCCGGGCACGTTCTTGGCGGCCTCTGCCATCAGCGGAATCGCCGCATTAGAGCCCCATGCGTACTGCATCGAGCGGGTGTTTATAAGCCACAACGGGTAGTCGTCCGGGTCGACGCCAAACTTCTCGCACGTCTCCTCCCAGACCAGCGAGAAATCTTCGCATTCCGGCAGCGCCTGGTACTCCTTGAGCTGCTCGTCCCACCAGTCGATTCCGCTCTCGTGCAGGCGATTGCCCAACTCTTCGCCGATACGCTGGATATTCTCCTGGTATGGCAGTTCGTATCGCAGGCCCCAGCGGACCATCACCGGATGCAGGAAGTGGCGAATCAGCGGATAGTCGACAGCGTAGAAACCGTTTTCCTTGAACCAGTCCAGCCCGTGCTCTTCTTCTCCCGAAGACAGAATCATGGTCGAGGCCTTGCACAGGCGGTCCCAAAGCTCCTCGCGATCGTACTTGGTGTCGAGCTCAAGCTCGTAGTCGGCGACCTTTGTCTTGAGCCTCAGCCCGCCTATCATTCCGGCGTTGATCGCATCGTTATACTCGCTGAGAATGCCCACTCGCTCGGCCAGTTCGGTCGAAAAGTCCGTCAGGTCGATCGAATCGACCACCGGGGGAACCGCAGGTTGGCGCAACGCGAATCCGTAAGCGCTCCAGAACGCCTCTGAGTGCACCGACGGTCCGATCCTGAAGAGCTGCAAGCCTTCGAGGTCGGTGTGGTCGGGCAGGATCATGTCGGCGAAGTGGTTGGTCTCGTCGTGCGTGTAACCGATGCACACGAAGAACGGGAAATTCGACATCTTGTCGTGGATCAGGTCGGTGAAGTACATCGACACCGACGGATTGGCGCGATACAGCAGCACAATGTCGGGGTATGTCGTTCGCGGAATCTCTCCGTTTTCCGCTTCGCCCATGGAGCTCCACGCCAGCGGAGTGGCCGACAGGAACGGAGACCAGCCGGTGTTTAAGACCAGGGGCAGAAGCTGCTCGTATCGCGTTCGCGAAGTGGCGTCAGTCGGCCAGTTCTTCTTGTCGGTCGGGTTGACCGGATTCCGCATGAATCCGTCGGCGCCCGGCCAGACGCTCGACCAGCGATCGTGGTGCGGTTTGTTGAGTCGCTGGGAGGCTCCGATCGTACTTCCCGGTACTTCGATCGCGCCGATGAGCATCCCGAGTATGGTCTTACCCCAACAGACCTGGTAGCCGCCCGGTCCGTTGTTGGTTGTCTTGCCAAGCGTGATCGCAACCGGTCGATAAGGCAACACTTCGCCGCAGATCTCCATGGTCTCGCCGATGTGCGCCGCGTCCAGGATCTCCTCGGCGATTCGCCGAATCGTTTCGACAGGAACGTCGCAAATCTCCGCCGCCCACTCGGGCGTGTACTGCTTCATGAACTCCAGCATCACCTGGAAACTCGGTTTGCAGAGAGCGTTTTCGCATTCGAACTCTTCCCCGTCGGCCCCGATCTCCACACCCGAAACGCGGTACTCGCCTTCGAGAGCGAATCGGCCTACGTCGAGTGCGTCGTGCGTCTTGGCGGAATTTGAAACCGAATCCCACACCAAGGGACGCTTGGATGTCTTGTCGCGGATGAACCGCCCCGTCGGTCCCACGAGATACGGGCTGGCGGTGCGTTTTTCGAGGAAGTCTATATCCAGGCGTTTTTCCCGATCGGTCTCGTGCAGCAGCACGTGGACCAGAGCGTAAAGGAAGGCTGCGTCAGTCTTTACCTTGATAGGCACCCATTCGTCGGCCGTCGTGGCGCTTACCGACAGGTGAGGCTCGATCTGGATTCGCCGGTAACCCCGCTCGCGGGCCTGTGCGTGCCTGAGCACGCCGGATACCCCGCCGCTGGCGTTGGTGTTGTGCCCGAACGAGACCACCAGCTTGGTCCGCGGCGTATCGGAGGCGCCGATGAAGCTTCGATGCCAGTACTCGCCGAACAGGTGTTCGGAGTGGTAGCACTTGATGCCCTGACCGGCTCCAACGGTAAAGTCGATAGGCCCCCAGGCGCTAAAGAACGCCGGCATAGTGCCCGCATACGCCGACGGCGAGGCCGCCTGGCCCATCGTAACCGCCAGTCGCGGGAAACCGGCTTCGTCGACCACGCCCTTGGCCCGCGCCGCTTTCATCTTGTCAGCCAGCATGCCCATCGCCTCATCCCACGAGACCTCTTTCCAGCCCGGATCTTCGTCCTTGCCTTTCTTGGGGTTCGTGCGGATCAGCGGGGTTTTGATGCGGTCGGGATTGTACAGTTTCTGGACCAGCCCGTAGGCCTTGACGCATATTCTGCCCTCAGCGGGGCTGATGTTCTTGCAGTCGGGGTTAGGCTCGACGCTGCGGACCAGATCGTTTTCGACGACTACGCGGAACAGGTCCGGTCCGTTGTAACACTGATCGCAATATGACGGAACTGTCTTCCTCATTGGGCGGACTCCTGACTGCTTACGGTGTGGCTGAAGGGGCGAATGTCTCTGGCGTATTGCAGCAGGTCGGCCATCAGACCCATCAGACCGGTCTTGAGCATGATCCGCAACCAGACGTCGCTGATGAATTCCGGGATCTCGCCAGGCGCCTTGCCCGACTGTTCGAGGATCTCGGTGCGAAGTTGTTCGACAACCTGCGGGAATTCCATACCGCGTTTGAACATCGCGTCGATTCTGTCACGCTCGGAGCTTACGGTTTCGATATTGTTCGACAGGAATTCGCCAGGCGCCGTCTTGGGCGAGCCAAAGTGCGGGGTGAGCACCAGATTGACATCACACGCCGACAGCGAAGTAAGTTCACTGAGAATCTGTTCGGTCTGATAGATCGGCGGGCTACCGGCCGGGATCAGCACCTGCCCGAGATCGGGATAGTGCAGACATGCGGTATCCCCGGGGAACAGCGTGCCGCCGGCCTCCTCCACCAGCGAAACATGATCGCCGCAGTGGCCCGGGGTGTAGTGAACGCGGAGGTTCTTGTCGCCGAGGTCTATCACGTCGCCGTCGCCGATGGTCCTGATGCGATCGGCGGGCACGTCTATCGGTTCGCCGAGCTGGGCCATCATTTCCGACCCGAACACCAGATGCCCGCCGCCGCCGATCTTGACCGAATTCTTCAGGTAGAAGGCGCCGCGCTGGTGTGCGGCGACTTTCGCCCGCCCGGCCTGGCCGATCAACTGACCGACTCCGCCGGCGTGATCTATGTGGCTGTGGGTTAGGACTATATAGTCGATCGCATCCGGATCGATACCCAGCTCCCTGATCGCTGCAAGGTTCGTATCGACGCTGCAGGAGAAACCCGGATCGATCAGCGCTATCCCCCCGCTACCGACCACCAGATAGGAGGCAATAATGCTTTCAATCCCCATTGGTTTAGTATCTAGTTGATACACGCCATCGGCAACTTTTTGCGGCATTCTGCGTCTCCAGGGGGGGGTTGCGATAAGAGCGTCCAGACAGAACTCCCACGTATTGTATCGGATATCGCTCCAAACACCAAGCGATATATAAATACAGAATCCTCTCATGGTAGGCGCAGAGAGAGCCAAACCGGAGAATCCGGCGTCAATTTTCTTTGCCCGCAGGCGGCGCCCCACAGAAGCTGCGTCAATCGAGGTATTCGATCGCTGTGGTGGCGCGG
>PVBE010149948.1_pt1 | contig 11069 bp, 8 predicted proteins | sample 1631181 | NCBI WGS metagenome assembly PVBE01 (sample SAMN08397723, study PRJNA350692) | Marine metagenome, whole genome shotgun sequencing project. | isolation source: water | place: Pacific Ocean | collected 2012-04 | reverse complement strand
GCTCATCGGGCTCATCGGGCTCATCGGGCTCATCGGGCGCATCGGGCGTCGCTATTTTTGCGCAGGAGAAAAACCAAGGCCGGATGGTCGCATTTCCGGCGCAAGGTAGACGCGGCGCGCCATTCGACGAGCGGAGTATTTTCCCGCAGCACGACAGCCGACCGCTAGAAGTGGTCACGAATTCGAGCGATCAGGCCTCCACGCACAGCGGCGAATGGCTGCCGGAATGTTAGACTGGAGAGGCTTTGCATCGACGACAACGCTCGCTTTGGCAGTTCGCTTTTGGCGCCGCTTGGTGTGTGTCGACGCTGGCGAGCCCCGCGACCGCCGAGCCCTTCGAACACAACTACGGCGAGGCACTCGGGAAGTCGCTGCTCTTTTATGAGGCTCAACGGTCGGGGGCGCATCACTCGCAATACACGTGGAAGGTCTCGTGGCGAAAGCCCGCGGCTCTCGATGATGGCGATGACGTCGGCGTCGATCTGAGCGGGGGTTGGTTCGACGCCGGGGACTACGTCAAGTTCGGTGTGCCGATGGCTTATTCCGCCGCGGTGGTGGGCTGGGGATTGCTGGAGTTCTCTGCCGCCTACGAGCACGCGGGCGAGTTGGAGTACGGGCTCGATAATCTGAGATTCGTCCTCGACTACCTTTCGCGTTTGCATCGCACTGGTGGCACTGCGACGTTGGGCGACGACCGGTTCTTCCACCAAGTCGGCGATGCCTACGATGACCATGGATTTTGGGGACCACCCCAGTTCATGTCGATGGAGCGACCGACGGCGGTGTGCACATCATCGAGACCGTGCAGCGAGGCCACCGCCGGAACCGCGGCTGCCCTCGCTACCGGATCGTTGGTGTTTGCTGAGCGGGATCCGGACTACGCGCGCGACTTGCTAGCGCGAGCTCGCGACGCCTACGAGTTTGCCGACGCATTTCACGGCGCAACGGGCTACTACGACGCGGCAGGCGAGTTCTACCAGTCGTACAGCGGCTGGGACGACGAACTCGCGTGGGCGGCGGCCTGGCTCTACCGAGCGACGAGCGAGCCGGACTATCTCGAACGAGCGCGATCGCATTTCAGCGACGCCAGCGACAATCATGCCGGCGACACCCTCTCCTGGGACAATACCTTCGTTGGAACGAACCTGCTGCTGGCTGATCTAACCGGCGATGAGGAGTACCGCCGGAACGCTCGGGAGAATCTCGACTTCTGGACGCAGCGTGTTCAGACAACCTCGGGCGGCCTCGCGTTCCTGAGACAATGGGGGTCGCTTCGGTACGCGGCAAACGCGGCCTGGATTGCCCTTGTCTATGCGGCGGACATCGAGGGCACGAATAGCTCTGACGCCGCGACCTATCGCGACTTCGCGATGAGGCAGCTGAACTACATCTTGGGCTCGAACCCACGGGGCTCGAGCTACGTCGTCGGGTTCGGTGAGAATCCTCCGATCAATCCCCACCACGCAGCCGCCCATGCGTCGCCCTCCTTCAGCATCCTCGACCCTATAGATAACAACAACGAGCTGACAGGCGCTCTCGTCGGTGGGCCGGGTAGCGCGGACGACTGGGACTGGGAGGACAACCGGCAAGACTTCGTCCGAAACGAAGTGACGACCTCCTACAATGCGGGCTTTACTAGCGCGCTCGCGGCGATCGTCACCCTCGAACAGGGCCTGCCTCGTGGCGCACCAGGTGCCGGCGGCGGTGGCAACGGGAACGGAGGCGGCGCGGGCTTGGGCGCCGCGGGCAACGGGCCGGGCGGGTCCGGAGCTGGCGCTGGAACCGGTAGCGGCTCCGGCTCCGGTAATGGCGGGCAAAAAGATACGGGCAGCGGCGGCAACGACAATTACACGGACGGTAGCAGCGCGAGCGCGTCAACGGCTGGCGACGACCCGGCGGGCTGCGGCTGTCGCGTTGCCGCTTCGACGACCGGTACGAACCACAACGCCCCAAGCCTCGGCGCCCCTGGCCTCGCCCTGTTGGCGTTGCTCGCTGCAACAATCGGTCGCAGGCAGCGACGACGCAGACGACCCACGCCGTGAAGCGCGCCACAAACGCGGCAGAAGTCTCACCAGAAACGCGGTCGCCGGAGCGCTTCCTCAGAAGCTACCAATAAAGGTCAAACCGCGCGTCTCCGCAGATACCCACGGCGCGATCGTCAGCATCCCCCCCGACTCACCCGCCGGGGTCCGCGTCAGCGTCGAGTGCTCGCCTACGCTAAGCTCGTAGCCCACCACCGCACCGGCCGCGTTGAGCAGCACGATAGGAATCACAAAGACGGCGGCTCCCACCGCCTTGCTATCGGGATTCAAACCCTTGAGGAGCCCCACCCCGATGGCGGTCCCGCCCGTGGCTCCGACAAGAGCTCCGAGCACGCCATCTCCGTACGAACCGGCGCCGGCGGCCACGGTATGAACCAGAAAAGGTGTGAGGAACACGCCGACCGGAACCCAAACGAGCAGATCCGCGGCCGCCGTCTCGAGACCACAGCCGAAAGGCGCCGCAAGCGGGTTGGTAGAGCTCGAGTTGATGCACCCCTTGTTGGTAACGTAGGCGAGCCCGAACCCTCCGCCGGCCGACACCGTGGCGCCAAGAAGCGCGATGAAGCTCTCGCCGATGATGGGAATCACGGGATTCTCATCAAGGGGCGGCTCGACGCCGGACGCGTTGACGATCGTCTGCGGCGCGGCCTCCTCGGCCGCCCACTGCTTCTCCCAATCGGGGTTCCAGTTGGGATCGAAGAATGATTCTGGCGAGGATTCTGGCGAGGATTCTGGCGAGGCTTTTGGCGAGGCTTTTGGCGACGCGTCGGCAGATGGCGCCGAGGGTCCGGCCTTTGCCGGTTCTGGCGGCAGCTCCTGCGGCGGCTCGGGGAGCGGCTCTGCGGGCGGTTTGGACTGGGCAAGCGCGGAACTCGTGGTGGCGAGACCACCAACGAGCATCGCTAATGCGACGGTGACTTTCACTCTCTTCCCTTCATCTCGCAGCGACGCGCCGCGACCCCCAAAGGCAACCTCGCGGTGATCATCGCACGAATCGACGGAGCTGCAAGAGAGGTATCGTGGCGATTCTACACCCGAATCCGCAGTTTCGCGCCTCGGCGTTGTCGAGCCGCAATATTTGACCTAAATCACGATGCAATGCTCTCCCCAAATACCCGGCGCACATGGACCTCGGCTGCTCTCGGCACCTGCCTGTTCGGTCTCTCGCCGGCATGCGACCAGAACGACGCGGGCGCGTCGGCCCAGACGGCACCCGCCTCCCAAGCGCCCGCGGCCGAGGCGGTCGCGAATAAAAAAGCGCCGACCAAAGCTCTGGCGCCATCTCAGCCGGCTGCAGAAGACGGCGGCGCGTGGAATGTACGCAAAGCGATGAGCGCAAAGCCCGCCGACGCCGATCAGCTCGGCAAGCTCACGGGAGCAGCGGGCCTCGCGCCGGGAGCCAAAGCGCCCAGCGTTTTGGTGAAAGACGATAAGGGCGCAACCGTGGCGCTGGCCGACTTATGGACCAAGGGCCCGATCCTGCTCGTCTTCTATCGCGGCGGCTGGTGCCCCTTTTGCAATTTCCAGATCCGCGAGTTTGTGAAGTCGCACGGAGAGTACGAGAAGCGCGGCGTAACGCCCGTCTTCATCAGCGTCGATACCGTGGACGAATCGAAGAAGACGACGGCAACGTACTCGATCCCCTTTCCGCTTCTGGCCGATCCGGATCTCGTCGCTCATCGCGCTTTCTCTGTGACGCGCAAGGCGGACGACGCCGAAGTGGAGAAGCTCAAGAGCTACCATATCGACATCGAGAAGGCGTCCGGGAGGAAGCATCACGAGATGGCCGTTCCCTCAGTTTTCCTCATCGATAAGACGGGCACCGTCAAATGGAGTCACGCAAACCCGGACTACAAGCAGCGGCCGAGCACTGAGCAGCTGCTCGGCGTGTTGGACGCGCGCAGTCCGTGAAGCGGACCTAGGAAAAATCGAGGAGGCCCGACGCTCACGCGTGGGGCCTCCCCTGCTGCTGTCCCTGTTGCTGTCCCTGTTGCTATCCCTGTTGCCTATCCGTGTTGGCAGTCTGATGTCTTTGGATGGCGCCTCAGCGTTGTTCCGCTCGCGCGCTGGCGATGCCAACGGCTGAGGTCGGCCTCCGTAGTCGAGAAATCAAAAACGACGCCGTGTCCTCCGCTACGCAAGATCGCGGAAGTGCCAACGGCGTCGAGACAAGCGACTCTTCAAGAGTTTGCATCCGCTAAGAGCTTCCGTATTGAGCCGTCGCACACCGGAGAGAAGGCATGCGGCAGGCTCAAGATCCAACCGACAAATGATTTCTTAGATCGGACTCAAAGCGGCCGCGTCATCCCTGGGGGTGATTTTCGGGACGGAAAGTCGCCCTGGCGCGCCATGCGCTCTGAAGCCACGCCGTGTCAAACCCCCCGCTGCTGGGCGACTCGCTTGGACCAAAGGTTCCCCATTCCCCTAAGGCCCGAGTCGCCCAGCAGCGTATGTTTCCGCTTCCTCCGCCATCGGCCGCGTAGGCGAGCGACACGGCGGGACCGGCCAGAGCGTACCAGGCGTGGGGCCGCTCGGTGTGCGGAATCTCGCAAACGACGCGCGCGCCGCGCGTCACACCTCTGCGTCAAGGAAGACGGCAAGCCAGATCGTGTTCACATCTGGACGAGTCCACACAACCCGGTGGCGGACGTGCGCAGGAAGCTCGATCCAATCGCCCTGCGCAAGCTCCACGATACCGGGCCCTCCCTCGACTTCGAGTCGCGCGGCCCCGCTCAGCACGCACACCCATTCGTGCTCGTCCTGGTCGTACCAGGAGTTCGCGGGGGTCACGTGTCCGCGCGAGACGATGCGCTCAATGCGCACTCCGGGCCGGGAAATCAGTATATTTGTGAGCTCTTCGGGCAGCTCGCGAGGAATGTCGGATTCGAAATTGCCACGTCGAAGGTCCATAGGACTGGCGCAGAAGTAGGACGTCCAAAGCCAGACGTCGAGGCGCGTGTTCCTTGCGTCAGCAGTCCGACGGAGTGTGAATCTCACGTCACACCTGAGGCAAGGAATTTTCCACGGCGCTTGTATTCGCGCAAGAATCCAAGGCGTTGGCGGTCCGTAGCCTTGGCACGTGACTTGCGAAGGCACGGATGGCAAGCGCGCGATTCTCGCGAGTACCGAAGTGAGCCCAGTCATGAAGATACGAAATTTGACCCTGTGTTGCCTCGTTCTGGCGGCCTCCGGTTGTGACGACCCGACGGAAGGCGACCGAGCACGTATCAATCGCTGCCCCACTGACGAGAGCTGTTCGGCGCGGCACGCGGACGGCCTGCGCTTCGTGCCTGACGTGGGCCCCAAGGACGGCATCGTCGCGCTCGGTGGCACACGCACCCTGCGTCTCACCTCACCAGATGAGGAGGAGGAGCCACTCGGTGAGTGGACCGTGGCGGAGGGCGACGGGATCATCTCGACGGAGAAGCTCGACGACGACCGAGTCCGCGTCACCGCGCTGGCGGAGGGACGAGAGACGGTACGGATCCTCGACCCGAGCACGGGCGAGCTGCTCGATCGAAAGGAAATCACGGTCGAGAGCGTGGGCGGATTCCGTTACGGACGGGCGGGCGCGGCAACCTCGGGCAAGCTGCGCGTATCCGCCGGCGAGCAGGTACTGGCCATCGAACTGCTGTCGAAAGACGGACGCCAACTCGTTGATGACAGCCTATCCGCGGATTGGAACGGCGAGCCGCTGGAAGCGAGCTGGTGGAGTACGGGCGCCGGTTTCCCCTTCGTCGGAGAGGGGCGCTTCGGCACGACGGTGAGTATTCAGTCGCCCACGTCCGACGCGACGCTGACGATCACCGCCGCCGGACAGAGCGTCTCGCTCGAGGTTCTCCCCGGCATGGGTGGCGACGCCAAGGCGGAGCAAATCGAGCCGGTCGTGCACTCGACGAGCATCTTCCAGAATCTGGGCCGCGGCACGCTCCCGGCAGGCGTCGTCGGCGTTCAGTGCTTTAGCGCGCTCATCGCCGGTGCGCCGACGACGGGCCTCGAGTTCGCCTTTGAGAGCTCGGCAAACATCAGCTTCGAACAGGTGGGCCCCTGCTTGCGCGTCACGACGCCCAGCGGTGGCGCCGGCGACGAGGCTTGGATCCAGGTGCGCAGCGGCGCACTGACCCGTGTTTTTCCCCTAGATATCGAGTGAGCAAAACGCCATGAAACTACGAAACATCGCTCTGTTGACGTGCCTCTCATCGAGCGGACTCGCCGCTGGAGGTTGCGCAGGCGGTTGCGCGCCGGTCCTCTTCGAGGACGAACTGCGCGCGGATATCTACGGGCGCGTCGCGCTCGAGCCACAGGCGGGGCCGGCGCTGGTCGGCGATAGTCGGATCCACGTCGCCGTCGATGGCGGAGCCGTATTACTGCTCACGGCTCGCGAAGACGTCACCCTGCCGGAGCTGGTGCTCGACGCGCCTGACGAACTCGGCGCGTCCTACCTAGACGGCAAGGTGGCGATCAACCCCCGCGTCGCCAGCGAAGGTCAGCTGCGGTTACTGGACGTGAATACCGAGTTCGTCGTCGTCAGCGTTCACGTCACGGCGGCTCGAGTCGAAAAGGTCCTCCTCTATCCGAACGCAAGCCCACTCGGTCCTTCGCTGAACGCCGGCTCGTCGTTCGCCATCCTCGATGGGAGCACGATGCCCCTCGTCGTAGAACTTCGCGACGCGGAGAATAAAGTGCTGATCGACGAAGGGCTCGCCTGGACGCTCGACGGCGCGGCGCAGACTCCGACGCGCTGGGACACATGGCCTTTGTCCGCGATGCCAGAGCGCGAGGCGACCGTGACGCTCCATCAGGGCGACCGACAATGGCCCTATGAGATCCACTCGGTCGACGAAGTCGAAACGCTGCGCGCGCTCGGTACCTTCCCCCACGAGTGGAAGTCCGTGGTGCTCGACGTGCTCGAGGGCAGCCCTGACATCGAAGGGGATCTATTGGGGGCCTCCATCGACAACTTGAATGTCGATCCGGCAACTAAGCCGGATTTTCGTGGGCTCCTAGAAGCGCGTTGGCATTGCTACCAGGCGAGGACGGACGATGAGACGGTCTTCGGGGCGGATTGGTCCTTTCAGCCAGCAGGCGAGCTTCAGGTGTTGGGGAAAGCGGGTCCCTGCGTATTGCTGAGCAAGGGCAAGAGCGGGGAGCTGGGCGTCGCCGCTGACGGAGTGGAACTCGACGTCAGCATCGAGCCCTAGAACCGAGCCCAGAGCGACTGAGCGCGCGCGGGCATGGCCCGCGATGACCTCGATCTGATCGTTGAGTGCCCTTCTGTCGCGAGATGGCAAGATTGCGACTACGCTCTGCCAACATGAGACTCGGCAAACTGGGCAAACTGGCGGGGATCGCGTGCTTGCTCTTCGTCGCATGCGACCGCACGGAGCCACGCGAGCCGCCGGTGCTTGCGGCGAAGCCAACTGTGGCGAAGCCAATTGCGGCAAAGCCGGCCGCGACGAACACGGCGGAGCTGGCTCCTGTTGGTCGCCCGCATCGATTCCCCGCTCCGGCACGGTTGGTCGCCATTGGCGATATCCACGGCGATCTCGACGCGGCCCGCCGAGCCCTTCGGTTAGCGGGCGCCATCGACGAAAAGGATCGCTGGATCGGTGGTGACTTGGTCGTTGTGCAAACGGGTGATCAACTCGACCGCGGCGACGATGAACGCGCCATCATGCATTTGTTTGAGCGGCTTGGCGCTGAGGCGAAGAAGCAGGGCGGCGCCGTGCACGCGCTAAACGGCAACCACGAGACGATGAACGTGGCGGGCGACTTTCGCTACGTCACGCCGGGAGGGTTTCGGGACTTCGCCAGCGTGAACGAAACCGGCGCCAATGCGTCCCAGGTCGCCCAAGTGCCGCCGCATGCGCAGGGCCGCGCAAGAGCGTTCTTCCCCGGCGGTCCCTACGCGAAGAAACTCGCCGAACGGAACACGATCGTCATCGTGGGCGACTCCGTATTCGTCCACGGCGGCGTCCTGCCCGCGCACGTCTCGCAGGGGATCGGCAACATCAACCAAGAGATCAGCACCTGGATGAGCGGGAACGCGACAGCCGTACCGGGCAGTCTGCGGAACGAGGACGCTCCCGTCTGGAGCCGTCACTACTCGTCGGACAATACGAGCGCCGCCGACTGCAAGATGCTGAACGCTGTCCTCGAGTCCCTGAAAGCCAAACGAATGGTCGTCGGCCATACCCCGCAAAAGCACGGCGTCACGTCCGCCTGCGACGACCAGATCTGGCGCGTCGACGTGGGGCTCGCGGCGCACTACGGGGGAAACGCAAGCCGCACCCAGGTTCTCGAGATCCAGGGCGATAAGGTACGCGTACTGCGCACCGTTCCCGCACGTTAGTCGAAGCGCGGCGAAGGGCACGGCGCACCGCGTCGTGGGCGCCTTTTCTGCGCGTCGTCGCGACAGCACCGCGCGGCTTGTTCTTCCCGGAGCCACGATGCATAAGCGTGGCCATGGCGGCCCAACAACGAAAAACGTACGCTGACTTCGTGCGCGACGCGCTCACCCGCGTGCCATCGATCACGTGCGAGGAGGTACGCGAACGCCTCGAGCGCTCGGAGCAAATCTTCCTGCTCGACGTGCGCGAGGAGGACGAATACCAAGGTGGCGTTTTGCCCGGGAGCGTCCTGCTGCCGCGAGGCCTGGTGGAGAAGCATGTCGGCGAACACATTCCCGATATGGCCGCGACAGTGGTGGTCTGCTGCTCCACGGGAAATCGCTCTGCCCTCGTTGCGGACATTCTCTATCAGATGGGATTCGGCGATGCGCGCAATCTCACCGGCGGGATCGAACGCTGGATGCACCTCAACTACCCCATCTCGGGGATCGGAGCGACCTGCATAGCGCCGGGAACCAAGCTCGATTGGGACGACGTGCGCAGAGAATTCGCCATCGTGCAGCGACGGGTGCCCGTGCTCGGAACGGGCTCGCGCGAACTCGTTTACCTCGACCACGCGGCGAGCACGCACGCGCCCAAATCGGTGATCGGCGCCTACACAGAGTTTCTTGAACGCGAGTACGCAAATGTGCACCGCGGCACTCACCTGTTGTCACGAAAAGCGACGGAACGCTTCGAGGAAGCGTATTACGTGGTGGCGGACTATCTCGGCGCGGAGCTGAGTCAAGGCGCCGTCTGCTTCACGCAAAACACGACCCACGCGATCGATCTCGCAAGCCATTCGATGGCGGCTCTGCCTGGCAAGGTGATCACGACAGAGATGGAGCATCACTCCAACGAGTTGCCTCACCGCCACCGCGGGCCGGTGCTTCGATGTCGCGTCACCGAGTCTGGCGAACTCGATCTGGGACACCTGGAATCCCTACTCCGCCACAACGACGTCAAGCTCGTGGCGCTCACTGCCGGCTCGAATGTAACCGGTGTGATCAATGACATCCACCGCGTGGCTCGGATGGCGCACGAATCCGGAGCGCTCGTACTCGTCGACGCCGCGCAGGCCCTCGCGCGCATGCCTATCGACGTCAAATCGTTCGACAGTGTAGAGCACATCGACTTCCTGGCCGCCGCTGGACATAAGGCGTACGCGCCCTTCGGCGCGGGTTTTCTCTACGGGCCGAGGGACCTGCTCGCTGCCGCGCCGCCCTACATGCCGGGCGGCGGCACGGCATCGCAGGTGACGGCGCGGGGCGTGAACTACTTGGATTCCGCCGACCGACACCACGGCGGCACTCCAAACATCGCGGGCGTCGTCGGCATGACCAAGGCGCTGCTCTTTCTTCAGTCGCTCGGACTCGACGCCGTCCGAGAGCACGAACGACAGTTGACCCGCGCGGCCGTCAGCGAACTCAACGCCATCGGAGGCATTACCGTCTACGGTCCGACCGACGCCGACAAGCGACTCGCCGTATTGTCGTTCAATGTGGACGGCGTCGATGACCTCATGACGGCGGCGGTCCTGTCCGAAGAGGGCGCTCTCGCGGTCCGCAACGGACGATTCTGCGCCCACATTTACATGGACCGCCTCCTCCAGAGCCACCACCCTTCCGTGAAAGAGCGGCCCCAAGGCGCGGTCCGTGCGGGCTTCGGGCTCTACAACGACGAGAGCGACGTAGAACGGCTCGTCGAATTCGTGAAGCGAGTACGAGCGCGCAAGTGGGTCGGCAAGTATCGAATGAAGGGCGATAAACTCGACGCCGAATTCGCCGGCCGTTGCGCGGATCGCTGGATGGAGTCGACCGGATCGCCGCAAACCAGCGAAGCGGCACAGTACCCCAGCGACTTTATCTTCGAAGTCTTCCACCCGGATTGGCATACCCGCGCGTATCTCTTCGCGGATCCAAAGACCGGCGAAGCCGCCATCCTCGACCCAGTCCGAGAGCACGTCAGCGACTACCTCGATTTCTTGAACAGCAAGGATCTCCGACTCAAGTACACGATCGAAACGCATACCCATGCCGACCACCTCACGGGATCGGTTCGCCTCAAGCTTCAAACCGGAGCGAAGATGATCATGCATTCCGCCGCTCCTGCCCCCTGCGTAGATATCGGCGTCAAGGACGGCGACGACATCTCGGTCGGCGACGTGCACGCGGAAGTGATGCACACGCCCGGACATACGCTCGACTCCATGTGCTTGCTGCTTCCCGGTCGCGTACTCACAGGCGATACGCTGCTCATCGGCGGCTGCGGGCGAAGCGACCTACCTACCGGCGACGCCAAGGACCTCTACGCGAGCCTCGGACGTATCAAGCGCCTACCCCCGGATACACTCGTATTCCCAGGCCACGATTACAACGGAATGCGAGCGAGCACGGTCGAGGCCGAGCGTGGCAATCACCGGCTCGTACTCGACGAGCAGGAGTTCGTGGACACGATGAATGAGCAGCGGCTGGCGCCTCCGACCAAGCTCGAGGAGTCGCTGTCGTTCAATCAGCAGTGCCGGTGACCGGCGCCGTGAGCTGACCGCGAAGCGCCCAAGCCTAAGGCGAGCCCGGCACGATGCGTGCGGGGTCTTCGATCGCCGCCGCGGTGCACTCTGCCGGCGCGCTGATCGGAT
>PVBE010079839.1_pt1 | contig 11069 bp, 8 predicted proteins | sample 1631181 | NCBI WGS metagenome assembly PVBE01 (sample SAMN08397723, study PRJNA350692) | Marine metagenome, whole genome shotgun sequencing project. | isolation source: water | place: Pacific Ocean | collected 2012-04 | reverse complement strand
CTACCCTGCTCAAGAAAACCATTGAGAATCTTACAGGCAATAGCCGCTTCCACCTGGCGAGCCGCCTCCCCTCTTGCCCGGAGCCTTCTCCCTATGATGGTCTTGTACCGATAAAATGTGTTCTCCACGGTGCTCTGCCTACAATACCCAGACTCTCTTCTCCAGGTTTCGAGGTCACGTACGTGACCAAATGCAGAACTTGCGGCACACAACTTGCTTGGGCACCACGCCTTTATGATACCTATACTTCAGGAATATAACTCTATTGCTTGTCCCTGCTCCAAGGGCGGATATTTCTACTCTGGAGGCTGCACCCAATAGCGGCTTGCAGGCAAAGGTGGCCATGCGCGATCTGGCATCGATTCGAAGTGCACTGAAAGGCATTCCTCGCCTGGGTTGGGTAGACGAACCTTCGCCCATCACCGCATTGCCAACGTTGGCGGCTCGGTTGGAATGTGGATGGATTGGCGCCAAGCGCGACGACCAGCTTCATTCTCTCCTTGGCGGCACCAAGGTACGGAAACTGGATACACTGCTGGCTACCGAGACCTTGATCGGCGCGGAGAGTTGGGTGTCCACAGGTGCTATCGGTTCCGGGCATATGGTTACCCTCGCGGCGGCTGCTGAACGCCTGGAGCGTCCGCTGGATGCCGTCCTGTTCTGGCAGTCTACTTCCGAAGAAGTTCATGAGAGCCTCTCCTACGTGGCGTCGCGGACTCGGAGTATCTCCTATCATGACACCCGCCCAGGGCTCTTTCTACGCCACCCCGGTAAGGTCTTCGGAATTTCCCGAGGTGGCCGCGTGGCCATCCCGCCCGGAGCTTCCAGCGCCGCGGGGATGGCGGGCCTGGTCTTCGGCGCATTTGAACTCGCGGACCAGATAGCGTCGGGCGCTTTGCCCATGCCGCACAGGATAGTGGTGCCCCTTGGAACCGGGGGGACCGCCGTGGGACTGGCAGTGGGATTGAAGTTGGCAGGGCTGGGGTGCAAGGTGCACGCCGTGGCAGTGACCGAGCGGTGGATAACGCCGCGCTTCAACCTCGGCATCCTGGAGCACGCCCTGAGCAAATGGCTCTCCGAGCGGGGCGTGCACACCGAAAGGTCCGCGCTCTCGTCCATAGAGATCGACCGGAGCCAGGTCGGCGCCGGGTACGCCAAGACTACCCCCGCATCGGTGGCCGCTACCGAGAAGCTTCGGGACCTGGGCATTCCCATGGAGCCCATCTACTCAGGCAAGGCAATGGCTGCCGTGTTGGCGGGCATTCAGGACAAAGCCGAAAATATACTCTTCTGGGTTACGCCCAGGCGCGATGAAAGGCTCCCGCAGGACCCCAACTGGGAAGCTCGCTTGCCTGACCGGCTCGCGCGCCGCATTCGGGGATCGGGCGGGCCCATGCTAACGCGTCGGCGCCTGCTCCTGGGAAGCGTGGGCTTGGCGGTGGCGGGGATGTGGCTTCGCTTCGGCGGGTATCCTGCGCTGCCGGGGTGGCAGGGTAAGGTGCTCGCATCGTGGGAAGCCCAGGTGGTGGAGGCGTCGGCGGAAGCCTTGATGGCGCCCCATGGAGATCCGGAGGTTGTGCGCGGGGTAGCCGCGAATGTTGAGCGCTATCTAACCACCTTTTCGGAACCCTTGCTGGACGAGGTGCACCTGCTGATTGCAGCGGTGGAACATGGGGCAACACCCACGGGGATTCGATTCACGAGGCTTACCCGCCTCTCCCTCGAAGACCGGATTCGTTGGTTCGATGAGATGGGCGCCTACGGGGGGCTGCGAGGTGAGATCTACCAGGGCATTCGCGGCCTCGTGATGTTGGGTTATTATCAGGAGCCCGCCAGCTGGGAAGCGCTTGGTTACGAAGGGCCCATGGTGGGAAGTACACGGCGCCCTACGCCCTACGATGCGTTAGCAGCCCCCAAAGGAACGCTTCCTCTTGGCTTGAGACGAGAGGGGGTCTGATGATCTTCGACGCCTCAACCCTGCCGCTCGGGAGCGTGATAAAGGCGGATCTATGCGTGGTGGGAGCGGGAGCTGGTGGCGCCATGGTCGCCATGACGGCGGCGGAGGCTGGCATGAAGGTGGTGGTGCTCGAGGCGGGCGCGTTCATCACCCCCGGCGAAATGAACCAGCGCGAAGAGGAGATGGTGCCCCGGCTTTTCTGGGAAAGTGGCGCTCAGAAGACCCACGATCGCGGTGTGTGGATTCACCAGGGCAAAGGCGTAGGCGGTTCCACCTTGCACAACCTGAACCTCTGCAAACGGATCCCCAATGCAATCCTCGAAAGCTGGCACACAAGACGTGGGTTGAGCGCACTGTCGCCAGCCGTGTGGCACGCGCTCTACACCGAGGTGGAGCAGTTGATCGGTGTGGAGGAAATTCCCGCGAGCAAAAGAAATCGCGCGAATCTAATCGTGAAGAAAGGATGCGATGCCCTGGGTTGGAAGAGCGGCCCTCTGAAGCACAACCGCGCGGGATGCATTGGCGCCGGGTTTTGCGAGATCGGTTGCTCTTTCGACGCCAAGAATAACGCCCTGAAGGTAATGGTCCCGCGGGCTGTGAAGGCTGGGGCCACGGTCCTTGCACATTGCCAGGCCACCCATGTATTGCATGGCGCAGGTGCAACGAAAGGGGTTGATGCGGTCATCTTGGATCCCGTGTCGAGAAAAGTCGTGGGCGCTCTTCGGGTTGAAGCGCCGAAAGTCTGTCTCTCGGCGTCGGCTACGCGAACCCCGGCAATCCTGCTTCGATCGAGGGTTCCCGATCCGGGTGGTGAAACGGGGAATGGTCTCCGTGTGCACCCCGGCATCGCGGTGGCCGGAGATTTCGATGAGCCCGTGGATGCCTGGGTGGGTGTCCCCCAGAGCTACGAGTGCACCGAGTGGCTCGATTTTGAGGAAGATAGAGACGGACATCGCCTCTGGATCATCCCGGTATTTGGTCACCCCATGGGCGTCTCCACAATGCTCCCCGGTCATGGTGAAACCCACCACAATATGATGAGGCGCTACGCCTACAGCACCGGCGTTGCCGCCATGTTGCACGATCACACGGCGGGGACGGTTCGGCCCAAAGGCGACCTCGGCATTCAGATCGACTATTGGCCCGATGAAAGAGATCGGGCGGAGCTTTCCCTGGGATTCGAGCTTTGCGCCAAACTTCTCCTCGCCGCGGGCGCCCGGAGCGTTACCTCTTCCACGCAGCCCACGCACAGATTGAACCGAGGCGGGCACGCCGGAGCCTTTCGCAACATCCCCATTCAACGCGGCGAAACGGGGCTCAGTGCCGTGCACCCCATGGCATCGGTCCCCATGGGGGATGACCCCAGGGTTGCGGCGGTGGATAGCACGGGACGTCACCACCATCTTGAGGGGCTGTGGTTGGCTGATGGATCGCTCTTTCCCAGCTCCATCGGCGTTCCGCCCCAACTCTCTATCTATTCCCTCGCGCTGCATGTAGCGCGTGCGCTGGTGAATTCCTCGTGAACGACCCTTTGCGATCAAGTGTTCCATAAGTTCTGCAATTCCATTATCTTGGCTCTGTCGCATCCCGGTTCTCCTTTGCTAGGGAAGACCCGTTTGATCGACAGCCCCACTTCAGGCCAGCCCTGGAGAGGGCCACCCAACGCGGGCCCCCCCCCTGTGGAGCGAATTCACAGACTTCATGTTGCAGTACCGGCACCAGTCGGGGGAGAGGGTTCAAGAAGTGGCGTCATTGCACACCTGTGATGACCTGAACCTGGTGATCTTACGACACTCGATACGGCTGCTTCGGCCAAGGCCCTTACAATGCCTATACTTCGTCAACAACATGCGGCACAAAACGGAATGCTCGACTCAACAGTCGATGCCACAACTTCGATGTCAATCTCCCCGCCAACCTGGCAGCTACAGACTGGCTTCATTGCGCTAATCCCTCGCCCGATCGCCGCGATGACCTGCCTCTTGTTCGCAATTGCAGGCTGCGCCAAGGAGTCGACCATGAGCAAGTCAACGGCCAACGAAACGTCCACCAGGTCGTGCGACGCATCTTCTGCCGTGTCATCCGATGGGCCGTCTGCCGGGTCGCCTGATACGCTGGCTGGCCGGTCGCTCGACGCGTTGGCTGCTGCCCGGTCGCCCGCTGCCATCGAAGACGATGGCTCCGCCGTCGTGAAGCTCGCGATCGCGCAACTGAAGGCCTACAACGCCCAGGATCTCGACGCCTTCTGCGCGGCTTACCACGACGAAGTTCGGGTGCTCGACGCCGATGGCAAGGAGTTGTTCGCCGGCATCAAGAACTTCCGCGAGAAGTACCGGCCGATGTTCGAGAGCGGCGGATTTGGCGCGACCATCGACCGCCGCGTCGTCATGGCGCCGCATTGTATCGAGCGCGAGGCCTGGTTTCGGACCGACCAGAAGACCGGCAAAAAGAAGACCGGCACGGTCTTGGTCCGCTACACCGAAAAGGATGGCAAAATCGCGGTCGTGCAGTTCCTTCACTGAGCTTCAACACGACGGTTTGGCGGCGGCGCTAGACTCGCGCCGGTCAGCCAGCGTCCGGCGACATGTACGCCAGCTTTATGCGCAGCGAGGCCGGTCGGTCAGCGCCCGAAATCGGCCTGTTTACCCGCGCATCCGACAGCCTTGACAATAACTGGACGACCGACTAGTTTCTCGCAACTGGACGAGCGACCAGTTTATTCGAACGCCGTGAGGAGCCCCATGTCACGCCCAGTTCATGCAGACGCCACCGCAACCAGACGCCGCCTGGTCGAGACCGCCGTCGCGCACTTCTCCCGCAACGGATTCGAGGCCACCTCCCTGCGCAAGGTCGCGGAGGAAGCCAGCGTCAGCCTGGCCACGATCCACTACTACTTCGGCAGCAAGACCCGCCTGCACGAGGCCTGCATGGAGTCGCTCCACGGCACGCTGGCCAGCGGCTTCGCGCCGATGCAGGAGATGTTCTCCGGCATCATCGACCGGGTCGCTGGAGCGGAGAGCGACCTCGACTCCCGGCACGCCCTGCTCGATGGGCTGGCACGTACGAGCTTCCGCTTCGCACGAGCGCACCCCGGACTGCTGCGACTGATCATGCGCCCGCTGATCGAGGAGGGGGAGTTGGACGTGCGGTGGCGTGAAGGGAGCCTGCTACCCTTCCTCGATGCTGCGGCACGGGGGCTGGCCCGCGCGACCGGGAGGCCCGTCGCCGAGCAGCGCTTCGCAGTCCAGGCGGTCATCGCCGTGGGAATGCGCTACGCCCTGAGCTCGCCCAAGGAGTTGGCCCAGCTCAACGGGCTGGATCCCGAGGCGGAGGCCGAGGCGGTCGCGACCACCGAGGATCGCCTCGTACGGTTGGCCCGGCGCGTCCTGCTCGAGCAGGCGCCCCAGGAGGTCCAGGGATGAGACTCGCAGTACCCCCCAGCCCCCGTCTGGCCGCATTGAGGGCCGACCTCCTGAGCGCCGAGTACGCGGTGTGCACTCAGAAGGCGTCCCTGCTCACAGACTACCTGCGGGGGGAAGCCCCCGGCCCGGCCTCTCGAATCGTCCGCTCGCTGGACCGGCTGCACGCTCGAAGCTACCTGTCCTCGCTCGAGGCGCAGCTCGGAGGAGCCCGACCGGCCAGTTGGAAGGCTCGGCTCAACACCCGCTTCATGTCCGCTTGGGCGCGCGCCGAGGGGCCGACCGAGCCGGTGACGCGCTTCGCGAAGGGGCTGGCCCACGTCCTGGATCACATGAAGCTGCGGGTCTACCCCCGCGAACTGGTCGTCGGGAACCTGAGCTCGCACCGGGTTGGAGCCCCGCTCCACCCCGAGTACTCCGGGGTTCTGCTCGGCGCGGAGCTCGATCGGATCGGCCGTCGCGAAACCAACCCCCTCGCGCTCACCGACGATCAGAAGACGGAGCTGCGCGAGTCCATCCTGCCCTACTGGTATCGCCGCTCGATCCTGGCGCTGGCTCCGCTGTACACCGCCAACGAGGATCTCTTCGATCAGATCAACGAGGGCCAGCGCTTCATCCTGACCCAGTTCGCGGGCATCTCGCACGTGACGCCCGACTACCCCTCAGTCCTGCGGCTGGGCTTCGAGGGCATCGAGGCGCGGCTCGAGGAGGCGCTCGCCGGATGCGGGAGACGCACGGCCAAGCAACGGCGGCAGAGAGCCTTCTACGAGGCCGGGCGGACGGTCGCGGCGGCCGCGAGCCGCACCGGTCGCCGGTGGCAGAACCACTTGAGAGCGCTCGCAGAGGCCGAGAGTGACGCCGCGCGGCGCCGAGAGCTGCTGGAGCTCGCCGACGTGTTCCAGCAGGTGCCGGCGCGGCCGGCGAGGACCTTCCACGAGGCCCTCCAGAGCGTCTTCATCACCCACGTCATCGTCCACCAGGAGAGCTTCCAGCACGGCGTCTCCTTCGGGCGCATGGACCAGTATCTGCGCCCCTATCTGGAGCGGGATCTGGCGGCGGGCCGCATCGATATTGAGCGGGCGGTCGAGCTGATCGGGTGTTTCCTGGGCAAGGCCGCGGAGCTCCTCCCGCTCTTCTTCCAGCGGGCGACCGAGTACTTCAGCGGCTTGTCGTCAGCGTCCGGCATCACCCTCGGGGGCCGCACCGCCGACGGGAGCGACGCGGTCAACCTTGTCTCCCACCTCTTCCTGGTCGCCTACGACCAGATGCGCCTGCGGCAACCGAACCTGCACGTCCGGGTCCACCCGGACAGCTCGCCGGCCTTCATGGCGCGGTGCTACGAGGTGCTGAAGAAGGGGGGCGGTATGCCCGCGTTCTTCAACGACGACGCGATCGTCGGTGCGCTGGGGGCGGCCAGGGTCGCCGAAGCCCACGCCCGGGACTACGCGATAGTGGGCTGCGCGGAGTGGGGGGCGCCCTACCGTTCCTTCCCCGCCGCCGGTGCCTGCTTCGTGAGCCTCCCCCACGTGCTCGAGTTCACGCTCCGCGAAGGCACGGCCGGGGCGCTGGTGGACACGGAGTCCGTGCTCGCGGCCTTCCGAGCCCGGCTGAGAGACACCCTGGCGCTGGTCACCGATGGCAACAACGCCATCGAGCTCACCCACGCTCGCCACCGCCCCACGCCACTGCTCTCCATCCTGGTCGGCGGCAGCATCGAGCGCGGCAAGGACGTCACCGCCGGCGGGGCGGACTACAACCCCACCGGGCTCCAGGGGGTCGGCCTGGCGGACGTGGTCGACTCGCTGGCGACCATAGAGCAGATGGTCTTCACCGAGGGCCGGCTGACGCTGTCCGAGCTCATCGACGCGTGCGAGCGCGACTTTGCGACAGACCGCTCGCTGCACGCGGCGATCTCCAGCCGGGTCCCCAAGTACGGCGAAGACTGCCCGGAGACCGAGGAGCTCGCGGCTCGGGTCTCGGAGATCTTCATCGAGGAGGTCGCGCGCTTCGTCAACCCCAGGGGCGGGCACTACGTTGCAGGGTTCTGGGGCATGACCACGCACCAGGGCTTCGGCCGCCGCCTCGGGGCGCTGCCCTCGGGACGAAAGGCCGGGCAGGCGCTCGCGAACGGAGCCTCCCCGTACACGGGCTGGGATCGGCAAGGCCCGACGGCCTCTCTCTCCTCGGCGGCCTCCGTCGCCACCCCTCCCAACGGCTGCGTCGTCAATCAGAAGATCGATCCCGCGCTGGTCAGGGGCGAGTCCGGCAACCGCCTCCTCAACGGGCTGGTGCGAGGCTACTTCGCAAAGGGAGGGAGCCAGGTTCAGCTCAACGTCCTGGACCGCGGGCTCCTGCTCGAGGCACGGAGGTGCCCGGAGCGGCATCGTGGACTCGTGGTTCGCATCTCGGGCTACTCCGCCTACTTCAACGACCTGACCGACGAGATGAAGGACGAGCTCATCGCCCGGTCGCTTCACGGAGCGTGCGGGTGAGCCAGACCGCGACCATCTTCGACATCCAGCGCTTCTCGGTGCACGACGGGCCGGGGATTCGCACGACCGTGTTCTTCAAGGGTTGCTCCCTGCGGTGCGACTGGTGCCAGAACCCCGAGTCGAAGGCCTCCAGGTGCGAGCTGATGTTCCTCGCAGCGCGCTGCATCGACTGCAGCGAGTGCGCCACCGCCTGTCCGAAGGACGCGATCGACCACGGGCGTCCGCAGCGCATCGACTGGAGCCAGTGTGACCACTGCGGCGCCTGTGCCACGGCCTGCCCGTCGACGGCGCTCAAGATCGTGGGCCGGCGCTACGAGGTCGACGAGGTGGTCAAGGCGTGCTCCCGAGACCTGGAGTTCGCCCGCGCCACCGGGGGCGGCGTGACCCTGTCGGGCGGGGAGGCGGTGCTCCAGTCCGCGTTCGTGGGAGAGCTCCTCAGTGCGCTGAAAGCCGCCGGGCACCACACCCTCCTCCAGACCGCAGGCCACTACCCGTGGAGGCTCCTCGAGCCGCTCCTGCCCGACCTCGATGAGATCTACTTCGACTGGAAGGTCCCCGCCTCGGCCTACCAGCGGCACACCGGGGCGAGCGCTGACCGGGTCGTCGACAACCTGGGCCGGCTCGTGCGGATGGGCTTCCCGGTGACCGTCCGCACGCTGGTGGTCCCGGGCGTCAACTCCGAGCCCGAGCAGGTCCTGGAGATGAGCCGCACCCTGCTCGAGTTGGGGGTCAGCGAGGTGCACCTGCTGCGCTACAACAAGCTCTGGGAGTCCAAGCTCCCCGGCCTGGACACCCTCCAGGGCGCCCGCCACGACCGATACGGCGACGTGGACCTCGACCGGGTCGCCGACCACTTCCACACCAGCGGCCTGCGCGCCGTCTACGCCGACTAGGAGCCCCCATGCGCGATCATTCCCACCACTTCGACGGCCGTGTGGTCCTCGTGACCGGCGCCTCCTCCGGCATCGGCCGCGCCCTGGCCGTTTCGTTGGGCCGAGCTGGCGCCAAGCTGGGCCTCCTGGCCCGGCGCCGCGAGCGCCTGGACGCGCTGACCGAGGAGTTGGGCCCCGGCTCCGATGCCCTGGCGCTGACCTGTGATGTGACGGACGACGAGGCGTGCCACCGGGCGATCGAGCGCCTCGTCGAGCGCTTCGGCGGCCTCGACCTCGTGATCAACAACGCTGGTGCCTCGATGAACGGCCGGTTCGACGAGACCCGGCTGTCGGTGTTCCACCACATGATGAACGTGAACTACTTCGGCTCGCTGCACATCGCGCGTCACGCCGGCCCTCACCTCGAGCGCAGCCAGGGCGGCGTGGTCTTCGTGTCGAGCATCGTCGGCAAGCGGGGCTTCCCCACCCGAAGCGGCTACTCCGCCTCCAAGTTCGCGGTGCACGCGCTCTTCGAGTCCCTGCGCGTCGAGTGGGCGCCGAAGGGCGTTCATGTGGGCATCGTCGCGCCGGGCTACACCGAGACCGAGATTCGCGAGCGTGCTCTCGGGGCCGACGGGCTGCCACGCGGGCAGCAGGGGGTGACGGTGGGCAAGGTCATGAGCGCCGAGGCCGCCGCCGCCTCCATCATCGGTGCGGCCGCCAAGCGCCGCAGAGAGGTCATCCTGACACCGGGCGGCAAGGCGATGGTCTGGATCAACAAGCTCTCCGGGAGGCTCGCCGACACGCTCGCCGCCCGCGTGATCGGATAGGAGGTGATATCATGAAGGTCTTCGTCACAGGAGCCAGCGGATTCGTCGGCCGTGCCCTGCTCTCGACCCTGGCCGAATGTGGACACGAGACCACGGCGCTGCTCCTGCCCGGTGAATCCGACGCGGGCATTGGGTCGAGTGTGGTCGTGCGCGGTGACATCACCGACCCGGCGACGCTGCGCGGCGCGATGGACGGCCACGACGCCGTGATCCACCTCGCGGGGGTCGTCGGCTACGGCCAGCGGTGGGAGCCGTGCACGCAGGTCAACGTGCATGGAACGCGCAACGTCGCCCGAGAGGCGGTTCGAGCGGGCGCGACACGGTTCATCCACATGAGCTCGGTGTCGGTCTATGGCCGGATCCCGGAGGTGCTGCTCACCGAGGACGCCCCGATGCTCGAGACTGGCGAGCCGTACGGCGACACGAAGATCGAGGCGGAGCAGGTGCTGCGGGAGGTGGGGGCGCACGGGGCCCTGAACTGGACCATCCTTCGCCCGACGGTGATCTACGGCCCGGGCGACGACAAGTTCCTCCCGAAGCTGGCGGAGAACCTCCGTTCGGGCCGAGCCCGAGTGATCGGCCGAGGCACCGGGACCGTCGACCTGGTTCACGTCGACGACGTCGTCCGCTTCATCGAGCAGTTGCTGTCGGAGCCACGCGCCACCGGGGCGGTCCTCAACCTGGCCGACCCGGACACCTGCAGTTGGAAGGAGCTCCTGGGCGCCGTCGCCAGCGAGCTGGGCGTCCCGGCGCCCACCCGACACCTGCCCTACCCCGTCGCGCTGGCCGTCGCGGGGGTGCTGGAGGCGGTCTCTCGCCTGACCGGCAAACCGCCGAGGCTGTCGAGCTACGCGGTGCGAGTCGTGGGCCGGCAGTACCGCTATGTGGCGACCCGGGCGCAGACGCTCGGGTTCTCACCGTCGATCCCGGTCGAAGACGGAGTCGTCGCTTGCCTGCGCCCGTGTCCGTTGCCTAAAACAAGGGTTTGGGTCGAATCTTTGTCTTAATAAATGTTTATGCACCAACGCCCTGTTAGACAAGAAGTTGGCGACCGGTTTGACAAAGCGCACAACGGCTGGGCTGCGCCTGCCATGGCTTCGGCGCGAAGATGGCGCGAAAGCGGGTGGTGATAATCCGCGACATGGCGCAGGCTCCTACGGGTCTTCTCGACGGTCTGCTGGAGTACATAGAGAAGCCTTCTCCAAGCACGCTGTTGATCCTCAGCGGCGCCAAGCTTCCGCCGGCCAAGGGTGGCGTCGACCGAGGCCGGCGGTTGGAGGGACGGCTGAAGCACTCAGGGCATGTCCAGCGCTTTAAGTCCGGCTCGCTGGACCCAGTCCGGTATGCCATCGATCATGCGCAGGAGAGTGGCTGTCAGCTCGATACGCGTGCAGCACGATTGTTGGTGGAGTTGGTCGGAGGAGAGCTTGGGCGTGTACGCACCGAGACGGACAAGCTCATCTCTTCTGTGGGCGGAGCTGGGCGGATTGGTCCCGAGG
>PVBE010354014.1_pt1 | contig 11071 bp, 5 predicted proteins | sample 1631181 | NCBI WGS metagenome assembly PVBE01 (sample SAMN08397723, study PRJNA350692) | Marine metagenome, whole genome shotgun sequencing project. | isolation source: water | place: Pacific Ocean | collected 2012-04 | reverse complement strand
CTCTCTGTAGATGACGCATCGTAGCTCGTCTTTCCAGGCATCCCTGCGTTCCGCAAGAGCGTTGTTATAGAGTCGACGGCAGGTCTCGAGTGTGGAGAGCAGGACCGTTTCCTGAGCCTTATTAGGGTACAGACGATATCTGTAGCTACGCATAGTTCTTCCCCTGTCCCCCATCATATCTTTATTGGATGTAGTGGTATTGCAGTGTTTAATACAATAGGGGGCTGGCGTGCCGGTACTCGTCCGGAAAGTACCTTTCGGCTCTATCCCCCCCCTCACGGAAGGGGACTTCCCACCGAAACAAAAAAAAGAGTTAAAAAGTACCACGGACTCTATTCCTTTGTGGGAAGAGGTAGCTTTCGTCCCCGGCTGCTCTCGTACAGCCGTGGCCAAGGGTTCATCGTGGAGTACTTCCTCTCCTTCGCACTCTTCCTGTTCGTTTTCGTGTCAGTTCTCGTGCTGCTGGTCCAGACGCTCCTCCCCCGAGTCGACGACTCCCGTTTCTACACAAACACCATGATGGCGCGACGCGCGGCCCTCCAGCTCCTCACGGAGGAGGCAGGGTACGTTCAGTGGTGGAACAAGGACTTGAACACGCGGGTTCTGTTGAACATCACCGATCATGGTGGCGAGCGCTCGAGCCATCGCTGGGTGAACATCTCTGGTCAACGCTTGAACAACTCCGGTATCGACATCAGCGTCATCGACTTCAGCACCCTCCATGTGTACGAGCGCAGCTACATGTCGAACGAGCTGATCAAGTTCAATCCGGGAAACGATGACGCCTTGAACCGCGCGGACGAGATCCATTTCAAGGTGTTCTTGGGGGACCTCCGGTCGGTGGTCGTACACCTCTACTTCGACCGGCTCAAGAATGTCGTCCCGGTGGAGAAGTATATCGTGAACACGGAGAAGGACACCGCGAAGCGCGGGCTTGCGGACGACCTCGATATCACCGCCAGGGCCCCGACCGGTTCGAAGACCGGCAAGGGGCGGACGTTCGACTATGCCCTCTCCACCATTGACGTGCAGATCGGTCAGATGTCCCAGATCATCTCCGTGACCTGGACAGCGGAGAACGCCACCGACTACCTCACCGTAGGGAGGACCGATATGGACTTAATGCTCAATACCCATCCTTATCTCGACCTCTACTACAAGGTGACCGGGACGGACAATCCGTTCAATATGGCCTACATATTCAGGTACGACTCGAACCTATACCAGGACACGGTAGAGCTGTACCCACTCGATGCCAACGCTACGGGCGTATGGCGGCATGTGCACATGAACCTCGAGGACGCCGCGCACGAACTGATCGGTATCTCGAGCGGACACCCGTCCATCCACCTCACGGCCTTGTTTATCAATCTCACCGACGCCGAGCGCGACCGGTGGGAGGGTTCCACCTTCCTGTACTTCGACGACATCACCCTCAAGCCACCGGACGACACCAAGGCCCTCACCGGAGGGGAGGGGACTGAGGACAGGATCCATGCCGTGGTCATGGAGACGCTGGAGCAGGCCCACTGGCTGGCACGGAACGAGATCCCCGAGAGCTTCGGGTTCACCACCGACGAAGGCCGCACACTCAACCATACCTCTATCGTCCGGTTCAGAGAGCTCCAGTCCATCGAGAGCTACGAGGAGCTCAAGCATGTCCTGGGCATAGACGATAAGTACCACACCCGTATCAAAATCGTCCGTCCCGTGTCCCGAAACATCATCAACGTCACGACCGACGAGACCATCTACGATTATGGTACCAACCGCACCGTGCACATCAACATCATCATGCCTCCATACGTCACCGATAAGTGGCCCGAGGAGTGCACGTTCCCATCCTACACGTCCGAGGATCCCTGTATCCTGCTCGTCCTTCTCAGGCCGGACGGTACGTCCACGACGCTTGTCGTCCCCCATCTGGAGACTATAACCGAGAGGGTGGAGACGCGGTTCTTCACCGACAAGGACACCGTAAAGACGGGCGAGGTCGTGTTCTCACGGCTTGCATACGCCACCGACTACAACCTCACCATCACCGATCCGGCCGGTACCTATGGCATCCAGGTGTACGCGCTAGCCGCGGAACCGCGCGGGCTCCTCCACGGGTACGGCACATTCTCACTGAGCCGGTGAGCTCACACCTTGACGCCGACCGCGTTGCGGGCCTCTTCGCTCATGATGCCCTCGAGCTTGCGCTGGAGACGGCGCATCCCTGCCTTCCAGAAGTTCTTACCGGACAAAGTGAGATGGCGACTGGGGATCACCCGGCTGGCGAGCTCCAGGAGCGGGCCTTGCATGGTCCACCAACGCGGATTGAGCACCCGCGTGCCGAACCGTCGCTCGAACCGGGTCAGTTCCCTGTCCACGAGGCTCCCAGGAAAGAAGGCATAGGACTGGGCCGCGATCCACCCGGCCGTTGCATCCTTCCCATCCACGAGCCGCTCCATGTAGGAGAGTGTCTCGGCCACCGTCTGTCGGGTCTCGCCGGGATGGTTGAAGAGGAGGTAGGTGGCGTGTGGTACGCCATTCTCGTCCAGCGCGGCGTCCGCTGCAGCGTACGTGTCCAGATAGGTGGCGGGATCGGCGCACTTGGCCATGATCTCTAGCATTTCAGGGGAGGCCGCGTCCAGACCTATATCGAGTCGCAGGTCGAGCTTCGCCATGAGAGCAGCGTCCGCTTCATCTATGAGGTCGGCACGCGTCTCGGCCCAGTACTCGGTGCCGGCGCCAAGGTCCACGAGCCCACGAAGAAAGTCGCGACGCCATGAGGGGGACGCGCCGAAGCACGCATCGGAGAACCGCAGCTGGGACGGTTCCACTACCTCCACAGTCCGGGCCACGAGGCGCAACGCCTCATCAACGGGGAGCGCACGATGGTCGCCCTTTACGCCTTCCATGCAAAAGGAGCACGAGAAGGGGCATCCCCTGGACAGGTACACACCCACGGGCCATCCCCGGACGAGATAAGGGTACCCTTCCCAGTCGAGCTCCGGGGCATACTCCATCGGTGAGGGCCTGCCTGCCACCACGCGGGTGCTCGTTCCTCGTTTGGGCATGCTCTTGACCGCGTCCACCAGGGCAGACTCGCCCTCACCTGTGACGACAATGTCGGCCAGCCCTTCGAAGTCATCGGGGCGGGCTGTTGCATGGTATCCCCCCACGATAGTGAGCGCCGCGGGCCGAACGATCGCCGCGGCCTCCAGAACACACTTGGTCGCCCGGTAAGAGAGACTCGTCCAGCAGGAGACGGCAAGCACGTCGAACGTGCGCTCGCCCAGCATTTGCCGTACCTCCAGGGCGAACGCAGCCTCCTCGCGGATGTCAGCGGGACGGCCGATCTCCACCTCGAGGTCAAGGACATCGCACTCAGCAGCTTTGCTCACCGCCGTGTAGAGCGCCACCATATGGGTCTTGGTGGGAAGGACGGCGCCCCCCCAACCCTCGGAACGGAAAGATGAGGGGTAGACCAGCAGGACCCGCGGTCGCGCCATGATGACATGCAGGGCGCTCTAGCAATAAAAATGCGACCCTACTCCTCGTCGAGCCAGGAATCGATGAGCTCCTCGTCCTCGTCGGTGGCGTCCTCCTTGGGCGCGGGCTTGAGACGACGCGCCGGGGGGTGCTCGCCCGCAGGACGCGGTGGCGGCCCACCCTCCTCAGGAGGGAGCCCGTCCCTGTCCTCGGGTGTCAGAGCGGCTTCTGGACGCGTGAGCGCCTCGGGAGCCAGCCGCTCGATGATACGGAGCGCGTCCTCACGACGGTGAGCAACGGCCTGGTGGCGGTGCCATGACACATCCTCGGACCAATCCTTGGGCACATCAGAGCGTAGCACCTCCACTCGGGGACGATCGATAGATGGCTCCAGAGCCGCACCGATGCGTCGATTGCGTTCGATCTGCTGGACCGAGCCGAGCTCGTTCATGGTCTCCATCTCCGCTTCGGCCTCCCCCACGGGTATCTTTTGGACAGCTTCGCTGTAGGAAGGCGGCCGCATCGAGGAGAGGTAGACGTAGCTGGCGGCGAACACGACAAGAGCGAGGGCGAGCACGCTCGTCCATTCAGGGATCACCAATCCGGGCTCACGTTCACCGATGATATGGTAGGAGACGATGTTACCGGTCGCTGCTTCGATATCGCCCTCGATGATCACCTGCTCGCTCCCCTTCACAGCCAGGACCCTGAAGCGGTACCCGGTGAAGGGACGAACGGTGTGGGGCCTTGTTATGCGGTAGCCCTGTGTCTCCAGCAGCGCCATCTCGTTGGTCACCTCGAGACGGCTTCGGAGGATGTTCTCGATGGACATCTTGACGCTGCCGATGTTCGTGCAGGGTTCGCCGCCGCCGCAGGGACGGACTGCCGCCTTGTCGGTGGGCCTCATGCAGGTGCCGGCAAGGCAGACTAGACCCTCGCTGCATCCGCAATCGCTGCAGCATGAAGTGCTGTTCTCCCCCTTCTCGCAGATGCGGTCACCGCACACGGGTCCCGTGTCGTCAGGCGGTACCGACGGGACCTGCAGGGGCTCGGGGCTCGCACTCTCTGACGGTGTGGGCGAGACGGCTGAGGGGGACAGGCTCGTCTTCGGCGGCACGGGGGTGATGATGCCACCCCTGTTTGGTGTCGGCTCGGGGGTCGGAGTAGGGGTGGGCTCGGGCGTGGGCTCGCCCTCGCGTACCTGGAACTGGACGTTCAGACGCTGGGAGAAGCTGCCCACCTCATTAGGGATGCAGTCGAGCCGGTACATCCCGGGGATCCAGTCATAGAACGAGCGGTCCAGGGTGATGCGCACGGAAAGGCCTGCTGCTGTCGTGGGCGGCTGTTCATCGCACACGGGGGGATCGGCATGGTCCCCCGGGCACAAAGCATAGGGCTCTCCCAGCGGATCGACGAGCCCGCACCGCAGGGTCCAGTTGCTCTCTGTCTCCACCACGTGGAAGTCCAGGACCACTTTCTCCAGCAGCGTGTGCTCGGGCGCCGGTTCGTACCCACGGTCAGTGAGCTCCACGAACATCCGCACCTCGTCCACAGCACAGGCCGCTGAAGCGACGACGAACATGGAGAGCAGGAGGAGGGCCGTCGTGCCCCCTCGTCCATCACCTTTCACGGCGCTGTAGCTGGCCATGGTTCGCGTCCTCCTCAGGAAGGGGGACCAAAGCATAAAAATGGACCCATCACTGGAACCAGTCGGGAAGGTCCTCGTCCTCGCCCCCACCGCTGCCATAGTCGCCCGAGGGCGGTGCTGCCTGCTCGGGCGGTGCCTGGACCACCACGACCTGGGGCCTGCTCTGCATGACGTACATGGCACCTATGCCGATGATGGCGATCACGGCACCGATGAGAAGGGTCTGGACGGAGATGGGACCTTCGGACTTAGTCTCCGGGACGTGCCAAGAGACCAGTGTCTTGGTCTTGGTGTCCACCACTGCAGTGATGGCGATGCGCTCGTTTCCCTTTCGTGCGGTGATGACTACATCGTACTCGCCATCTGCGGTCTGTTGGAGTTCCGGCTTGCCGATCTTCCACCCATCGTTGCGGAGCTCGATGAGCCCGGCATCGGCGAAATCGTCTAACTTGATAGTGTCCATGACCTTCTGGACATCGACCTGACTGTCCACGCACACTCCGTCCTTGCACTCCTTCTTGCCGGTGCAGCCGCAGTCCACGCAACAGGTGTTGTAGTTCTCGCCCGAGTCGCAGGAGTCGTCGCCGCACACGGCCTTGATGTCATCAATCTCCTTGACGCACTGGTTCTGCCTGCACCTGTAGCCGGGATCGCATCCACAGTCCGTGCAGCAGCTCTTGGACGTCTCGCCCTCACTGCACTGCAGGTCGCCGCACACCGTAGGGGGTGGCTTGGCGGGCGTGGCGACCGGTGTGGACGACGGCTGCGGCTGAGCACTGGTCGTGGGGCCCAAGGTGGTGACAGGTGTGGGTCCTCCTGAGACGACAGGTGTGGGCCCACCCGGTGGCATGGTGGAGAAGTCGCGGCAGAGGTGGGCGTTGGTATCGCAGTACTGTCCACCGATGCAGTTGGCGTTCTCGCAGCAGTCGCCGCCCGCGAACCACGCTCCAGTACAGCACTTACCGCCGGTGCGCTCCACGCACTGGTGGTTCGATACCTCCTGGCATGTCGTGCAGGCGAGGGCCACGCACGTCTTGGACGTGTCACAGCTCTTGTCGCTGTCGCACCCGGAGTCATCGCAGCACTTGCCGCCCGCGTACCACGTTCCCTGACAGCATTTCCCATCAGCTTCTGTATAGCATGTGGTGCCGCAGGGTACCTGGCCCACGTCACAGGCCAGGCTCGAGCACTGGTTGTTGGTCTGGCAGGTCTCGCCCGCTACCGTGCAGTCACCGTCGATGCAACAGGCGGCCCCGGCGATCCACGCGTCTGTGCAGCACTTACCGCCATCGGTGCGGGCCACACAGGTGTGGTTGGAGGTCATCTGACATGACGTGCACACGAGGTCCTCGCACTTGTTGGCCTGGCAGGACTTGGCCGGATCGGTGCAGTCGTCGTTGCTGCAACAGACCGCTCCTTCCGTCCACACACCAGCGCAGCACTTACCGGTGGCGCCGACCTTGCACTCGCCTGCGCAAAGGTTATAGCCCGCGATACACTGGGTGGTCGAGCAGGTCCCCTCGATGCAGGCGAACAGACCATCGCAGGCCGGGCCTGTGCATCCGGCAGGCGTGCCGGTGCCCCCTCCAGCGACGCACGCGTTGGCGGAGCAGGTCTCCCCGGTGCCCGTGCAGTCACCATCGGTGCAGCACTTGTCGCTACCCGCATGCCAGGTGGTATCGCAGCACTCCCCAGGGTTCTTGTTGCACGTGGTGCCGCACAGGGTGTAGCCGGTAACGCACGCATCCGTCGAGCACACATCCGAGACGCACGCGAAGTTGCCGGTGCAAAGGTTGGTGTCGGAGCACGCAGGAGGCGTGGTACACGTGTTGCTCGTGCACACCAGGTCGCCAGTGCAGTCATCCTTGATGCAGCACTTGTCGCTACCCGCATGCCAGGTCGTGGCGCAGCACTTCCCGGGATCCTGGTTGCACGTGGTGCCGCACAGGGTGTAGTCGGTAACGCATGCATCCGTCGAGCACACGTCCGAGACGCACGCGAAGTTGCCGGTGCAGAGGTTGGTGTCGGAGCACGCCGCGGGCGCGGCGCACGTGTTGGCCGTGCACACCTGATCACCAGTGCAGTCCGCCTTCACGCAGCACTTGTCGCTGCCCGCATGCCAGGTCGAGTCGCAGCACTCCCCGGGATCGGCGTTGCACGTGGTGCCGCAGAACGTGTAATCCGTCACGCACGTGTCCGTCGAGCATGCGTCCGAGACGCATGCGAAGTTGCCGGTGCAGAGGTCGGTATCGGAGCATTCTGGGGGCGCGGTGCACGTGTTGTCGACGCACTCCTCCTCCCCGCAGTCATCATCGATGCAGCACTTGCCGCTACCCGCATGCCAGGTAGTGTCGCAGCACTCCCCGGGATCCTGGTTGCACGTCGAGCCGCACAGGGTGTAGCCGGTAACGCATGTGTCCGTCGAGCATGCGTCCGAGACGCACGCGAAGTTGCCGGTGCAGGGCTTGGTGTCAGAGCACCCGGCATCGTCAGTGCATAAGTGGGATACAGAATCGCAGGTCTTCTTCGCTACATTCTCACTACAATCGTCGCTGACGCAACACTCCCAGGCGGCCTGCCACACGTTGTCGCAACACTCACCAAGGAGAGGATCCCCATCTATCTCATGGCACGTTCCGCCACAAGGAGGATTCTCGTACCCGTCAGCACAATCCGTTGGTGAACACGTACACGTCTCAGTATCACAGGAGTCCCCCACACACATGAAGTTGTCACAATCGGCCGCAGTCACACATTTCTTCACGCATTTGAACTCTGCCGTACATCCCTCGGTCACTTCGCAATCACCATCAATACAGCACTCGGCCCCCTCACGCCACGTGCTATCGCCCTCACAGCACATCCCACTGCCCTTGACCTTGCATGGACCCGGCGCCGGGCATTCCACAAAACCACTAGCGTCGCAACCGCATTTGGTACCGCCGTGTGCGCATTGTGTCAGCGAGTTACACTCGGACGCGTAATCGTCGAACCGACTGCAGTAGCAGTCCGCGTTGTTCGTCGGGTCCTCGCCCTTGCCCGTATCGCAGCAGTTCTCGGTGGGATTCTCGCACGCAGGATAAAGAAAGTCCGCTGGCACAGCGTCAGCCCCGCACGCCTCGTCGCAGCACTGGTAGTCATCACCACACCCGGTACGGGTGTCGAAGACCGACCCGCCGCACACGGTGTTCCCCTCGGTGCAGCAATAGCCCACAGGGTCCCCTCCGGTGCAGGCCACCGGTGCGACCACGTCCACGCATGCTTCATTGCAGCAGTCGTAGTCACCTCCCCCCGGCTTCTGCCCGCAGCCGGTCCCGAACTGGCTATTGCCACCAGGGCATGTGGGCGTATCCACCGTGCAACAGGTACCGCCCAGGTCTGCTACGCAGGCATCACCTCCGCCGCCACCACCGGTGACGGGTGAGCACATCCCCGGGGTTCCTGCGGTCCACTCGCATCCGTTGGAGGCCGTGCAGTCGCCTTCAACAGTGACACTGCTGCATTGCTGGCAAGCAGCTCCGGACCAATAGCATTTACCAGCATCGCAAGCGCTCATATCTAAGCAACCGTCGCAGTTGAACGAGTCACACACGCCCATTCCGAGCGCGAGCGTGATGAACATAACTGTAAGGATAGTAAAGGTCTCCCTTCTCATACTAAGAAACGGGTCGGTATGCAATAAATACCTTTCCCCCCAAGCGCTGCGAAACGGGGCTCACGCTTATAAGCATGGACGGCCACCGAGGTGCCCGGCTCCCTGCCCACGGATGGTGACCATGGCCCCGATCCCGCCCACCTCGCCCCTGGTGCTCGTCCCGCTGCTGGCACTGGGCGCCATCACCTCCCTCACCGACATCAGGGAGGGCAAGATCAGGAACAAGCACGTCTTCCCTTTCATCCTTCTGGGTATCCTCAGGATGCTCATCCTGGACACCCACGGTTACCTAGGCCTGCTGAACACGGGTATCGCCCTGGCCGCGGGATTCGGGCTCTGGCACCTCAACCTCTGGAGCGCGGGCGACGCCAAGCTCTTCCTCGCCTTCGCTGCCCTCGTCCCTCTCAACGATCTGACCATGCAGTTCAATCAGGTCTACTGGTTTCCCTCCTTCATGGTGCTGGTGAACACCTTCGTGCCGATGTTCGCGCTCATGCTCTTCCGACTGCTGTTCTTCACACCCCTGGCCATGAAGACGATGCTCCTGCGACGCGTCCTCAAACCGGTCCAGGTGGTGAGCGTCGGGATGGCGCTCTTCGTGTTCATCTGGCTGGGCCGGGTGCTCATGGACGCCCTCGGGCTCCCCCAGGTGTTCATCATCAACCTGCTCATCATGTTCGCCTGCATCGAGGTCATCGACCGGGTGGCACCGACGGGTGCGATGCCCGTGTACGCAGTCCTTTCGGTCGTCCGGCTCGCCGTGGACCCTGGTGTGTGGGAACCGGGCTTCATCGCCGCGTTCGGGACCCTCCTCATATCCTTCCTCCTGCTGCGCTACTTCGTCATCTACATGGGCCACCACTTCTACAGCACTCCCTGTGCAATAGACGAGCTCAAACCCGGGATGATGCCCTCGGAAGGCATCGTCGAGAAGGACGGGAGGTACCACAAGGTGGAGCTCATCACCATCAACATCCTCTCTGCCATGCGCCTCAAGAAGCTCAAGCTGGCCTTCGAGATGCGGTCGAAGGGTCTCAACGAGGAGGAGGTCGAGCGCATCAAGAAGCTGGCAGAGGACGATAAGCTCCAGTTCGATGAGATCCTCGTCCAGCAGACCACGCCCTTCGCCCCCTTCATCTTCCTCGGCGCCCTCCTCACACTATATACCGGGGGCGATCCCGTGACCTACGTCAAGGTGGTCCATCCCGATCTCGTGCGCAGCATATTGCCAGCGGTCCTGGCACCCTACATCGGCCTCTAGGGACTACGACCGGTCCCCGGGGAGCCGCACCTGCCGTCGTACAGGCCGCAGTTCGTCGGTGCCGTAGAGTCGGGCGTACTCATTCCAGACGCCCTCGCACCGTGGCTCGAGGGTGCACTCGCTACATCGTGGCCCTTTCACCTTCCCACTACGTCGCTCGGGGAGGAAGTCCCGCGACTCGTACCCGGGCTCGCGCAGCTCGACCTCGGCGGGCAGGTGGAGCTCGATGGCGTTGGCCTCCCTGCCGGGGACAGCGCAGAATGGGACCGCCTCGTAGTATGCCGTGCGACCGGCCCCTTCCACCACGTCAATAGCCTCGGCCAGGGGACGGGCCAGCTCGCTCAGGCGCGGTACCACGGCCTCGGCGTCGTCCAGAGCGTTGCCGTCGGGGTGGACGTTGGCGAACTGCACCTGATGGACACCCGCTGCGACCAGCACGCGAGCGATGGCCGACAGCCGGTCGGCGTTGAGGCGCGTGATGACTGTGTTGGTGAGCACGCGGGCTCCGGCCTCCACAAGGTTGCGGATGCCGCCCATGGTCTGCTCAAAGCCCCCGGGCGCGCAGGTTATCGCATCATGGAGCGCTGCAGTATCACCATGTACGGCCACCTCCACCTCATCGACGAGCTCGGCCACGCTCTTGGCGAGATCCGGGTAGGCGAGCATGCGCCCGTTGGTCTGGAGGAGCACGCTCAGGCCAAGGTCCTTGGCCGCACGTAGTACGTCGATGATGTCGTCGCGGATGGTGGGCTCGCCCCCAGTGATGATGGCGAGCGTGGCGCCGTTGGCAGCGGCCTCGGCAAGCTCCTTGCGCAGCTCGGCCAAGGTGCGGTCAGGCACACCGCGCTGTCGGTGATGCGCGACCACGCAGTGTCGGCAGTTGTTGTTGCATGCGTAACCGACCTTTACGGCCGCGATGCGGAGGGGGGCGCTCGCCACCTGCTCACTCCTCGGGATCCGGACTGCTCCCTTGCAGGGTGTCCCCTTCCTTGCGTGCCATGCTGCGTATCCGTCGCTCTCGGGCCATGTT
>PVBE012405785.1_pt1 | contig 11072 bp, 11 predicted proteins | sample 1631181 | NCBI WGS metagenome assembly PVBE01 (sample SAMN08397723, study PRJNA350692) | Marine metagenome, whole genome shotgun sequencing project. | isolation source: water | place: Pacific Ocean | collected 2012-04 | reverse complement strand
GCGCCAAAAGGAGGCAGTCGTGCCCATCACGCCGCTGCACGGCGTCCCGATCGGCGTCAAGGACATCTTCTTCACGGAGGGACTTCGTACGGCAATGGGCTCTCCCCTCTTCAAGGATCATGTGCCCGACCGCAGTGCCACGGTCGTTGATCGCCTGGAGCAGGCCGGCGCCCTTGTCCTCGGTAAGACCGTAACGACGGAATTTTCAGCCTTCGACCCCGCCCTTACCGGAAACCCGTGGAATACCGGGCACACTCCCGGCGGGTCCAGCAGCGGATCGGCAGCCGCTGTAGCCGCCCGCATGTGTCCCGCCGCTCTCGGTTCGCAGACCGTGGCCTCTGTCGGCCGACCGGCGGCTTTCTGTGGAATAGTCGGCCTCGTACCAACTTCATCGGTCGTTCCCCGGGCAGGCGTGTATCCCATGTCGTGGTCTCTGGATCATGTCGGTGCTCTTGCCCGATCAGTGGACGACGTCACACTTCTCCTCGACGCCATGTCCGCTTCGCCGATCGTGCTATCGACTGATCCACCTAAGTTTCGGGTAGGTATCCTGAGGGAGTTCTTTGAAGAAAAGACCGAAAAGGAGGCCTGGAAGCCACATGAAGAACTGATCGCCGGTTTGAGTCGGGCAGGCGTCGAAACCATTGAACTTTCTCTGCCCCCCGTTTTTGATTCCGGGTTGGGAGCGCTCCGCACGATCTTACGTGCGGAGCTGGCATCCGTGCACGACCGACTGCATGCCGCGCACGCGGCCGACTACAGTCCGAAGATCCGCGGGTTGGTCGAGACCGGTTTGATCACCCTTTCCACGGACTACCTCCGGGCGCTTCGCATCTGCCGCATCTATCAAAGAGAGATGCTCGAGCTCTTCTCCCGCTGTGATGTGCTCCTTACACCGGGTGCCCGTGGACCTGCTCCTCGGGGTCTCGATCACACAGGCGATCCCATCCTTTCAGCTCCATGGACCCTGGCAGACTTTCCGACTCTGTCGTTGCCTCTGGATCTGGGTGAAAACGGGTTACCACTGGGCATCCAGCTGAGCACACCGCCGCTCAAGGAGAACTTCCTGCTGGAAATCGGCCACTGGTTTGAGGGCTTCATCGGATTTGACGAACACCCTGTCGTGGCTGACTGAAGAAAAGGGTCAGGAAGGCTGCTCGCCCTCCGGGAGGATCACTCCCCTTGTCCAGGTGGCGGACAATCGTGGCGTGCTGGCTGATGTCCAGCTCGCCCTGCAGGTCCTTCAGATCCGCCAGCGAAACCGTCGATGACTTGGCTCCACAAAGAACGAGCCCAGGATGCCCTGACGGCAAAACCCCAGCAGCCGGAGCGTGGCGCTTCCGCGTGTGCGATATGCGGTTGCCACGTACATGGTGTTCATCACGGCAAGACTCGAGCCGATCGCCATGATCACGGGTGTGGCCAGGTTCTGTCCCGAAACGCAACCGGCAATATTACAGGTTGCTGGTTCCGCGATCGATCGGGTTGCGATCGGCTGATACAATATCGGAATGGTACGCACATCCAACGCTCTTGCACTACTGAAGGTCCTGATCACCGCAGCCTGGTCCGACTCGAAGCTCTCGCAGTCGGAACTGAACTACGTCAAGGAACTCGCGCGTCATTTCGATCTCGACGACGACGAATGGTTCGAGTTGCAGCCGTACATTGAGGATCCCGTTTCCGAGGAGGAGCGTGAAGCCGTCCTTCGCGACCTGCTGGCGCGGGTCTCGACACCATCGGAGCGAAACGCGATCATTCAACACCTGGAACAGGTCATCGGTGCCGACGACCACATTTCGGAAGACGAAAAGGCCCTTTTGCGGAGGTACGAAGACATTCTTCGAGAACCGTCCTCCCTCGAACTGATGCTGGGAAGCGTCAAGACCCTGTTTCAGAAACCGCAAAGAGAGTCGACAATCGACATCGATGAGTTCCTGCGCAACAAGATCCTCTTCAAGCTACGGCGAAAGGTCGGAGACGGTCAGATCACACCAGAAATGCACAGGTCAGCGCTGCTGGGTGGTTTGATGGGGATCGTTGCCCATGCAGACCACGATATTCACGTGCGGGAACTCGAGGAGATTCGTAGTCAACTATCCCGCCTCACCAACTTCGACGACGAAACGCTGAACCTTCTCCTGACGATCATTGAAGAGGAATCCGTGCGTGGGCTGGACCGGTACCGGCTGATCACCGAGTACACGGCAGGTGCCAGGCCGGAATCCCGGATCGAATTGCTGGACCTGCTCTTTGGGGTGGCGGCCGCAGATGGCGGCCTGGCGCACTCCGAACTGGAGGAACTGCGGTCCATATCATCCGCACTCGGACTCAGTCACAAGCAATACATCGCGTCGAAGATACGGATGAAATCCGAGTCCTAGCGGGAAGTTCCTCAAAGCCGAAACTAGGGAGTCAACGCCAAGTCGCGAAGTCCGCAAAGGGCGCAAAGAAAGAGATGATGAATTTGCGATCTTCCCTTGGCGACAGTGTTCTCCGTGCCGCACGCTGAATCTAGATAGGAGCCCGACGTTAGTGATCGGCCACCGCGGCGGGAATCGATTCCCCAACAATATTGACAATGCGGTCGATGTCCTCGTCACTGGTGACCAGAGGAGGTGCCAGAACGTAGATATCGTTCCGGAAACGGCTGAAGAGACCTCGCCGCACGCATTCGGCGTGCAGTTTCGCGCCCACCTTTCGCGCGGGATCGAAGGTCTCTTTGGTTGTCTTGTCCTCGACAAGTTCGATGCCCGCCATCAACCCGAGTCCTCGAACCTCTCCGACGTGATCGAGACCCGTGAGTTGCCGGAGTCCATCGAGTAGACGCGCACCTTTTTCCGCAGCCAACCCGACCAGGCCTTCGCGCTCCAGAATCGCGATGTTTTCCAGAGCGACCGCCGAGCAGGTCGGGTGTCCCGAGTACGTGTAGGCATGCATCCATCGTTTCGTCGGAGAGGCTTCCGCAAGCCCTCGGAACACCCGATCCGACAGCCCGATACCTCCCAGCGGAACATAAGCCGAAGTGATCCCTTTGGCCATGGAGATGATGTCCGGTTCAACTCCCCAGTGTTCCAGAGCAAACCACTTACCCGTACGACCGAACCCCGTGATCACCTCGTCGGCGATCAGCAAGACATCGTGTGTATCGCAAATCTCGCGAATGCGCGGAAAATAGGAGTCTGGAGGAACGATTGCGCCCCCCACGCCCTGGACCGGTTCCGCAATGAACGCGGCGACAGTATCCGGCCCTTCCCGCAAGATGGCTTCCTCAAGAAGGTTGGCCGCCAGGATGCCGGCGTCCGATGCCGCATCCGTTCGGTCGAACCGGTACGGATAGGGTGGGGGAATGCGCAAGAAACCTGGCATCGGCGGTCCGAAACCGGGCCGGTACATGTCCAGGCCGGTCGCGTTCATCGCTCCAAGAGTGACGCCGTGATAGCCCAGCTCGAGGCTGATGATTTTCAGTTTGTCCGGCTTACCCCCGGCATTCCAATAGAAGCGTGCTGTCTTGAACGCGCTGTCGTTCGACTCGCCGCCGCCCGAGGTGAAGAAAAAATGGTTGATCGACGGATAGCATCGTTCAGCCAGCTTCTCCGCCAGTTTGATGGCCGGAATGTTCGTGTTTCCGGTGTAGGCCGAGGCATACGCGAGCTCCGTCATCTGCCTCGCGGCGGCCTCACCCAGTTCTGCCCTGCCGTGACCGACGTTGACGTTCCACAGCCCGGACAGGCCGTCGATGAATTCCCGTCCATCGGCAGTACGGATTGTCGCTCCGTGCCCTTCGACCCACACCATCGGATCGACGTGATCGCTGGGATGAAACAACGGATGTACCAAATGTTGCTGGTCGATCTTGATCAAGCTGTCAATATCCGACATGTCCACCTTTCCAATCAGTTGATGGCCGTATAATACCGCAATGCGATTTGGCGTCACACTCCCAATCATCCTGCCATACCGTACAACCGTGGACTCAATGATGACGGCCATGGAGACGCTAGCAAGCGATATCCGTCCGAACGTCTGAAGGACATCTGAACAAACATGGGCGAACCTCGATGCGCGCATATCTGGCACGACACGGTAAGGCAAAGACGGCGATGGAGGATTCCGGGCGGGGTCTGAGTGTGGAAGGTACGGACGAATTGGAGAAGCTCGCCCGCTTTCTATCCGCAAGCCGTCCCTCGATGTTCACCATTCTGCACAGCGGAAAAACACGCGCTCGGGAAACGGCCGAGATCCTCGGCCAGAGCTTTGCAACCGATGCCCTGCCCGAACCGATCTCCGATCTCAGGCCCGAAGCCGATCCGGAGGTGATGGCCGAGGTCCTCAACCGGACGTCGAACGACGTCCTGGCCGTCGGGCATCTGCCCAACATCGAACGCCTCGTCTCTCTCATGCTGACGGGAAACCGCGACCTCAGTCCTGTCCGTTTCAGCCCGGGAACGATGGTATGCCTGGAGAGAAGCGGGGACGAACGATGGACCTTGATCTGGGCGATTACTCCGGAATTGGTTTAGCCGGACTTTCAACGCAAAGTCGCAAAAACGCAAAGAGGTTTTTTCTTTGCAGCTCAGCTGCCACCGGCCATTGAGGTCTTCCAGAGTTGTCGTCGTCTACAGGGCGGAAAGAACCGACACACACATATTTCCCTTTGCGTCCTTTGCGACTTTGCGTTGAAAACTCCCCTTTCAGGTGGCTAAACCAGGACCCGTTGGTCGTGAAGAGAGAACAGGCCGGCCACTGGCTTGAAGGTCCTGTGCGCCAGGCGTTTGAATTGCGCGGGCTTCATCTTGACCAGGTCGCGGTGATCGATTCGGCGGCCGATGACGAGCTGGCCGTCACGACGTCGGGTTACTTCAGTTCCCAGGGTCTTGATCTGATCTGGAGTCCAACTCTTCAACAACGCCTCGGGATCTTCATCATGTTCGTCCTTGAACCATCCGAGCTGCTTGTCTGACCCTACGGCTTCGACGATTTCCTTGATGTCCCGCCTCCACTTGAGGGCCCATTCCGTCTTGTCGTAGTACTCGGGCCCGACCTCAAACAACAGCCGTACGCAATGGCGTGACACCGCGACTTTGAAGTGGACGTCTTTCTTGTACCCACGCTTGCCGGCTCCAATCGCCGCCCAGGTGTCGTTCGGGGGATTTACTGTGCGGCGTGCGTGTTTGGCGACGTGCACGAACAACTCCTGATCTACCATTTCGGAAAGGGACGGCACCAACTCCTCCCCAATACCCGCTAGCTTCGGCCGGATCCTCTCGGCGATTGCCTGCATGCGGTCGTGAAAGCCGGGAATGTCGAACACCTTGAAATCTTTTGCCGTGAAAAGTTCCATTTCTCCTATTTCCTCCCCGTCTGCCGGACGCCTCCCTGAAAGGTGGCCCAGTTGGACAAGATCATTCTAAAACAGGTGTGGGAAAACGGCGGAACCGTATAAACTGTTTCGAACTTCTGAACCCATTTTGAAGGGAAAACGACTTGATTTGTGACAACGATTCCAGAAATATGAGCTATCCCGCAAAACTGATGCTCCGGATTCTCCTTCTCATCATGCTGCTCGGAGGCCGCGTACTTCCAGCCTCTGCACAAGCCATCTATGCGGAAAACCAGATTCCTTCCGCGGGTGTCCAGATCGAATACCGTCTGACCATCGAGAACCCCAACAGCCACACTTACCTCGTCGAGATGGACATTCGGGGAATCGAGGAAGAAACTCTCAGCGTTTCAATGCCTGCCTGGGCACCGGGCGCTTACCGGATCCGGGACTTTGCACGCAATGTTCAGAATTTCCAAGTGCGAACGCGATCCGGCAACCGCTCTCTCAAATGGGAGAAGACGGACAAGCTGACCTGGCAGGTTTCCAAGCGGTCAGATGACGACATCATCGTGTCTTACGAGGTGTACTCCGACCGCTTGACGTACGAGATGGCCGACATATCCGGCCCGGCGACATACATGTATGTCACTGGAAAGAAGCACGTGCCAGTGGCACTTCGATACGACAAGCCCGGTGGCTGGGATGTTTACACAGGCTTGACCCGCCGCCGAGGAGCATACCGCGCGGCAGACTACGATATCTTCATCGATGCGCCAGCTTTTGTCGGTGTCTTCAAGGTTCTCGAGTTCACCTCCGAAGACATTCCGTACCGGCTCGTTTTCAGCGACCCGGATGTGGAGTTCATTGAAGAACAGGTTATTGGCGACATTCAGAGTATCGTCGATGCGGCTGTGTCCATATTCGGTCGAGCGCCCTACGAGGACTACACGTTCCTGTTCAAGGTCCAGTCCGGAGCCGGCAGCGGCGGACTCGAGCACCTCAACTCCACGCGAATCACCGTCGGAATAAATGATTTTGCGACCGGGACCCGATACGAACGGTTCTTGTTCGTCGTCGCCCACGAATTCTTTCACCTGTGGAACGTCAAACGAATTCGGCCGGCCGGCCTGGGTCCGTTCGATTACACCCGGGAAGTGAACACAAACTCCCTCTGGATATCAGAAGGCCTGACCAGCTATTACGGCCGCCTCCTTCTCGCCCGTGCGGGGATCTATACGGGCAGAGGGTACCTGGACAGCCTGGCACAGGAAATAGATCAGCACCAGAAGCTGCCGGGGCGTCTCCTGATGAGTGCAGAAGAAGCCAGCTGGGAGACCTGGGCGCGAAGCGACAACAGCGACAACAACACGATTTCTTACTACACGAAGGGCGAAATCGCCGGGATGCTTCTGGATATCGAGATCCGCACCCGAACGAACAGCGAGAAGAGCCTGGACGATGTGATGCAGTATCTGATGACGAACTACGCGAACAAGGGCATCGGTTTTCCGGAAGATGCTTTTCTCGAGGCTCTTAATGTGGTCGCAGGCACTGACTTTGGTGAAATCTACTTCCAGCTTGTTCAGAGCCGGGCGGACCTGGACTACGACCGGTACATCGGGCAGGCTGGCCTGCGGGTCACAGTTGAACGACAGCCCTCTTCCCTGTTCATGGGTGTCCAGGTCGAGGAGGCTGAGGGCAACCTGGCCCAGATCGTCCGAGTCATACAGGACAGTCCGGCCGAGCGGGCAGGCCTGGACAAGAACGACGTCCTCGTCGCATTCGACGATCAGCGCATCACGTTCACAAACTTCCAGGGCCGCTTCAGGCGACGAAAACTTGGCGAGAAGCTAGACCTCACTGTTCTGAGAGGGGAAAGGCTACTCCACATCGAACTTGAACCCGGAGAGATTCAAGTGGAACGCTGGGTGATCAACGAGGCCAACGTGCCGACAGCGGCACAGTTAAAACTCAGGATTGGTTGGATCGGCGAACTCAATTAACAGATAATTTTTACTCGAAAGGAAGGATCCGTTCATGGAAATCGAACTCATCTACTGCCAGGCTTGAAATTACGAACCTCAAGCGGTCAGTTTGACCGACAAGTTGATCACGGAATACAAAGACAAAATCAAGAAGCTCGTTCTCGTACCGTCTGATGGCGGGCGGTTCGAAGTAAGTGTCGATGGCGGGCTGATCTATTCAAAACTCGAAACCGGACGCTTTCCAGAGTACGACGAGATTCGGAGTAAGCTTCCGACTTGATCCTGTACCGGGAGACGGCAAATCCCGGTGCTCTTACTCCACAGTAACGTCTGCAAGCTTGGACATGCCGTAGCGCAGTTCGATTCTCATGCCGGCCTCAAAGCGCAGCTTTGATTCAAAAGTGACGGTGCTCTGGATGGTCTCTTCTGCCTGGACGACTCTTGTTTCCTGATCCTTGGCCACAACCGATGATCCGTCGGCATAAACAAACCGAAAGAAACGGGGAACGAAGTTGAAGGATTCCCCGTAGAGATCCTTCACCTCAAACGTGATGCTGTCGTCGCCCATCTCCAGGACGCGCAACTCCATCTGCTGGGTCGTGATTACTGCTTCGCTGATCTCTACACCGTCGATCTTGATGACTATCATAGATACTCCGTAATTCCTTGATTGCGTAGGTAATTAGTCCTGTATTTCTCACCAATGGTCTGTTCGGACTCCGAACACCTCCGCGGAAAGAATCGATTAGAAGTGCGCTAATGCTAACTCTCGGCCACCAGGTTTCGACCCGGCTGGCCGTGGACTGATTCGCTGAGCCCAACTGGATCGCACGGGCCGGGACCCTGTCCAAGGCGGAGCGATCTTCGGATTGCTTCGGTCACAAACGTCTTTCCCGACCGAACCGCATCGTCAATGGCAAGTCCCCGTGCCAGGTAGGCCGTGATCGCGGCTGAAAGCACGCAGCCGGTACCATGGGCGTCCGATGTGAGAACACGCTCACCGGGAAGTCTCACCAGGTACTTGCCGTCAAAAAAAACATCCACCGCCGGGCCGGATCCCAGGTGGCCTCCTTTCACCAGCACGTTTCTTGGCCCCATCTCATAGATTCGGCAAGCGGCATCCTCCATCTCCGACAGGCTGTCTATCTTCCGGTAGCTCAACACTCCGGCTTCATCGAGATTGGGCGTGATCAAGAACGAGAGTGGAACGAGGAGGCTTCGGAGAGCACCGATGCCGTCAGTACCCAGCAAGGGAGTGCCTGATCCGGAAAACATGATGGGATCGACGACCAGGGACTGAATACCGTAGTCGCGAACCTTTTCAGCCACGACTTCAACAATTTCTCGACTGGCCAACATCCCGGTCTTGACAAAGTCCGTCGGAATGTCCGTCATCACAGCGTCGATCTGGGCCGTAACGACCTCAGGATCGACTTCACACAGGTTCGTAACACCTACCGTATTCTGCGCGGTGATCGCCGTGACTACCGACATCCCGTAGACCTTCAGACTGGAGAACGTCTTCAAATCGGCCTGGATACCGGCGCCACCACTGGAATCGGAGCCCGCGATTGTCAGGACCCTCGGTATCACGCCAATGCCTCCATCGTCTCGATGACCAGGCTCCGGGAAGCAGCATGTGGCACAGCGATCACGGGCAGAGTCGCGCCGGCCTGGCGGTATTCCTCAATGCGATCGCGACATTCCTCAACGGTTCCAACCGCAGCCAATTGTTCCACCAGCGCATCGGAAACAGCCGCCACAGCCTCCTTTCGGTGTCCTCCCTGCCAGAGCGTGTGGATACGCGCGGCCTCGTCCTGGAATCCAAATCGGGCAACGACGTTTCGGTAGAAGGTTCCCATGGCGCCGACGTAGTAGGCGACCTGCGGACGAACCATGTCGCGGAGCCTGTCCCTGTCGTCTCCAATACAAGCCATGATTGTCGGTGCGACCTCCCCAACAGATCCCACCTCACCCAGAGCTTCCTCGAATTTCTGCAGGGGCAGCCAGATGGGGTGCCAGCCGTCGCCGATCTCGCCGGCCAACCGGTTGTTCCTGGGACCCATCGACGCGATGAGGATCTGCACGCGGTCCCGAGGTGGCTTGAACCCCAGGCGAAAGTTCTTGAGATTAAAAATGCGGCCGGAATAGTTGACTGGTTCGCCTCGGAGAGCCATTCGGACGATGTCCACGGTTTCCCGGGTTCTCTGGAGCGCATGTTCAAATCGCATGCCATGCCAGTTTTCAATCACGGCGGGCCCGCTCATCCCTAATCCGAGGACTGCCCGCCCACCTGAAACCTCGTCCAGGGTCGCAATAGACTGGGCGATCAACGTGGGCGTTCGGCTGAACACATTCACAATACCCGGCCCCAGGCAGATACGCTCGGTTTGGATGGCAATCGCACCCAGCGTCGTGAAAGCGTCTCGCGTCCACGATTCTGGAAGAAGGAGGGTATCGTAACCGAGCCTGTCGGCCTCCACTCCGTAGTCGATAAGCTCTCGAACCGGAGCGGGTCGGTCGTAGGGAAGCTGAAAGGCGATGCGCCTGGAATCGTTCATTTACCAAAACCCCGGTGTGGTCCGGCCAACTTCAGAGTGGCAGAAGTTGGTCACCCACCCGAATCTCGCCGGGAGTAACAACCCGGGCAAATCGCCCTCTCTTTCCGTCGATTTCCGACTGCAGGCCCGACCTGACACTGTCCATCTGCGAACACGGGTTACACGGAATCGTGATCTCGATGGTGGCCGTTCCGACCTGGAATTGAAGACCTTTGGGAAGGCCGTTCACCTCCAGGCCCTCGACGAGCACGTTCTCGAAGAGATCTCCGGGCTCTAACGCAAAGTCTCGGAGTGTCTCCTCGGACTGCAGCAAGATCTGTCGTGGATTGCCAGACTGGGCATGGCGATCTCCCTCCAGACCGGACTCGGTCAACCGGACAAGGTCAACACGGTCGGAAGCGGTATCCGGAGACCGACTGACGAACAGGGCGACGACGCGAGAGTCTTGCATCGCACCATTATATCCGGCACGGGCAGCCAGACCCAATTCGGTCGCTATTTCTAAGGTCGGAGATTACAATATCCAAATGATCCTGAGAGCACTCCTCGCCATCCTCTGTATGACTCTAGTCAGCTTTGGCCAGGTTCCGGTCGGTGACCCTTTCGATGCGAAGAAACATCCGAATCCGATCGTCACTTTTGTCGAAAATGACGAGTTCAAACCTACGACATACGACACAGCTCGAGCACGTGCAAGCATCGAACTGATGGGGCTGTCGCAAGACGACGGGATCAGGGCGAGCATGGAAATGGCCCCGGGCGACGCCCGCAAGGTCAAGATCCTTGGCCGTAAGACCGAGACGCTGTTCTACCCGGTCGTCCGGCAGACTTTCAACCTCACCGACGGGGAATCCTTCGTACTGTATTCCTTCAAGGACCCGCGTCCCGACATATCGTCAGAATACCGGGTTTCCATGCTGAACGAGCATGCCTTCAAGGAAGAGAAGAAGGTGAAAGACAGGCGTTTCGGCGTAAGCCCGCCGCCCGAAAAGATGGAAATCCGCGGCTCACCGGCGCTGCTTTTCGACAACGACGGCGAACTGATCCTGTTCTGGCAAGGTCGACGAGTCGCTCATGTCGCCGTTGCGGTTATCGACCGCGAAGAGCTGTTCCGACTCGTTCGAGATCTTCTCTAATCGACAATGCCTCTTCACGGTCCGAAGCTCTATTCGTGAAAGTTGCAATCACCGGAGCCACCGG
>PVBE011985610.1_pt1 | contig 11072 bp, 10 predicted proteins | sample 1631181 | NCBI WGS metagenome assembly PVBE01 (sample SAMN08397723, study PRJNA350692) | Marine metagenome, whole genome shotgun sequencing project. | isolation source: water | place: Pacific Ocean | collected 2012-04 | reverse complement strand
ATATGTGTTTGTTCCATCTTGGTAGATTACAAAAGCACTGCCAATCCCCGAAGGAGTCTCAACTACAGCAATGCTATTTTTTGTCTGATCAAAAATAGATTGTGCATTTAAGTTTTTGTTTAGGCAAGATTGATGACTCTGCGATATGGCTGGATTTTTAATCAGTGGCCGTCGGGATGCCCTACAACCTGTGAGCCATAGGCTGATTGAGATAAGCCCCAAAGTTGCATATCGATACCATTGCCGAAATTTCATTGCTGCTTTCTGTAGTCATAAATTCGCCATTCACCAGATTGATTCTTTTTCAAGTCGTAAACCCAAATTTGTGTCTTTTGTCCTGATTGTGTTGGATCAACTCCTGAAGGTGTGATCAGCTCTAAATCTTCTAAGACCTCAACGGTTAAATGAGCATTATCCTGGTAGAGCTTGAATTCTATTACTTTCTTGATTTCTACTACGTTGAATTTGTAGTACGAACTTTTCTGCTGAAGCCAATCAATCGACCCGCCAAGCTTAGTGATATCTTCGTATAATTTTCCAGGTTTAATAATATACTGATCCAATCTGGATGAATCGAACGGATCGGCATAGAGTTTCGTTTTGAAATTCAACCAGCCACTTACAAGTCTTTTGGCTTGCTCTTCAGTGAGTGTTTGTGGATTTGGTGTGGCGAATGGGGACGACTTTGGAGGCGTCTGGCCAAACGGTGAGTTGGATGGTGGGGTTGGTTGTGGCGGTAAATGGTTCGGGGCTTGTTGTTGAAATGGATTGCCTGATTGGCTTGGTGGGTTAATTGATGCTGGCGGTTGTTGAGATGGAACAGTGGAATTGTCTTTGTTTTTGAACAAGAACCACAATGAAATGATGAGAAATAAACCGAAAAAACCAAAGGCCAAGACCAATGGCACTATGGCGTTGGTATTGCCAAACTGGCTTTGATCAATGTGATGTTTTTGATGGAGATAACTTTTACGCATTTTAGTATGGCTTGTATTCAACAATAAAGCTGGCATACTCCCCTTCAGGAATAGGGTCTTGATTGATTGTAGTCAGACCTGTTCCTGCAGTTGTGTTTGAAATTTCAGCCTGTAGTGTGCACCCACCACCAGGATCTGTGACACAGAGAATATCCACTTGGTTCTGTCCTTGATTCAGGGCCATGCTGATGGCATGTGGTGGTCCGGTATCAGGAGTTGTAATGCGAATATTTTGATTCACCACCTGACCATTAAGAGCAATGCTCAAAACATCGCCGTCATTTGCATTATTATCACTTAAATACAAAACACTTGGGCTTGCTGCAGTGCCCAGATTTTGAAATCCGAAGCTATTTGCAAGTTGTGGAATATTGGAATACCATGGCGGAATGATCGTTGTTGAACGTGGTAACTGGCTGTACGTGTCTTTGCTGCATCCAGTCACAAAAACAGCGATTGAACTGATACCTAGGAGATAGCGCAACATCAGAATCTTGCGATGGATTGGTAAAGCAGTAAATCCACTATAGCGTCTAGCTGCACTGAATTAAGCTTTGTTGCAGCTATTTTCCCATTGTGCTAATGTTTTATTAACTACTATTGATAAATGCCTGACGAATATCAGAAGCTCAAACATATTCTTCGCTCAAACATTAAATCAGTTAAGGATGTTACGGATAACTTATTATATCTTAAGGAAAAGTTGGATGCAACCCAAGAGACCGTTGCAGACCTTCTTGCTCGCGTCGAAGAGTTGGAAGCCAATCCACCTTCTGGTGTCGTGGATGGTGTGAGGGCGTTCGGTGCAACCTCAGGCAGCTCTGCGACCACCGTCACCCAACAGTTGCAGGCGTTGGACCTTGAGCCTGAGGCTCTTCCTGACTTGATCATGCAACACCCGTCTTGGCTACGGCCGTTCAGTGTTGCGGCCGAGGTTGAGTACCATCAACTTGAAGAGGATAGTTTCCGCTTGCTTCGTAGCAAGACGGGGTATTTACGTGTGATTCGCTTAAGTAATGGTACGGAGTGGGCCTATTTTGAAGAGATGAGCAAAGAGCGTTTCCAGCGAATCCCTCTTTTGTCGAAAATTTTCAAGGACTCTGAAGAAAAGTATGAATTCTCCTGGGCTAGGGCTTGGACCTCTACTCCTCTACGATTGCAAACATTGCAGCTCGGATCGCGTTGGGAGATTCTTGAGCATGGTCAGTACATTTCAGAACGAGGTAAAGACTGATGTTTAAGTCGATTTGGTTCAAGTCTGTGCTTTGTGGAACCGCATCACTGGCATTAACGTCGTGTCAAAGCGCACCGATTGATTGCTTCGGTTATACGCCGAAGCAAGCCGGTCTAATCACATCTGCGAGTGGTTTGATCAATATCTCGATCGATGGTAGTGGCTCGATGAAAGGTTTTGCAGCAGCTAATAATTCTGTTTATCATCGTGTGATTGAAGAGCTTGATCCTGTGTTAAGCATTTCGCCCGCGCTCAACATGGCGAAGACTAAGACGACGATTCACCGGATCGGTTTAGAGCCTGGACCCTCACCGACGCATGCCAAAGATACCTTAAATTCATTGTTGATTGCTCGCAGCCCGGAGGTCTACGATCCGCCAAATGGCCCTCCTTGGGAAAAGGTAAGTAGCTCTATTTCCAAATTTGTAAGTCAGGATCCAGGTGCACTGGACGTGTTGATTTCAGATTTAGAGCCTGATAATGCTTCAATTCAGCAATTATTAACGGCCATTAAGCCAAAACTGACACATGATCCCAATCCAAAATCGTGGTGGCCGGGTCGAAATGCAAGGCATATAGGCAACCAGCTCGCCATCATCGGGATTCGCAGTGAGTTTGATGGTGGCGTCTTCCCAACTGTGGCAGGAACCTTTCGGTCTTTCCCTTACAAGGGCATCAGACCTTTTTATATTCTTTTGCTGGGCCCTGTTGATAAGAGCGAGTTGGTTATTGAGCGCTTGGGTCTTCTCAATTTAGGGACTGATCAGTTGCAAATATCTCGTTTTGCTGCCAATCCTGCCTATGGAAAAACGATGTTTGCCGATCCGTCGAAGACCACTGTTCAACCGAAAAACTGCTTTTTTCCAACCTTTTCGATCAGTAGAGGTATGTTTGGAAAGCTGCGCTTTGATTCAGATCAGAAATGGATCAAGTTGAAGAAAGCAAGGCACTGTTCTGCGACGCAATTGCAGATCAACTATGGGGTAGGCTCGATGGTTGGATTTGGATCTTTGGTCAGTGTTGATACGGATCTCTTGGACGTTACCAATGCATTGGTTTCAACCATGAATCTAGCTCGAAAAAATACGTCCATTGTCGTCAATACTCCCTTAGCACCTGGTTCGATTAGTTTGATTCGTGCTTCCATCAAGGCTGATCAGCTTGATGCTCTGAAATGGAAATCATGGACGATGGATCCAGCACAACCTGATGGTGCAAAAACGCAACGCTTGTATCGTCTGATTAGCAATCTTCGTTCCGAAACTGATTTATATTCTATGGCTAATTATCAAATTCCCTACAGCCCTGTTCGCGCTTGCTCTGCTGCTCAAGGCTGATGACTCACTCCGTCCACTTGTGAAGTTGTACGGAATACCTTGACCAAGTAAAAGGATTGATCTAAGCTGTAAATAGAAATATTTTTTGCCTATGAAATCAAAATATTTCCTTGGAGGGCTGTTTGTTGTTCTTGGTGTCCTTTGGATTGTCGGCACCACTCATTTTTTGATCACCGACGTTTTCCCTGTGCAATTGCAGGACCCCTTGGCTTGGGCGCAACAGGTTTATTTTCCGGCTAGCTCCATTAGTACAGTTTTGTACTTGGGCTTTTTGTTGGCGTGGGTCTTTTACTCGTTCAACTCTCGCTTTACCAGTTCGAGTAAAGCCAAAACAACCATTACCCTTTGGCTTCTTCTTTTTATTGTTGCCATCGTCAGCAATATCGTTGCACTTGTGTTGTGCATTCAATTCATCACCGTTGTCGGTTCGAGCACTCAGCAATTTTTGGGTGGAGGCACATTTGTAAACATCCCCCCGTACGAATTCCTAATTCCCTTGACGGTTGTGAATGGTTTGCTTCTTTTTTGGTTGCCGAGTTGTTTTCTTACCCAGCGAACATTGCGATTCATTCCACCCCTTAGTTATGAGCTCACCACTACGTTGACTGGCAAACGATGACCAAAAAAATCTACTCAATTGGCATTGGCGGTACGGGTTCGAAATGCATTCGATCCACTGTTCATCTCCACTCTTTAGGTGCCTATGGCACCGATGTTCGTCTGGGTGTTCTCTTGGTGGACGCCGATGCGTCGAATGGAAATCTCCAGTCAGCCCGTGAATCGGTTCAGACAGCCTTGACCGCTTCGGTAGCCCTAAAAGGCACCAACACTCGGTTGTTTGGTGGATCAATTAAAAATTATGGGTTGTGGAATCCCCTGGGTGAGTTTTCTGATCGCCTGACACTCAGTGATATCTATCTTGAGGCCTCTTTAAGAGCAACAGATGCAGGTTTGGGTGAGCTTTTCGATTGTTTGGTGTCTCCTGATGAAAAACAAGCCGATCTCTCAGTTGGCTTTCGGGGACGGCCCTCAATTGGCTCGGCAGTGGTGAGTCGGATTCGACAATCTAATTTCAGCCAGGGGCCTTGGGCTGATTTGATTAATGACATTCAAGCTGATTGCGCGAATGGTGATGTACCGCGCATCCATTTGTTTGGCAGTATTTTTGGAGGTACTGGTTCTTCAGGTTTACCGACTTTGGGGACGCTTTTGTCACGAGAGTTGAAAGGGGTGCGCTCATCTGTACAGATTACGGCTTCTGTTTTATTGCCTTACTTTGATTTTGATATTCCTGATGAAGATGATATCTATGCAGAAGCAAAAAACTTTACCCTTAATACCGATGCCGCATTGCAATACATGTCTCGTTTGGCAGGCGATAGTTTTAACTGCGTTTTCCTCTTGGGTGATTCCGTTAAACAGCGCTATGAGAAACCAGCGACGGGCGGGCCAAGGCAAAATAATCCATCCAGTTCTGTTGAACTAATGGCCAGTGCTGCAATTGCTGCAGAGGTTGGCTTAGGTTATGGAAATGGTGCTTATTTAACTGTCTCTGACGACCCATTAACTACTTGGGAAGATATTCCTGGGCAGTTGACGGCGTCCTCGTTGAAGTCGGGATTGCGAACGGCCTATGCCTGGTACTACAACATCTACAACGAAATCCGCGATGCACAACGGCTGAGCTCTAAAAAGTCTTTCACCAGTGGAGCTCCCTGGTTTGATCGCTTTTACACGCTCAATGGTGAGGGAAATCGGCCCGATATCGATAGTGAAGAGGAAAGCAGGAAAATTCTGGCTTTTGACAAGTGGGTTGTTGATTTCCTGTCATGGATTCAACAAACCAGTATGAATGGTTCTGCTCGCGAACAACTTGCCGATATTCGCGACGATTCATTCAAGAATGCACCAGGTTTAGAGCCTGATCCAAGTCGATCTTATGAAGAGAATCTCGATTCTCTTGTGATTGGTCAGACATTGGCAAAGCGTGAGAAGTGGCGTCAAAGTGTCGATCTTCTGAAAAATAAACTTGCTGATAGCAAGCATCGCCTTGAAGGAACAATCGGTTTGATCAACAACCTTTACGACATCATCTGATTAATCATGAGACCTCTACTACCCCAACTTCGCAACACTTTGGCCCCTGGTCCCGTTCAGGGAGCTTGGAATTACAATTCGAAATCGATTTTTAGCACTATTGCACAGGCTCTGAAATACGAGCAAGCAGTTCGCACCAATATCAATTCCATTCCCAGCCCATGGGCCCGGGCATTGTTGTTCCAATCCGTTTTTCTTGCGGAGCAATATCCCAACCGCCAAGAGCTTATCCATGAATACATCGGATTCCTTGCAGCGCTTGCATTTGCACAAGTTAAGGACCTTCCAATCCAAGCGAAATCTGTTTCCCTGGGTGAATTAGCGAAGGCGAGTTCCTACGCTGATGCTCTTATCGGTCTTCTCCCCTCAGCGCAAGATTCTGTTCTGGCTTCGCCAACAGGTACAAATCCTTGGGAATCGATCTACACCTTTTCGATCAATGGCCAACCCCTTGGATTCTCCTCCCCTGCCACGTTGGTGGTTCCATCAATTTGGTTATCTCCTCAGCTCGCAGGGCTAATTCCGTGGATCCAGGAGGTCCCAATCACTGGTCCTGGTCAACGTGGACGAACGCAGCATCGTTTTTCTGATCCCAAGCATTTCCTAGGACAGCAAGAAAAGGCTTCCTTCGCGGCTTGGCTGACGCATGTCAAGCAACGCCTCTTGTCATCCGGTGGTACCAACGCAGACCTTACGAATCGTGTTGGGATGATTATTGAGGAGTATTTGTTGGAGCTTGGTACGCTTCCGACGACATCACCAACGGTTTCAACCAGTCTTCAGGTTTTTGGCGTTGCGCTGAACCCTAAGCCTCTGGATGCACTTGCACAGGTGATCGATCCAGGGTCGATCCAAAGATCGTCCAATGTGCAAGTTTTGTCTGGTTCAAAAGCTCATCCTCAGCCTCTTTACTTTGTTGACAAAGATCTGGTACCTCAGATTTTAAATCTTCCATTGCACGAAATATGTGTTGAGGGTGCTACCACTCTTGCTGCATATATACCCAGTTCTTCAGCCACAAATGCTGCCTACTGGGCATCAGACGATTTCTTTTTGCCCCGTGTTCGCTGGTATCGCGGCTCAGGAATTCTTCCTGGAAGTTGGATTGAAGATATTCAGCCTGAGCGTGATGTTCGCACGATTCTTCCTCCACTGAACCCTCAAGTAGCATCGTTCTTTAGCAGTGACGATCTGCGTAACCGTCTGAAAATGACCTCGGTGATGACATCGGACGGACAAGGCGTTCGCGTTTCGTTTGAACTGGAGATCAGTGGCCAATCCAGCCCAGTTCGTTTGGCAATTTATCGTGACTACCCCATTAAAACTGATGATGAGTTACAGGGAGAACTCCCCTACATAGCGTTGTGGCCCGATCTTCCTTCAGATGGTCATTGGTCAACCTATTACCTGTCTGTTCAGGAAAGCAAAGAGCGTTCAACGTCTGGGTATGCTTTCACAGTAGAAATGCCCTCCGTCGAAGCGAAGGATTCAATCTTGGGAGGGGATATTGGTACCGTTTTCCGTGTCTGGCAATCTGATCAATATCCTGACGTTTTAAGTCTGATTGATAAGAGATCTGATCCCATCGGTTTGATTCCCATTAATTCACCGCAGACCGCAACGGGGCGATCAGGCCAATGGACTGTTGGTGTGGATTTTGGAACGTCATTTACCAATCTGCATGTATCTCGTGCAGGGGCCCGGGAACGTCTTGACATGTCAATGTTGACCCTTAACGTTACTGATAAACCTGAAAATTTCGATAACAACAAAAATTTCTTTGTGCCGACGGTTTTAACTGCTCCGGATGATGGTAGTAATCCACCAATGGCTACGCTCCTTACTGTTCGTGGTTCTTCTGAATCCGATACCACCCCTGCTTTTATTACGAAAGCGAGGATCTATGTGCCGTCTTTGAATGAGCGCTCTCTTTTTGACTACGTCATTAGTGATATCAAATGGACCAAACCGAAGTATCTAGATGCCTTCCTCACATCGTTGATCAATCTTGTTGCCGCTTATGCTGCCAAGCAAGATGTTGGTAAGATCAATTGGAAAGCTTCCTATCCTACTGCGTTCTCTCGATCTGAGGTTAATCGTTATCAGAATGCTTGGCAGCGTGCCTTGAAGTCTGCTGATGATATTTCCAATGTTAAGCATTCACTTGGCAAATCGGGCTCGGTGAAGTCGGCTTTCCAGACTGAGAGTGTTGCCTTTGCTCAGTACTTTGCCGATGAACTTGGGGAGCAGTTAGTTTATACCACTTGCTTGGATGTTGGAGGTGGCTCCTCTGACATCAGCATCTGGAAAGACATGACCCTCCTCCATCAGCTTTCGATACCCTTTGCCGGTCGTGACATCTTCCACAATATTCTGAAGAGAAATATTGCTCAAGTTGGTCAAGTGTTTGGTCTGAGTGATGACCAAGCGCGTGAGCTGACCACCGACTTGCAGGAGAGTGGTGAAAACTTTGATGCCTATCTTGATAGCTATCTGCGGTTGAAAGGTGGGTCTGTTTTAGAGAGGCTCCGTAATGCGGGCGACACACAATCCATTCAGCGTTTCCGTGGTCTGTTGGCTATGGCCTATGCCGGCCTCTATTACTACATCGGATTGTGCTTACGTTATCTGGGCGAAAGTCAGGCGACCCCTGTCTATCTTGGAGGTAATGGGTCTCGGTTCATCAATTGGATCGATCCGGATGGCTCATATTCGGAGCTCTCGGAGATTAATCAACTTTTGTCTTATGTTCTTGCGTCGGCGGGTGGCTTCTCAACCAGTCAGGTGCGGAATACGGTTGTGTCGAAGTATCCCAAACAAGAAGCAGCAGGTGGTCTTGTTGTCGAAGAGACGCGCTTGAAAGGTCTCGATGACACGAAGCCTGAAGCCTTTGCAGGCATTGCGATGCAATTCACAACGGATATTGGTAATGTTGATTTTGCCCCTGAGGACGAGATTGTTCTGCCTGAGACCTGCCAAACGATCGAATCTATCAGCATCATAGATTTTGGCGAGATTGGTCGCTTTGTGGAAACCTTCAACGAGGCCATCCGATCCTGCGGCTTGAGAGATATTGTCTCTCCGATTGCGGCGCAGGATGCTGCTTCTGCCATGGACGAATACGCCTTTGATCTGAAGAATGAAGTGAAGCAACTTTTGAACAACCGTCGCGCCATTGGCGATGGCTCTCGTCAAAATTATGAGCCGGACCCCGGTTTTATTGTTGCTCACAAGGCGCTTCTTCGTCTTCTTGCCAAGCAGTGGTCTAAGGCCTGAAATTAATTCTACCCAACTCCTCTTATGAAAAATCAAATTCTCAGGGACATTACGATTCCAAAGGGTGCATCCTTTAGTGTCTGCGGACAACCCAAATCTGGTGAATGGAGTGACTGTGCAGCTGTTGAACAGATTCAGCAGGATGAAGGTTATACTGGTGAATATCAGATAGCCCACCAAGGTGACAATGTAGCGGCATTCGCTTCACCAAGTTTTGGAGTTTGCGCTCCAATGTCTCCAAATAGAGTTGAAAACTGTAAAATTGATCTCAAATTCAATCAGGATCAAGTTGATTGGTTGGAAGAGAGAATCCCTGATATTGCTGTCACAAAAACTCCTGTTCTTCCCTCCAATCCACCCCCACCTGTGCCGAATGTACAAGGTGAATCTGTTGGCTCTGGTGATACTACATCTAGTCAACAGGTCGCTGAGTGCAGTTCCCTTTTTAACTGCCCAGTTGCCTTTGTATCCAATCATTTGTTGCCACTGTCCGGTTCACTTGTTGTCTTATTCTTATTAGTTTTATTCAAAGATAATCTTTAAAGGCTGATCATTGCTGACGATCGAACCAATCGCCCAAATCAACGCCGTCGGGCATCTTCGCCAGGCTCTACCTCACCACCGTCTTCAAGTTTCGATTCACTTGAGTCCAGCAATATCACTTATCGTCTTGATTCCATCGCCCAGAAGCTGAAGTCCGTTGACTCCAGGATCAATGACATGGAGATGCGTCTGCTTGATCTTGAGCAACGTTCTGTCTCGAATCCAAGTCGATCTTTCTCCAGTCAGAGTGGTGTTGTAGCCCCGTCTTCTGGCGCTTTGGAGAATCTTCAGCCTTCAACCTCACCCGTTGCACCGCCGCCATCTCTTTCGATTGACCTCGTGAAGCAGGCCGTCGCTCTGACGGACTACAGTCTGATCGCCTCACATCCCCATCTCTTTCTCAACGAAACGCAGGAATCTCGTCAAGGAAAATTTGAACGCAGGCGATTCGATGTTTTGGGAGACCAATCACAATCCTCTTCCTTTTCTAATGCAGAATTTATTGCGATTTCTATCGGATCTCAAACCTATTTGATTCCCAATATTCTTCCTAATGCTGCCGATCCACGAAGAACAATGAAGCGTCATGTTGACGCTAATAGTATTTATAGAGCTGCCTCTGGATCCAACATGCTAAGAGTGAAACAGCTTGCGACATTGCAGCAATTATCTGGCTCGACTTATGAGCTTCTTGGAGCAGGTGAGACAGGGTAGATTTAATCTCTGAATTTGACCTAATTTAAATTTGTATAGCTATATATTTCTTACTTTCTTGTCTCGCGTTTGCTCCCTTTGATTTCGCCAAGTGAGTTCTTTTGTTTTGCTGGATTTATGATCTTATCTTTTTCATATTTCTGCTGCAATTGGTGCTTTAATTACAGTTCTTATTGCTCTTATCTTGTCAATATGAATGAATTCCTGCGCTTATTATATCTCTAGAATTTTACTGATCTCGCATTGAATAGTTCTGGAGGCGATATTTTTTATTTTCCTTGACCAACACGAAACGGACGGTTTGTTACTTCTGTAATGCGCTTTGCGAAGGATCTTGCAGCATCCCACGAGTCAAAACTAGCAACTTGAAGTGTGTTGTTTTCTCTAATATAAGCATCACCACAATACTTCGTTCTGACTTCACGTAACAGTCCCAAATCTGCTGGGCCCAAAACTGGCCACCAAGTTTTTTTTGTCTGAGATGCTGGCGATCCACAACTTCTTGAAAACAAAAGTGGTTTTTGTGTGACAGGAGTTTTTTTTACACTATTTTGTTGATTATTTTCTCCTAAAAAAATACCAATTAAAAATATACAAATTATAATTATTACGCTTAGCCATACCCCACCATCTGAATTCTTCTTATTATTGACGTTTGGGCTATCCGTTAAATCTTTATTTTCATGAATTGGCTTTTCGTATGATGTTTCAATTCCTTCACTTATGTTTGAGAGCTCTTCCTCAGCATTGCTTAGAGAAGCTTTAATCTCTTCAAGATTACTATCTGGTTTGTTCATAGCCCAGCTTGCCCATTGTCAAACCGTTCGAATTCGCACAAGTTTGCTGCCACCTTATAGTAAGCATCAAAATAATTCCAGTTAAAGCTTCGGGGGT
>PVBE011636927.1_pt1 | contig 11072 bp, 11 predicted proteins | sample 1631181 | NCBI WGS metagenome assembly PVBE01 (sample SAMN08397723, study PRJNA350692) | Marine metagenome, whole genome shotgun sequencing project. | isolation source: water | place: Pacific Ocean | collected 2012-04 | reverse complement strand
CCAGTGGATACGTGGAATGCACCACCGAGCGACGATCCCCAGGTTCCGCATCTCGTCCCAATTCCGCAATTCGGTCGAACTCCGATGGGTTGTTTGCCTCCTCATAAACGAAGGACTCAAGATCCCAGCGGATGGCGGCGGAACTCCATATGGTGTTCGCCCTGTCGAACCATGCGGATATCTGTGCTTCTGTACACATGCAGTTCAGATGGCTGCTTTCTGCCGAACGCAGAACGTGTGCCCGAATCGGTATGACGATCTCCTCGAGATCCAGTTCCGTCGAACTTTGGGCTTGAACAGTGGTCGGAGGGAACGGCAACACAGACAGCATCGCATAGAGCCATACCGAGGCCCAGAAAGGTGCTTTTCGACAGAGTCCGATGGGACCATGCCAAGACGCCGTAGGCTTTGCCATCATCATATCGACTCTCAAATCCATGCAGAGATTACGTCCACGGCATCAGCGGCGGCATGAGCCGCCGACCGCCGCATGCCGTTGTTGGACGACGTATTGCCCCGACAGCTGGGCCATACTGGACATCAGTTCGCCATCTTGATCGCGGTGAGTTTCTTCGTGATCTCCAAGTTCTTCTTGCTCTTGATCTCGATGCGAACGGCTCTGCCTTCGGCGTACTTCTTGGCTTCATCAATGACCGTGAGGATCGAGTCCGGCAGAGGGCTATCGTGGGCCGCCTTGACCGCCTTCTCTCCCAGAGCGAAACCCACCAGGAAGAGACCCTTGCAGGGCGTCATATAGAGGACGGTGCGTTTCTTCTGTTTCAGCCGGAGCGACCACCCCCAGTTCGCACCAGAGAAGATCCACGTCTGTTCTAAAGGGGCATACTCGGCCGTGACATGAGCAATCAGACCATCCCAATGCGTGCTGGTTCGACCCAGCGTTCTCTTGAGATCCCCCACCCGGGGCTGCTTCGATTTGTCGTCATACGCACTCAGTGCCATGTCGTCTCCTGTCAGCTTCATTGCCTCATAAGTGTTAGGCCGCTACCGAGTCTCTACTGGCTCTCGCAGGTCAAGCAACGTGGCAACCGTTCCTTGATTCTTCAACTTGATGCAAACACGCGAGTTTTTCGTCAAGCTGTTGAGCGTTATGCTGCATGGCCGAGCTAGGTAAATCCATCGGATTGCGCCGAAACAACGGATCGGCGATCAGCTGCCGGCGAAGCCGGTCCGCTGCAATGGCTTGTTATCCGTCACTTCTAGCTTGCCTCTTGGTATGTCTTGACCTCGTCTTTGAGTCGGCCTTCAAGGCGGTCAGTTTCTACATCGAGCTCGTAGTCCATCTGTAGACCCAGCCAAAACTCTGCAGACATGCCAAAAAACCGTGCAAGCCGAAGCGCGGTGTCCGCAGTTACACGCCGCTTTCCCTGGACGATCTCATTGATTCTTCGCGGGGGAACGCCAAGACCGCGTGCCAGAGCGTTCTGACTAAGCTCCATGGGCTTCAGAAAGTCCTCGCTTAGGATTTCGCCGGGATGAACCGGCTCCAACTTCTTCTTACGCATCATTTAATCCCTAGTGGTAGTCCACTATTTCGACCTCAAAGGCATCGCCAGCCTTCCACTTGAAGCAAATACGAAACTGGTCATTAATACGAATGCTGTATTGGCCCGCTCGATCACCCTTCAGGGCTTCAAGACGATTGGACGGGGGTACCCGTAGATCCCGAAGGATCGTGGCACGATGCAAAATCCTGAGTTTGCGAAGTGCGACCCGATGAATCGACGGGGCGAGCCGTTTGACCCTTTCCCGCTGGAACAGTTTCTGTGTGTCGCGGGACTTGAAGCTCCGGATCATGGCTCATTCTATAACGCATAACGTTATAGGGCAATGCTTTGACCTCACAACTAGGCACATCAGGTACGGATAACGGATCACGATTGAGCTGCAGCGGCCGCTCAACCACCCTTCAAAAGACTACGGCCGCTGCCAGCTCCAATCGGTTGTTGGGCGGCCATCTTTCAGGCTTAACTCCAACCTTCTGGTATCTTGCCCATATACCATTATTCCCGTGGTGCCAATACCGGCATCACACCATCTAACCGCACGATCAGATCGGTGAAGTCCATGAAGCGACTCGGACCCTCACCGAGATCTGCATCCTCCCAAGAGATGAGATAGGAATTGGAGACTTCACGACCGTCGAGGATCATGGGATAGACCTTGACGTGTGATTCTCCGTCTGTGTTTCTCGCTGATTCCGTATACCAATTGTAAAACCCATCGATTCGCACAAAGAGACCGAAGGCTGCCTCCATGGGTTCGAACGGCACAGCAGCCGCTTGCCGAGAATTTGCGGGAATAGGAATGTCTAGCGGAACGGTTCCTTCGCTTTCATTGGTGTACCAACCGAACGATGGGGGTGTTCCAGAGTAGATCCACTTGGCAGTGGGCTGATCGACAGCTGTGAACAACTCGATCTGGAGGGGGTTGTCGATTACTTCTGACGGATAACCCATTCCCGCAAGTACTTCGACGTGAGTTCCTGTGAAGAAGAAGATTGAGTAGGCGAAGTAAAGATACGTCGCGGCTGAGGCGAAAGACAGGAGTAGACCAGTGGTCGCGACTGTCTTCAAAGAAGTGTGTCGCACGAGTTGCCAAGCACCAAGACCGACCCCAACGAGAGCCGAGAGGACGCCGAGTGCGGCGAGCAGTGTGTACCCCAACAATGCGGCGACCCGGGTATCCCAGAGAAACCCGTAGCGTCCGCCAAGAATCAAAGCCAACAAGATTCCGAGCGATGCACCACCACAAGTTATGCTGGATGCCGCGAATATTTGGGACTGTGCTGTCCGTCCATCTTTATCCCTTTGCGGCTTCTCGGTCATGACCCTCGTTCTTCTCGGTCTTCATGTCTGCGTTGGCGCGATTGTGTCCGGCCAACTACTATTATCTAGAACTACGTAACTACAGATATCTCGTACGTCACGCAACGTAGCAAGCGTTACTTGATTCCTCAACTTGATGCAAACACGCGAGTCTTAGTTCAACGTGATGAGCGTGATCCTGCATGGCCGAGCTAGATAAATCCATCGGGCCGAAATATCGGAAGCCGGGTTTCAAAGATTCGCATGACGTATTCCTTCGAGCCGACAAAGGATTCAGCTGCAGCACCCGTCAACTGATAGGCCACCAATATGGTTGAATACAAGAAAGAAATCGAGGGCGGATGGAAGCTCGAGCGGTGGGCGAGCCCCGCTCTCAAAGAAGTTCACACGACCCGCTGACATCCCCTCCCCGTAATAATCCCCCCTCTCCCACGTCTTCTCCCTATAGCCACAAGGAGAACCCATGGAATCCTGGATACGAGACCTGACATACGGCGCCCGCATGCTCGCACGCAACCCCGGCTTCACAGCAGTCGTCGTCCTCACGCTGGCTCTCGGCATCGGCGCTAACACCGCGATGTTTACCGCGATCAACGCCGTCATTCTCAAGCCGCTGCCCGTCACCGATCCCGACGAGCTGGTCATGCTCTATACGTCGCGGGAGGGCAGTTTCGTCAAGAGCCAGCCGTCGTCCCACTACGACTATGTCTATTACCGGGACAACAACTCCGTGTTCTCCGACCTTGCCGGTTTTGGCGTGGAGGTGGCGAGCCTGGGATCGGGCCATGGGGCGGAAATGCTGGTCGGCGAAGTCGTCTCCGGAAACTACTTCGACGTTTTCGGGGTGCGACCTCTCCTTGGCCGATTCTTCGCACCTGAGGAAGACCGGACGCCGGCGACGCACCCCGTCGTTGTTGTCAGCGAGGCACTCTGGCGTGGCCGCTTTGGCTCGGACCCCGACATTCTGGGCACAGACGTGCGCATGAACGGATTTACTTACACGGTCATCGGAGTCACCCCGGAGAGCTACATCGGGGGGATGCGCGGGTTCGCCTCAGACTTCTGGGTGCCGTTCATGATGATGGATCAACTCGTGCCCGGCAGGACGCAGCTCAACAGCCGGACGAGCCGCTGGATGTTCATCGTGGGGCGGTTGCATCCCGGCGTGGAACTGGATGAAGCCCGGGCGAACATCGTTACGCTGGCCGAGCAACTCAGGAGCGACAATCCCAACGCCGGCGACAACGACACCGCCACGCTGTATCCGGCAGGCCGTGTCGTGATTCTGCCCGAGGTGGACACGTTCATCTTCGGTGCTGCCGGACTGATGATGGCGTTGGTCGGTGCTGTGTTGCTCATCGCGTGTGCCAACGTGGCCAACCTGTTGCTCGCCAGGTCCCTGACGCGTCGGAGGGAGATCGCCATACGGGTCTCCCTGGGCGCTGGCCGCGGGCGGCTGGTGCGGCAGTTGCTGGCCGAGAGCGTCCTGCTTGCCCTGATGGCCGGTGTCGTCGGGCTCGTGGCGGCACAATGGGGGGCGGCCTTGATTCTCGCCCAGATCACGGGCGCCCAGCTTCCGCTCGACATCCGGGTTGCTCTCGACGTGGGGCTCGACTGGCGCGTGTTGACCTTCAGTCTGCTGGCCTCGGTCCTGACGGGAATCGTGTTCGGTCTGGTGCCGGCGCTCCAGAGCACACGAAGCGGTCCGTCGTCTGCGCTGAAAGATTCAGCGGGTACGACAACGCCCGACCGGCGACGCTCGTTCCTGAGGAACGGGTTGGTCGTTTCGCAGGTTGCCCTGTCGGTTCTGTTGCTCGTCGCGGCGGGTCTGTTCATAAGAAGCCTGCGTAACGTCACGACAATTGATACCGGTCTCCGGCCCGAAGGGGTTTACACGGCGGAGCTGCTGCCCCAGATGCAAGGCTATGACGATCGTCGGACCGCGGAATTTTACGATCGGGTTCTCGAGCGGATGCGGCTGGTTCCCGAAGTGGACGAGGCCAGCCTGATCACGATCCTGCCGCTGACCTTGAGCTTCCGCACGATGGGGATCGTGCCCGAAGGGCAACCCGTACCGTCGGACATGCTGAACCGACCCCAGGTTGGCACGGTCGACGTCACACCGGGCTACTTCGAGACGATGGGCATTCCCCTCCTCCTCGGTCGAGATTTCTCCAAGTCCGATGACACGATTTCCAGCAAAGTGGCGATCGTCAACAGTGCTTTCGTCGACCGCTTCTGGCCAGGGGAGAACCCGATCGGCAAGACCATTGCCAGCGGTCTCGAAGGTAAGACGATAACCGAGGTCGTTGGTGTCGTCGCCGACAGCAAGTTCCGGACTCTCGGTGAGGAACGGCAGGCGTTCGCATATCGAAGCCTCAGCCAGGGCATGGAGGGCACAGCGACGCTCGTGGTGAAAGCTCCGCAGGCGGGCGCCTCGATGCTGGGGACGATTCGGGATGAACTTGCCGCGATCGATGAAAACGTTCCGGTGACCAACATCGCACTGCTCGAGGATCGCCTGGGTCTGGTCCTCCTGCTGCCACGGCTGGGTGCTTCGTTGTTCGGGGGTGTCGGTCTGATCGGTCTGATCCTGGCCGCAACCGGCATTCTGGGTGTGATGTCTTTCGCCGTCAGCCAGAGGACGCATGAGATCGGTGTCCGCATGGCGCTGGGAGCCGGCCCGGGCTCGGTCCTGGGCATGGTCCTGCGCGAGGGGGTCTCGCTGGCGTTAGTCGGAATTGCCGTGGGTGGCGCGCTTGCGTTCGGGTTGACCCGGTTCCTGTCCGGGATGCTGGTGGGCGTGGGGTCGAGCGATCCGGTGACGATGACCGGTGTGGCCCTGGTGATCTTGGGGGTGGCTATGACGGCGTGTTACATTCCGGCGCGGCGTGCGCTCAGGGTGGACCCGGTGGTTGCGTTGCGGGAAGAGTAGGCACGTCTGGTTAAATGACCCGCGGCTCAGCCGGGGGTCATTTAACTCCCGGATGCTTCACGAGCATGCGGGCACCCAGTCTTGCGTCGAGAGAAAGGTCCGTCGGTCGCACCGGCCGCCTTTCCCGCACGGCCTCCCATCTGGAGAGCACCTGCCCCAGGGAGGCGCGAGCCTGCCGGCGGCACCAGCCCCTGGCGGCCCGCTCGCCGCTGCGACGACTTCGCTCGACGAAAGGCTCGGGGCGGCGTCATCAGCGAGCTCGGGGGCTTCCAGCCGATTCAAGGAGTGCGCGTACCACCATCAATTCAATCCACCGGATAACAGCATCCATCCTGCAGTTCCGCCACTCACATTCTGGCGGTGTCCGGTAAACGGTTGCCACTGGCACTGAGCCAATGCTGTTCATTGCGAGGAGGAGCGACTCCAAAGACGGCACCGTTCCGCCCGAACCCGCAGGGCCGATGGAGGTTGCTGGTTGGCAGGGCCGGGCCGACCGGGCCACACTGAGGGCCCGCTCAAGAATAACTTGACGTCTCACGTCATCTTCGGCCGCTCCTCAATCGCAGATCCTCGAAATAGCCGGGCTATTCCTCCGGTCTGCTCAATCGGTCGTGACCAAATCTGACGCAAATCTGGACGTCAACTCTGTGAAGTTATTCTTGAGTGGGCCCTAAACGTCTAAGGAATTGGACTACCTGGAAATCAGAGTTTCGGGCAATGCGGTTCTGAGGGATGCGCCACCCGAAGGCGAGGCCGGCCTATGCCGGTAACGGTCGGTCCGGGGTCCGGGGCAGAGCCCCGGGCCTCGTTCCGACAAGAATCATGCGGGAAGTGTCGCGGCAAGAATGCTGTCGTGTGGAATATGAAGAGTTTTGTTTGTTGATAAGTGGAAGATCAGGTACCCGTTCTCAACCTCCTCGTCCGGGGTTCCGGTCAGGTGGTTCGAACCCTCAATCTCCCCTTTGAAGTAAAGAGTCACACCTTTCTTGCTAACCTCGGCGAGCTCTCTGATCCGACGCTCAAAGGATGGCATTGGCTTTTCGAAATTCATTTTGGAGGTGTCTCCTAAGTATTAGAAAGAAAAAATATAAACCCAGTGGCAAACGACCAGACAGCCACCAGGGATCTTAATCCTGCAGCTCAGAAAGTCTGTCACTCACTGAGGGCAAGCCACTTTCCGGGGCGGTACGTTATACCACATATAACGATTGCGACAACCCGGTAGCCGCCGCGAAAAGCTACAGGCCGAGTTTGTCGGGCTCCTGGTGTGTACTTTATTTATCTTGCCCTGATAGCCTTGCTGGCTGTCTTTGTCGGGCTCGTACGCACGTTAATGGAGAGATTCAGCGCGCCATTTGTTGAAAGGATTGATAGCTTTCTCGATTCCGCCCATTCTTGTCCCAACACTGCACTGAACGAAATCGTTGATGGGAGATGGATGCTCGATCCCGCAGCTTTGAGATTTTAAGCTGTGCTACTTGGCCCATCTACCCTACAAGATTGATGCGATTGCGTCATTTACACCCTTCTCCGTTGAACGAATAATTCAGAAACTCATAGCTACATCGAGTTAGATCAGGGGGCAGCCACTGAGGTTTTAGCTTTAAGATCGAACGGAAGAGCCGAAATGGGCCATCACCGCGTTGCGTTGACGGTGCTCACGGTAGTCTCTCTTGTACACGAACCCGATCGTCGAGGCGGGCGACAACGTGTGTTTTAAACTGGTATTGGATGACCTGACGGTTCTGCCACCTCAGTTTATGACCCTGGCTGTCTTTGTCCGCCTCGTACGCACGTTCCAGCGCACCACTACTGAAAAGGCTAGCTGATGTTTGCTGACACGATAGACCACTTCGCTACTATTGCGGTTTCCAAGGTAGCGGCCCTAAAACAGAATCCACTTGGTTTCTTTATCGGTTCGATGATGGCCGGGGTCTATGTCGGACTTGGCATTATCCTTATTTTCATCGTTGGGTCTACCGCCGCACCGGCTTACCAAAAACTGGTTATGGGGACGAGTTTCGGCGTTGCCCTTACCCTGGTTGTTTTTGCGGGTTCGGAGCTGTTTACCGGGCATACGATGTATATGTCCTTGGCCTATCTGGAAAGAAGGGTGACCTGGACTAGTGTGGTGGGGCTGTGGTCATTTGTCTGGATCGGTAATCTTGTCGGCGCTGCCGCACTGGCAGTCCTGTTTGTCCTGGGCGGAGCTTCCGGTCTGATCAGTGAACCTTCAGCGTTTCTGCATCAGGTCGTAGCATCAAAAATGAACAGCTCCATTGCTGAGTTGCTGGCTCGCGGCATGCTGTGTAACTGGTTAGTAACTCTGGCGCTTTGGGCGTCGGCACGGACGACCAATGATGCCGCCAAAGCCATTGTCATCTTCTGGTGCCTTTATGCTTTCATTGCCAGCGGGTTTGAACACTCCGTGGCAAATATGACACTCTGCACGATTTCACTTCTTGGACAACACCCGGCTTCTGTGACTGTGTCAGGAATGTTTCATAATCTCTTATGGGTCACATTGGGTAATCTGATTTCTGGCAGCCTGTTTATGGGACTGGGTTACTGGTTATATTCAGGCACGACGAGAGCGAGGCGAAGGCTTTGATCCTCGACGCGGCGCTCTGGTCCGAGATCCAGCCGACACTGGCCGAGCGGCGGCGGCTCGCGTGATCGTTTGCGGTACCGTCGAAGAGGAACATGCGGGCTGGGGATTGTGAGTGTAGTCTACCGTGCCGAGGATGCGTCTATCGCCCCCCGCCCCCGTCAATCTGCGTATCGAATTTGGGCTGGACCTCCCCACCTTCATCAGTCCGCGTAAAACTGAATTCGACGTCCACTTCGAGGTCGTGGTGGTGAGTCTCTGGGGCGTCGTAACCGTCCCGGAGTTGGCAAAGGTGTTCGAAGACCAGCGACTGCGTCCTGAGTGTCGAGACGGACTTCCGCGACTGTGGGACGTTCGGGATGCGGACGTGTCCCAGCTCACTCGCCCCGACTTCCCGGGTATCGGCCGCACCGCACGCACGCTGGGGCTCTCCGCACCTGGAATCCGAGTGGCAGTCGTGGTGTCGAGAGATGTCGATTTCGGGGTAGGGCGAATGGTCGAGTCGACCGAAGGTGAGACGCTGCCTGCGGCGGTGTTGATCTTCCGTGAGCACAAGGCAGCGATGTCGTGGCTCAAGGTGGAATCAAACGCGGCCACAACCCAGTGACGAACCCTCTGCGCCGAATCGGGCTGACGGTCTCCGTGCTCGGAGGGATTCTGGTGGTTGGGGTCGGTGCGGTACTCATACACATCGATCGCTTCACAGACCGACTGATCGAAGACAGCGCGCTCGAGTATGCGACCCTCGTGAACGAGGCCCTGACGGAGTTCCGAACCCTCTACACCTCCGAGGTCGTGGGTGTGGCCGAGCGTCACGGAATCGAAATAACGCACGATTACTCCGAACGGGACAACGCGATCCCATTGCCCTCAACGCTGTCAATCATGCTCGGTGACCGGATCGAAGTCGAGGATACGAACGCCCGCACCCGTCTGTACAGTCCCTATCCCTTTCCACGGCGGGAGGAGACCGGTGGCATTCGAGACGACTTCGGACAAGCTGCGTGGGAGTATCTCTCCGCGAATCCAGATGAGGTCTTCGCGCGCTTTACGGGGGCGGATGACGTCAGAGTGCTATGACTGGCGACCGCCGACGTCATGCGTGAGGAATGCGTATCCTTCCACAACGCGCATCCCGAGACGCCCAGATCAGACTGGAGAGTGGGCGACGTCCGAGGCGTGCTGGAGGTCGCCCTGCCGATCGATCGTCAAACCGAGCAGGCCGGGGAAATGCTTCGGAGCACATTCGCCCTGCTGGCCGGAGTCATCGCTCTCGCGCTTGTCGCAGTCGGGATCACCACCCGAAGTCTGCGACGACACGCCGACGAGAAGTATCGGCTCGAGAGCCAGTTGACTGAGGCGTTGACCCACGCCCTCAGCGGCTTCATCCCGATCTGCGCGTGGTGCCGAAAGGTACGCAAGGACGAATCCGAATCTGATTGGATTCAAATCGAGAGTTACATAGGGCAGAGGACAGAGGCGCAGTTCAGCCACGGGATCTGCCCGGAGTGCGCGCGGGAACAGTCCCGCCTGCGTGGATGATGGTGCAGAGGCCCGGAGCGACAAAGTCGCTCTGGGCCCCTCTGTCGGGACGGCCGGATTCGACCCGGTGACCCCCGGAACTCCATTCGATTGCCGAGTGGGCCGAATCACCCCGATGTCGCATCGACCCTGAACAGCCTGGCGCTGCTCCATCATACGGAAGGAAGGCAGGCAGAGGCGGAGCCACTGTACCGCCGTGCGATCAAAATCAGGGAGGCGGCCCTCGGTTCCTCGCACCCGAGCCTGACGACCACGCTGGAGAACCTCAGTGCGCTTCTCGGAGAAACGGGCCGCGGGGCCGAAGCCAGGGAGTTGGCCGAGCGCGCAAGTACGATCCGTTCCGAGGCTCCTAGGAGCCTGCGCGGCAGAAGAGATCGTAGCGAGAAAGTGGGGAATCGAGGACAGATTTTCTCGATTTTGAGGCGAATAGTGGTTCTATTTAACGAAAAATCGGGGAAATATGGACCGATTCTACTGCTTTCGCAGTAGATCTCTTCTGCCGCGCAGGCTCCTAGAACTTGATCTTATGGTACTTGGTCTTGGCAGAGGCCTCTCTTGCCTGTTTCAGGGTCTGTATCCCCAGCGAATCCAGCACCGGAATGATTTTCAACAATGCTTCCGCGGTAAGGATCGAATCTCCCAGGGCAGTGTGGCGCCCTAGAATCGGCAGGCCGAATCTTTCTGCAATATCTTCCAGATTGTGAAGCTCCTGGTGAGGATGAATTGCTGCCGAGAGCAGCAACGTATCCAGAACCGGTTGGGTGAATTTCACTCCTGCGGCATCCTCTTTCATCTGTAGGAACTTCATGTCAAACGCGGCATTGTGCGCAACCAATACTGCACCTTCAACGAAGTTCTGAAACCGGGGAAGAACCTCAGTTATCAAAGGCTTTCCCTTCAGCATTTCCGGGTCGATCTCATGAATCTTGAGCGACTCCAGCGGGATGTTCCTCCGCGGGTCTACCATCTCATCAAAGGACTCATCGTGAAGTATCCGGCCATTCAGCACATGAAGCAGACGGTGAACGCCAGCGTGTTGAGAGCAAGTATCTTGAGTGCGGTCCCTTATTCTGACATCGCGACCTCTTCGGCCTGGGAGCCTGGAAAGCGTTACTCTATCGGCGGGCGGTGACCTGACAAT
>PVBE011525275.1_pt1 | contig 11072 bp, 13 predicted proteins | sample 1631181 | NCBI WGS metagenome assembly PVBE01 (sample SAMN08397723, study PRJNA350692) | Marine metagenome, whole genome shotgun sequencing project. | isolation source: water | place: Pacific Ocean | collected 2012-04 | reverse complement strand
CACCGTCCCCGGGTTCCTGACCCTGGCCGGCAAGGGCCACGCGGCGAAGGCTTCAGTGACGATCCAGAGGGCCGAGGCGCCGTACTACTACGAGCTCGTCGCCCAGATCCCCGTGGTCTTCTCCGACTTCGGGATCGACAACCCGTCGAACTCGGTCGTGTCGGTCCGCGACGAGGGGCTCATCGAGGTCTCCCTCACCTTCGGTTCGAACCCAGCGCCTGGAGATCCAAACCGCATAGCGCCCTAGGGACCATCCCCCGCTAGGCCACTTCGGCGCACCCGGGGCGGCCTGGGGCTATAGCGGCGGCTACGGGGTGATACCGAGGCTCGCCAGGAGCCGCTCGGGGATGTCGTCAGGCAGGTCGCCGTGGTCGATGCCGAGCAGCATCGAGAAGTACGCCCCGACGATCATCGCTGACACCATCGAGACGCTCACATTGTCGCCGACCACCCCGGCCTCCTTGGCCGCAGCCAGCGCCGGACGCAGCAACGTCATGTGCCGGTTGCGCTTGAGGTCCTCACGGATCAACTCCCGGACTCCGATGGCCTCATCGGTGTTCTGCAGCGTCAACGCCGGAATGGCGAACACGTCGTCGTCCAGGAACGACTTGTGGACCTCGCGGACAGCGTGCAACAGGTCCTCGTATGGACCGTCGCCCGGCAACGAACCCATCTTTTCTTCCCGCACCTCCGAGATGTGGTTCAGGACCGCCGCCAACACCTCAGGCTTGTCGCGGAACCTCGTGTACACCGCCCCCGGACGCACATCAGCCCTGGTGGCGATCGAAGACAGCGACAACGCTGCGTACCCGACCCGGTAGAACTCCTCGACCGCCGCCCCGATGATCTTCTGATCGAGAGCCTCGTCGCGGGGTCTGCCAGCCATGCCTTGACGATAGCGGAAATTCTTTACGGAATCAGGTGTCGGGTACTGGCAGAGTTTTTACGGCGTGGTGGCTCGCTGGGAGATGACGATGTCGGCGACTTCGAGCATCCGCCGGTGCAGTTCGGCGTGGTCGAAGCGGTCGGTGGCCCAGGCGAACACGACGCCCCGGAACAGGGTGAGGATGAGCCGCAGTTCGGCGTCTCTGTCGTCTCGGACGTCTTCGCCTGCTTCGGCTCTTTCGTCGAGGAGCGAGGAGACGGCGTCGAGGGCGACGGTGGGGGCATCTCGGACCTGGCTTCGGCCGAGGGATGCGGCGACGGGGAGTACCTGGCGGGTGACGTCGGCGTCAGATGTGAGGAGCACGACGGTGGTATCGGCGAGGTTGGTGGCCCAGCTTTCGTCGGCTTCGAGGGAGATGACTTCGACCATGAGGTCGTTGAGGGTTTTTTCGGCGATGTCGAGAACGATCTCGCTGAGGTTGCTGGCCTTTTCGGAGGCGGGGAACTCTGCGTAGACGTCCTCGATCTCGATGCCTCCGGCGAAGGCCACGGCTTCGGGGGACAGGTCGAACACGGTGCCGGCCCGCAGTACGGCCTTGGCGCCGGCGGTCACGGCGTCACGCTTGGCTCCCATGGCCTTGAATCTACTAACGGGTGTCAGGTAGTCGATAGGTCGGCGATGATCGGCTCCCAGAACGCTGCACCACCCTCACCGCCGTGGGTGTAGAAGCTCAGTCGGTCCACGCAGTCGCCGTAGCGGTCCCGGAAGCCAGCAGCTACCGAATCTTGCTCGCCGACGACAGCGAAGGTCTCAAGTACCTCGTCGTCGATGAGTTCGCCCATTTCCTGCCACTGGCCCTGTTTGGACATGCGGTTCAACTCGTCCTGCAGGTCACCCCAGCCGTGGATCTCCAGCACCGGTCGGTAGGCCGGCGTGGACCCGTAGAAGGCGATCTGCTGTCGTACGCCGGTCGCGGCACGGGCCATGGCCTCCTCGGTGGTGCCGGTCACCACGAAGCCCGGGCCGACGATTTCGAAGTCGTCCATGGTCCGCCCGGACTTCTCCAGGCCCCTCTCGACAGCCGGGATGGTGACCTCCCGGAGGTAGCGCTCGGTACTGAAGGCGTGACAGATAAGACCGTCGCACACTTCTCCGGCCACCTCGGACATGAGGGGGCCGACCGCCGCGATGAACACCTTGGGAGGACCGCAATCATTGGGTCCCGGGTCGAAGAAGGGGGTCATCAGGGTGTGGGTGTAGAAGTCACCACGGAAGGCCAACTTCTCGCCATCGTTCCAGGTCGCCCAGATGGCCCGCATGGCGCTGATCATCTCCCGCATCCGGGCTGCCGGTTTCGACCACTCCATGGAGAACCGCTTGGTGATGTGGGGCCTGATCTGGGTGCCCAGTCCGAGAACGAATCGACCGTTGCTGTAGCGCTGTAGGTCATGGCCCAGATTGGCCAGCAGCATGGGGTTCCGGGCGAAGGCCACAGCAATCGACGTGCCCAGCTCGATGCGTTCGGTGTGCTCGGCAGCCACCATGTGGGGCAGGAACGGGTCGTGGCTGGTCTCGGCTGTCCATGCGCCGGCGTAGCCCGCTTCCTCGAGTTCGCGGGCCGCCTCGCCGATGGCGCCAATGCCACTTGGGTTGTTGAGTCCGGTAAGTCCTCCGTCAATCTTCATGGCGCCGACGGTAGTGGGAGTCGGTGGTGGCGCTACGGTCCGGCCCGCCCATGGAACTGCTGCTGATACGCCATGCCCTGCCCGTCACAGTCGACAACCGCGACTCCGGGGTCGAAGCCGACCCGGTGCTGTCCGCCCTAGGGGAGCGGCAGGCAGGAGCGCTGGCCGACTGGCTGGTCGACGAACACATCGACGCCGTGTACACGAGTCCCAAGGCCCGGGCCCGTCTTACAGTCACTCCGTTGGCTGCCCGTCTAGGCCTCGAAATCGAAGTCGAGCCACTGGTCAACGAGTACGACGAGGGCGAGGTGGAGTACATCCCCATCGAGCACCTGAAGGCCACCGGGGACCCCCGGTGGGGGGCGATCATTGCGGGCGACGACCTGCCCGACCCGGAGGGCTTCCGCGCCCAGGTAGTCGAGGGAGTGGAGCGGATCATCGTCGCCAACCCGGGACGCACGGTAGCCGTGGGCTGTCACGGCGGAGTGGTGTCGGCCTACCTGTCGCACGTTCTGGGCATCGACCGGGTGCTGTTCTACGAGGCGTCCTACACGTCGGTGGCCCGGGTGGCCGCCTCGTCGTCCGGCCATCGGTCGGTGCGCTCTATGAACGAACTGGGCCACCTCAGGGTGGCCGGGGTGCCACTCAGCGACCTCTGATCCTGGTTCCGACCGGGGCCAGACCTCGGAAGCCTGATTGAGGGGAGTCACCCCCTGCGGGCAGGCTCATGGGGTCAGTTCAGCGAGGTCCCGGAAATGTTCGAGGGTTTCCGGATTAGCTAGAGCCTCCACGTTGGTGACCGGCTGGCCCTCCACCACGGCCCGCACCGCCAACTCCACCAGCTTGCCCGACCGGGTACGGGGCAGTTCCGGGACCTCCAGGACCACCGCCGGTACGTGGCGGGGTGACGCCCCCGACCGGACATCGGATCGGATCCGGTTCCGGAGGTCGTCGTCAAGGTCCACACCGTCCGCGGTGACCACGAACAGCACCACCCGGACGTCGCCCTCCCACGGCTGCCCGATCACCAGTGCCTCAACGACCTCATCGAACTGCTCGACCCGCCGGTAGATCTCCGCGGTGCCGATCCGTACCCCGCCGGGGTTCAGCGTGGCGTCGGACCTGCCGTGGATGACAAAACCGTCCTCGGCCGTGCGTTCGGCAAAGTCCCCCTGATGCCACAGCCCCTCGAATCGGTCGAAATAGGCAGCGTGGTATTGCTCGTCGTCGGGGTCGTCCCAGAAGCCCAAGGGCATGGACGGGAACGCGTTCAGGCACACCAGTTCTCCTCGGTGGCCGACCCTCGCAGTGGCGCCGTTGTCGTCAACCACGTCCATGTCCATGCCCAGTACCGGACCCTGAATCTGTCCGGCGTGGACCGACCCGGTGGGTTGGCCACCCACCAAGCATCCGCAGAGGTCGGTGCCTCCGGAGATGGATGCCAGGTGCACGTCTGGGGACCAGTGGGTGTACACCTGGGCAAAGCCCTCGTGGCTGAGTGGGCTGCCGGTCGAGCAGATGGTTCGGAGTTCTGCTAACGCGTGGGTGTCGATGGGATGTAGTCCAGCGGTAGCCACCGAGTCGATGAACTTGGCCGAAACACCGAGCAGGGTGAGGGCACAGTCGTCGACCAGGTCGAACAGGCGGTTGCCGTCGGGGTGGAATGGCGAGCCGTCGTAGAGCACCACGGTGGCATCGGAGGCCAGGCCCGAGACAAGCCAGTTCCACATCATCCAGCCGGTTGTCGTGAAATAGAGGATCCGGTCACCTTCCCCTACGTCGCACTGGAGGCGGTGTTCCACGAGGTGCTTGAGGAGGATGCCACCCGCCCGGTGGACGATGCACTTGGGTCGGCCAGTGGTGCCTGATGAATAGAGGATGTACAGCGGATGGTCGAACGGCAGGTCGAGGAACCTGACTTCCTCGGCCTCGTAGGGAGCCAGGAATGCATCTAGAGAGAGGGCGCTGTCGGGGAGCGTGCCGACCGGGCCGATCGCGGGATCCTCAGGCACTACCACCACACGGCGAACGTCGGTTAGGGCGTCGGTCACCTCGGCAAGGCGACCGGTGACGTCGTGGCGTTGACCGCCGTAGCGGTAGCCGTCGGTGGTGAACAGCACCACCGGACGGATCTGTCCGAACCGGTCGATAACCCCCGATGCACCGAAGTCGGGCGATGTCGACGAGAAGGTGGCGCCGATGGATGCAGCAGCAAGCATCACAGCGCAGGTCTCGGGGACGTTGGGCAACCAGGCCGCCACCCGATCGCCGGGTTCGACGCCCACTTCCAAGAGGGCCTGCTGGAGACGGGAGACCAGGGCATGGAGGTCGCGCCGGGTCAGGGTGCGGCGGCCTCCCACCAACGTGGAGTCCTCGCCGCGAAATACCAGGGCTGGTCGGTCATCGGCAGCGCCCAACAGGTTCTCGGCGAAATTAAGACACCCGTCGGGGAACCAGTGGGTGCCCTTCAGGTGGCCGGACCCGTCATGGTCCACCACGGTCGAACCTGGGTCACCGACCACACCGAGGTTGTTCCACACTGCCTGCCAGAAGTCGGCCGGATGGTTGACCGACCACCGGTGGAGTTCCCGGTAGCCGCCTTCGACGCCGACCGTTCGGCGGAAAGCATCGACCTGGGTTGCGGCCACCTGGTCGCGACTGGGGGTCCACAGGGGCCCGGCGCTAGTGCCTGGATTCGCCTCTCCCGGAATCGCATCTGCTGGGGTCACGTCCGTTGAAACTAGCCAGCCGCTGGGAATCCTGACGGGCTGACCGGTCAGACTCTTCTGGATGGGTGAGGAAACCGGTGCCGAGCAGGTCGATGGTGCGTCGGGTCGCTGGTTCGAGGACTTGCCGGTAGGCCTCGTGGTGCGCCATGCCCTCACCCGCACGATTACCGAGGCCGACAACCTGCAGTTCTGTCTCATGACCCACAATCCGCAACCCCTTCATCTTGACGCTGAGTTCGCAGCCGACACCGAGTTCGGTGAGCGACTCGTAAACAGCATGTTGACTCTGGGCTTGGCGGTCGGCGTGAGCGTGGGGGACACGACGCTGGGCACCACGGTGGCCAACCTTGGCTTCGACGAGACGACGTTCCCGGCACCTGTCCTCATTGGAGACACGCTCCGTTTCGAGACTGAGGTGGTGGCGGCCCGTGCATCAGGTTCGCGACCGGACGCGGGGATCGTGACGTTCGAGCATCGTGCCCACAACACCAAGGACCAACTGGTTTGTCGGTCCCGCCGCAACGCCCTCATGCGGCGGCGTCCCATCTGAAAGATCTGGCCTGAGTTGCACCCTTTGAGCGAGCTCGTCTCAACTGTCGGGCGTTCCCACCGATTCCCGACGACTATTCGAGGCGTATGATCTCCGACGTGCCAGATTCGACCGCCGGGTCCGTTGACCGACCCCACGACGTCGGCGACGGTACCCATAGTCACGTGGTCGACGACCTGCACGTCGTCGTCGGTCGTCGGCTTCGCGTCGGTGGGATGCGCTACAGCCGATCTCGGTACGCCGTGGTCCAAATCCTGGCTGGTGCAGGTCGCCCGCTCACCCTGCCGGAGATCCTCGATGGTGATGTCGGTGAGGGTCAGGTCCTCGCCCAGAGCTCCGCCTACCGGAACCTCGGCGAGCTGATCGAAGCCGCGGTGGTTCGCCGGGTCGACTCTGGCGACGACCACGCCCGGTTCGAACTGCACGAGTCGCTGACCGGGCACCACCATCACCTGGTGTGCGACGCCTGTGGACGAATCGACGACTTCGAGGTATCCGACGAGTTCGAGCAGCGGGTGGTTGAGCTGGTCGAAGTAGCCGCCGGCCGGGGCTTTCGGGTCGACGCCCATCGCTTCGACATGGTCGGACGTTGCGGCGACTGTCTTTGATCGCGCTTCCGGGCCGTGTTTCTTTCTAGACCAGCGGCCCGGGTCGTGCTGCTAGATGGTGAGGGCCGAATCTTCCTCATCAACGCGGAAGATCCGTTGGACCCGTTCAAGCCAGCCTGGTGGGAGATTCCGGGTGGCGGGATCGACCGGGGCGAGGACAGTTCGGTCGCTGCCGCCCGCGAACTCTACGAGGAGTCGGGTATGGAGGATGTGGAGATGGGTCCGGTGATCTGGACCCAGCACGTCCAGTTCACGTTCGGTGGCTACTTCTTCGACAGTCATGAGAAGATCCATGTGGCGTGGTGCGACGGGGGTGAGTATCGGCCTCGACATCTTGAGGCGTTGGAGGCCGCGGCGTTCAGGGGTGCCCGCTGGTGGGCGCTGGAGGACCTACTGGCATCCGATGAACCGGTACTACCGGCACTTCTGCGAGAACACCTCGCCCCGATCGTGGCCGGAGACCTACCTGTCGAACCGATCGACATCTCACCCGTCCCGCTGGACTAGGGAACTACTGCGATTCGCCAGACATTGGGGTTCAGGAACGAGTCAGAGAAGCGACTCGACGCCACCCCATGCCAGACGGGCGGCCAGAGCGGCCATTTCATCGGCTGACCGGGACCTCCCTTCGTGCATCCAGTGGCGGATCATTCCCTCGGACAGGCCATTGATCCCGGCTGCCAGGGCGAGCGCCTCTTCGCGGTCATGGTTGCCCATCTGACTGGTCAGGTATTCGGCGAACGTGTCACGCACTTCACGGGCATCTCGACGGAACTCCGGGTTGCTGGCCAGGCTGGAGCCGTAGAGCACGGTGAACGCCGATGGTCGGTCCTCGAAGAAGTGGAAGAAGGCCCGAAAGCCGGCTTCTACCCGGAGGCGGGGAGTCTCCTCAAGCGCTGCTGCCTCAATGGCCTTCAACAGATGGCCTCCGGTCTCGGCCAGCAGCAACTCGAACAGTTCGTGCTTAGAGGCGAAGTGCTGGTACAGCACCGGCTTGGTGACTCCTGCATCACGGGCGATGGCATTCATTGAGGTGTCGTGGTACCCCGATCGGGCGAACGCTTCTAGGGCCACGTCGAGGATCTGGCGGCGGCGCTCTGCAGCAGGTAGGCGGGTTGACGCGACGCGTCTAGTCGGTTCCCCGTCGTTCTGGACGGCATCCAGAGCCGTCACCACGGCCTGCCCCTGATTCATCACGGTGTGACGGTAGGCACATAACAGTGCTCGGCGACCACACGGACGGAACTTCTCGGTAACCGATGATGATGGTCTAGAGCTTCAGTCGTCTAAGTCGGCCGGCGTGTCGACTCGTTCCTCATCGATCGCGGCCCTGACGGCGTAGTGGAGCACGATGGCCGGCGCCAGTAGGAAGGAGCCGACCACCAGCAGCACCACCAGGGTGTTTGCCACCGCGTCGTTGAAGCCTGTGGCCATGGCCACCACGAACCCGAGGATGGCTACTCCGTAAGCGAGGTAGCCAAGTCGTTGACCGAGGCGGGCGAAGTGGGCGAGGCGCGCTCGTCGCACGAGGATTGGGTCGTTCACGGCAACCAGCCTGCCTTCGATAGCAGCGCTTTCAGTCCGGCAGTCATCCGATCCGTTGACAGTTCATTGACCGCCACTTGCTGGTTGTGATCCAGCAACTCGACTCTTTCGTCGGCCGGTGCCGAAAGCCACGTTCGGAGCGGTCCAGGCTCGTCGCTGTCGAACCACCGGAAGCCGAGCGCCCGTAGTTCGTCTGCCACCGGATATGGCCCGACGGCGGCTGGTCGACGTGCCAGAGCGGCCTCCACCGGTGGGTTGCCAAAGCCTTCCCAGATTGATGGGAAGGCCACTACGTCGGCCGCCGCGTACAAATCGGCCCTCGAGGTAGCCGGGTGACGGACCACTGGACACCGTGCGGCAGCTAATAGACCAGCCAATTCGGGTCCGAAGCCTTCCTCGGCCGGCCCCGGAAGCCAGTAGGTCGCCGAACGGTCCCCGTGGTCAGGGCTGCTGAGCGACTCTGTCAGGGCGATGGCCCGGTCCACGGCCTTGCGGGGAATGGCCCGTACGGGGTGCACTACCAGCAGATCCTCTGCTGAGGAGTCGAGACCCAGTCGGTGTCGGGTTGCTTCACGGTCACCAGGCGGAGGGTCGGGGTCGAAGCCATTGCGGATGGTCACCGCGGCAAGACCCCGGTCGGCCATCTGTCGGCGGGTCAGGTCGTTGATGGTGACGTGGCGCCATGCCGGGTCATCGGGCGGCAGGTCGGTTATGTGCGCGAACCGGGCCCGCTGCCATGGAGGGTCGTGGTGGTGGAGGATGGTCGGCCGTCCCCGCAGCACGCCGGCCACCGCGTGGGAGGCCAATGGATTCAACGGGATGGTGCAAAGGTTCTCCACCACCACCAAGTCCGCGCCCTCCAGTGCCTCGGTCAGCATCCTGGCGTCGGGTGGTCCCGGTTCGCCGATACCGATCCCGTTTACGATCCGGACTGGTCGGAGGTCGTCCCATCCGGGTTCGACCCCACCGGCTACCCAGTCGACGTCAAAGCCCAGGACGGAGAGGGCATCGGCCCATAGTCGAGCCACCACCGACACGCCGTCGGTAGGTCCGAACCGGAAGGAGATGATGGTGCAGCGAGCCATGGTCCTCCCGGGTCCGGCTGACGAAGAATTGGCGGCCGTCGTGCATTCCATGATGGACGACCACTGGGTGCCCGAAGGGTACGCAGCCCCCAACTCGTCGGTCTACCCGTGGCAGTGGCTATGGGACTCGTGTTTCCACGTCCTGGTGTGGTTGACCCTCGGCGACGTCGATCGGTCACTACGGGAACTTGAGGTGGCACTCACCCCGCAGGTGTCCTCGGGGTTCGTCCCCCACATCCACTATGTCCGCCGGCCCGGCTTCCATGAGGACCTCTGGGGGCGTCGGAACGGTTCGTCGATTACCCAGCCGCCTATGTACGGCCATGCGGTAGCTGAACTCGTCCGCGCCGGACACGCCCCCGACGACAACCTGGTCGAGCAGGCCGCCGCCGGGCTGTGGTTCCTGCTGCGGGGTCGCCGTCGCGATCCATCAGGCCTCGTCCGCGTCTGTCATCCATGGGAGACCGGAGCCGATGACTCGCCCCGCTGGGATGACCACTGCCCCGGGGGCTTCGAGGTGGAGCGTTGGCGGATGGTAAAGAACCGACTCGTGTCGACCATCGAAACGGGGCCCGATGGTGAGGCGCTTGCCAACCCGGTGTTCGAGGTGGCGCCCGCCGGCTTCAACGCCTTGGTGGCCTTTAACGCTCGGGAGCTTGCGTCGGTGACCTGCGACGACGAGATGGCAACCGCCGCTGATGGACTGGTCGACGCTCTGGCGGACCGGTGGGACGATCGACTGGGGACCTGGATCGACGCTGGGCCGGCGACAGGGTCAGTGGCTGGCGGTTCGGAACGGTTCCGAACGTTGGACGCCCTGTTGCCGTTGTTGGTCGAGAAAGACGCCCACCGAGCTGACCGGGTGATTGACCAGTTGCTGGACCCGGAGGCCCATGGTGGGCCTGCGGGACCGAGCGGCGTCCATCGTGGCGAATCGGTGTTCGAACCGGACGCCTACTGGAGGGGGCCGGTGTGGCCCCAACTCGCCTACTTGATGGTGCAGGCTGTGGCGCCCCACTCCACGGTGGCTGCCGAGGTTCTGACCCGGAACACAGTGGCCGGGGCGTGGGCCTCGGGCATGGCCGAGTACTGGAACCCCGATACCGGCACTGGCCTGGGCGCCGCCCCACAGTCTTGGACTGGTTTGGCTCTCGTACTGTCCCGTCGACAGGTCGATGACACCTGAGGGAGGCAGCTAGGGCCTAGAGCCGGGAGCCGGCCGCCGTCCCCACCAGATCGGCGCCGTCGGATCGGTGGATGAAGCAGTGGATTCCGCGGAACATGGCCCGGTCGTGTTCGAAATCGGTTCTCGAGGGTGTCAGGTAGCCCAACTCGAGTTCTGAGAGTTCGAAGATGATGCCGACGAAGTCGGCGAATGCCGCGTAGCACTCGGCTCGCGCGTAGGCCTCCATTTCCCGGTCGCCGGGCCATGGCGCACCGGGTCGGGCTGGGTGGGTGGTGCGCAGATAGATCTCGTGCTGGTGAGGCCTATCGCATGGAACTCGGGTGTCGATGGCAACCTGCCGGTCGTCCGTCACCCAGGCGTAACTGTTGAAGCAGGCACCTGACTCCAGGTCATGGAGGTTCACCACCTCACCGACCCAGTCGGGAATCTCGTCGTCGGCTAGAGACGGTCGGACCTCGACCATCGTGGTGGTGGCGTCGCCCGGTCCGCCACCAGCAGCCCCTTCGTCCTGTGTTTTGGCGGTCCCAAGGTCGGTCCCGCTTCCACAGCTCGTGATTGATGTCAGCAGGATTAGGGCTCCCGCGAGTCCCAAAAGGCGGCCCGACGGACGGCCTAGAAGGAGACCTGGAGCGTCGGGCATGGGGTCAGGGTACGACCGCCCGGTACCGTGGCGGGGTGTCGGTGGTCGAGTTGCGTGCCGCGGTCGCGCTGCTGGGCCGCTTTCCCGCCCTGTCCGGGGTGGACCTGACGATCCACGCCGGTGAGACGGTCCTCCTGCGGGGCCCCAACGGGGCCGGT
>PVBE010778686.1_pt1 | contig 11072 bp, 11 predicted proteins | sample 1631181 | NCBI WGS metagenome assembly PVBE01 (sample SAMN08397723, study PRJNA350692) | Marine metagenome, whole genome shotgun sequencing project. | isolation source: water | place: Pacific Ocean | collected 2012-04 | reverse complement strand
TACCATCACTACCGCAAGCGGTTTGCAGTATCGAATAATAACAGAAGGTTCCGGGACTGAAAGCCCTGGCCCAAGCAGTCTTGTAACAGTACATTACATCGGCAAATTGACTGATGGAACTGAATTTGACAGTTCTTATAAACGTAATCAGCCCGCGACTTTTCCGGTAAATGGTGTTATCCGAGGTTGGACAGAAGCTCTGCAGTTGATGCACGTGGATGATAAGTGGGAACTGACGATTCCGCCTGATTTAGGTTACGGTAGTCAAGGTGCAGGTAACGCAATTCCTCCGGATGCAACCTTAATTTTTGAAGTGGAGCTTCTTGAAATAAAATAAAGTTTTTTGCTTTTGTAAAATTCCTGAAAGCCATACATAGTCATTTCGAGCATAAGGTTAAATCTTCATCGTATTATTGCGGTCGCGCAGACAAGATTTCTCTCTTCACTCGAAATTACACGGCTTCAGGTATTTTTGTTCATCAGATTTGATAAAGCGTCATTTTTTTTAACTCTGGCGTCTTACTACCGTAACCTCCAACGCTTGTCTCCATACTTTGATATCCAGCAAAATCAAGACTTGACTGCGAAACTTTTTAGACTTTTTAATTACTATTTCTGCAAGTCTTTGAGTGTGTCAATTATTTCCTGAAAAATATGCTGTACCATTTTTGAGGTCATTGGGCCCCGATTGATCGAAATTAAGCGGTCAAGCAACTCTATTTCCCTTTGTGGGACTAAAATTTCCGTGTTTTCTTTTTGCTTAATTGCTCCAATTTTCATTACGCATTTAGCCCGTTCATTCAGCAATGCCAATAATTCTGCATCCAATTCATCTATGCGCCCCCTTAATTCATCCAAATAATTCTCCCTAGATTATTGTAATTAAGTCCTAAATCAAACTCAAAATTTTGAATTTTAAGAAATTAATAAAAAAGTGACCGTAAGTATAAGTAGCAAAAAGTTCAGAAAACGCAATAGCTAGGATTAAACTTGTCAATATTTCTGGAAAAATCTTGTATTTAACGCAGAAAAGGCATAGTATCAAACGATTAACTTTTTTATGAAATGGATCTTTTTTAAAGATAATTTTAGATGCGGGGCAAACTAATTGCGGGAAACTGGAAAATGAATGGCTCGTTCTCACTGATTGACGAGATGTTTAAAGTGCTATGTCCATCGGTGGAAAAAGGTGTATGTGAAGTTGTGATTTGCCCTCCTGATGTATTAATCTCTTCAATGAAAAAGAAATTTGAAGGGACGATGATAGAAGTTGGTGCGCAAAATGTTCATTCTGAAGTATCAGGAGCTTTTACTGGGGAAACGTCCGTATCATTACTTCAGGAATGCGAGGTTCATTGGTGTATTGTCGGACATTCAGAACGAAGGATGCTGTTTGACGAAACTGACGAATTTATCCGGAGTAAAACTGAAACTCTACTCAAACACGCTATCCGCCCGATTCTCTGTGTTGGGGAAACGTTGGAGCAGCGCGAATCAGGAAATTATGAGGAAGTAGTTTTTGCTCAGTTAGGCAAAGGATTGTCCGGATTAGAGACAGATGAACAACTCCGTTGCGTAGTAGCCTATGAACCCATCTGGGCAATTGGTACAGGTAAAACTGCTACACCAGAACAAGCCAACTCAATGCACAGATTAATCCGCAAAGAGTTGGAATCAATAGCAACTAAGAAAGTTGCTGAAAAAATGCGGATCCTTTACGGTGGAAGTGTAAATGCAGAAAATGCGGAGACTTTACTTTCTCAATCTGAAATTGATGGTGTGCTTGTTGGCGGGGCTAGCCTTAAAACTGAGGTGTTCCCACAAATTGTAAAAGCGGGCAGCTGATTAATAAATTCTATCTTGACGATTTTTTTATGTTTGAATTAATTCTTGTTTTTCACATTATCGCTTGTATTTTGATCATCTTTTTTGTTCTTCTTCAGTCAGGCCGCGGAGCTGAACTGGGAGCTGCCTTCGGTAGTGTGGGTCAGGCAAACTCGGTACGTGGAAGCATGACAGGTGTAGGAAAAATTACAACTGGGGTGGCGATTGTTTTCATGCTGACCTCTTTGTCACTAGCTTATCTTTCGTCAGATACAGCACGTGATTCAGTAGTTCGGGATTTTAAGCCGGCTGCGACAGTACCTAAAGAAAATCAAATGCTTATTCCGGAAGTAGAAGCAGAAGCGGAAAAAATTGTGGAGATTCCTGCAGTTAAATTAGAACAAAAAGCAGCGCCTCCTGTCGACTCTTCATCCGGAAACTAATAGCGTTGAATCAGTATCACCCAACCAATCAATAACGCTCTATGCGTTGTTATATTTCTTTTGTCGTTCTTTTGTGAATATTTTTAAAGTGTTCAATCAGGAGTGGCACCTTTCTTAGTCTTATCTGTTTTCTTACTAGAAGATTACTGTTTCTCTGACTTTTTCATTAAATTATTTTCTAAGTCTTTCTTTTTTATATAGTTCTTCGAGCCTGATCGATATAGGCCTTCACAATGATACTTGTGAATAATTAAAGCTTTAAAAAATAAATCATTTCACTTTGATGGGCTTTATTTAAATTTTTCAAAGGATTGCCACGTTCTAACGCTGTTTCAAGTAAAATAACAGACTGGTTACCCATTTCAACCAAGGATTCATCACACTCTGCCCACGGATGTCCTAAATGTACAAACACAACAAGTGATTGCTAGCAAATGAGATTGCTATAGGACTTGAAGGACACAAGTTAATTTCCTCTGCAAAATCATCTAATTGATCAATACTATCCATAACAAAGCACCTAACTTTTTGCTGCAACAATTTTTACTGAACCAATATTCATATTTCTTAGGTCCAAGGCATAGAGAAAGTTTTTAGATTGGTAAAGCTTTTCATGGCTTCAATTACACCTTCTTTGTATCCCAAACCAGAGTCTTTGATACCTCCAAAAGGTGACATTTCAATTCGGTATCCAGGGACTTCCCAAATGTTGACTGTACCATGATTGAGTTCGTTAATGAAACGAGTTATGTCGTCAAGCCGATTGGTACAAACTCCAGAGGAAAGTCCGAAATTGGTACCGTTCGCAACCCTAATTGCTTCTTCAATGTCTTTGACCCGGATTATTGGAATTGCAGGGCCAAATGTTTCTTCCATTACCAGTTCGCAATCCCATGGAACATGATCTACGACAGTCGGAGGAAACAAAGCCCCGTCACGTTGTTTTCCATAGAGTTTCTTCGCGCCTAAAGAAACAGCCTCATTGACCCTACGTTCAAAGAGAATTGCTGAAGCTTCATCGATAACCGTTCCGATATCGCTTTTAGGATCGGAAGGATCTCCACATTTGAGTATTGAGGCTTTCTGAACGATTTTTTCTACTAAGGCATCAGCAACTGATTCTTCGACAAGGATCCTTTTGACGGCTGTGCATCGTTGTCCAGAATTTTTTGTCGCCCCTGCAACTGCAAGGCTAGAAGCACGTTCCAAGTCTGCATCTTCCATGATAATCAATGGAGCGTTTCCTCCAAGCTCCAGAACTGTCCTTCGATAGCCCGCTTTTTCAGCTATATATTTCCCTACAGCAACGCTTCCAGTAAAGGTAACTAGGTCAATGTGGGGGTGAGTGATCATTGCATCTCCAACATCTTCTGGAAGTCCTGTAACCACCTGAAACATTTCCGGAGGCATACCTGCTTCAACGAGGACATCGGCAAGCAAAAGAGCCGTTAGAGGTGTTTTTTCAGTTGGTTTACACACCATTCGATTGTTGGTGGCAATACTGGGCGCGATTTTGTGAGCCACCATGTTAAGGGGGTGATTGAAAGGAGTAATTGCACTAATCACTCCTTGCAAAGGTTCCCTTTGAGTGAAGATCTTTCTTTTCTGTCCATGAGGAGTGAGGTCACAGGAAAAAATCTGACCATCGTCCAGGATACAAAGTTGTCCTGTAAGACTAAACACATCAAAAGCTCGCCCAACTTCATAAAGCGAATCTTTTTTACTCAGACCTGATTCTGCAGTGATGAGGTCCGAGATTTCATCCCGACGAGAGACCAATAATTCCGCTGTTTTAGAAAGAACTTGCTGCCTTTCGTAGCGTGTCAATTTGGGTTGGAAATTCTTAGCAATTTCCATTGTCTGATCAACCTGACCTTTGGAGGCTCGAGGCACACTTCCAACTTTCTCACCATTGAAAGGATTAAATACATCAATAGTCCCGTTTTCTCCATCTACTTTTTTGCCACCAATACGCATTTTTTCATCAATCATTTTTCACTCCTAAATTAAACTTTTGTCCCGTTCAGAGCATATTCAAAAATCTCCCTAGTTCGCAATGAACTCTCTCTGGCACGCTCTATATATTTATCATTGAGAGGTTCGCTTATAATAAAGGGGACATTAGCCTCATGAAGGCTACCATGGGTCCGTAAGCGTTTGCCCTTCAAAGCACTTAGATCGTGATCTTTTTCTCTTCCTCCAATTACGGTATTCTTATCAGCAACTACTGCAAGATCTCCTTCTCGATCTAGAGGTTGTTCGAGTTCTTTTGCTACGTTTTCTGCTGTCCAAACCTGTTCGACTCCTTCAAGTGCTTGAACAAATTCAGCAACCCTATTCCGATCCTGTTCTTTCTTAAGATAGATTCGAACAAAGCCTCCCAGTGCCCCGTGATGCCCGACAAATGCGTCCGTAATGGGGCAAATCACTCTGCAAGTTCCAGAGCCTAGGTTTATATCCAGAGTATCTTGGAGCCAAATCACATTAGGCTCTCCGTTTTCATTCGATTTATCCCCCATTCCATGATCGGCCGTGAGCGCAACCAATGCCCCCAATTCCTGCAAACGTCCAAAGCGTTGATCCATTTCAATATAAAAAAGGTTGGCTTCCTCTGATCCTGGAGCATGGGCATGCTGGATGAAATCAGTGAGAGAAAGGTAAAGCAAGTCAGGTTTAATTTCTTCCAGAAGCTTTATTCCTGCATCAAGTACGAATAGGGAAAGTTCTGCAGAATACATATCAGGGAGAGCCTGTCCGACAAATTCAAGCACGTTTTCTATTCCGTTTTCTTCTATAGTGCATTGGTCAGCGTACTGCGAAGAAAAACTGACTGACCCTCTTGAAAGGTCCATTCCCTTTTGCAGCTGCTTTCGTAGTTTGTCTTTCGCAGTGATGGAAACCACTTTGGCCCCTTCACGAGAGAATTCACTCATAATCGAACGTGAACGCAGCAATTCCGGGCCTGTCATCACCACCGGTTCCCCAGTCTCAGGATCTATGTAAAAATTTCCTGAAATTCCATGAATCTCAGGCTCGGTTCCGGTCACTATAGACATATTGTTTGGACAGGTAAAACTTGGCATAGAACCCCGAGCCACCTGATGAAAACCTTCTTTAGCGAAGCGCTCGATATTTGGAATTATACCATCCCGAAACCCGGTTTCAAGGTATTCGGGGTCTCCACCGTCGATACAAACCACAGCCAAAGGTTTTCTGGGCCAGGCATAACTGATACCGTTTAATTCCATACAATTTCCCTTAATTAGATGTTTTTCTTATAAATTTGATTTAAATTTTTTATTGTAAGTTCTGTAAACTCACCTAAATTCATTTGATTGACATTAAATAAAAACTGAGGCAAAAAATTACATATCATTATTGTATCTTATCTATTCATTTGTTCAATAGATAACATTTAATTGATCAGATTATACAAAATTTTAAGTTTTGTAATTTACTAATACAAAGGACGCACTATTATGGAAAATAATCTATCCATTAAGTTCAGGAAACTCGTCAAGTCTCTGATTTACGATTTTTTAATCCTCTCACACTAAGCTACAACATAAATCTCGAAAAAAAATTTCAACTGTTAGTATTTGGATTCTTGAATGGAGTTTAAACTGAATATGAATAGTTCAATTTACGACACAACAATAACAATTTTATATAATTAGTGTAGACTAATTATTAAAAGATGTATATAATAATTATAATTTAGAATAATTTCTGCTGAGGTTTTTCTATAGTTGATTAAGCAAATTATGAGAGAAAATAAATTAAAAAATAGTTCCACTCAATATCCATTTATCAAAGCTCAGCAGATCATCTTAGGGAAACTGTTGTGATCCTCATATAATTTCGATGTTTTTCCGTAATTTTTGTGATAGATTAAGTTTCAATAATAAATTTACAACATGTAAAGCTATGAACGAACATTCACAAGTTATAGAAGAGTATCTGCTTTTACTTTACAAACTGGACCGTTCTGGAGAAAAGGCTAAGGCTGTTACATTAGCAGATCGTCTTGAAACCAGCGCACCTACCGTTCATGCAACAATTGCGAGAATGCAACGTGATGGACTGGTCGATGTTAAAAAATCAAAAGAACTGAACTTGACCAAAGAAGGTCAAAAAGTAGCTGAGAATATCGCATATCGTCATAACCTTTCAGAATATTTTCTATGCAATACACTGGGTATTCCTTGGTATGAAGTTCATCAACACGCACACCGTCTGGAACATGCGATGACACCTGTTGTAGTAGAAAAACTGGCTGAATTTTTAAACAACCCAGAATTTTGTCCACACGGAACACCCATGCCCGGAAGCAACCTGCCGAAAAACACAATCTCGCTCATGGAATCAGAACCGGGAATGACAGTGGAAGTAGCAATGATCGGTGAGGTTTTAGAAGACTCCGTAGATTTGATGAAGATTTTACACGAGCACCGCATCATGCCAGGCAATCATCACAAAGTTGTCGAAAAAACTGAGGTAATGCGTTCAATTTCATTAGAATCTAAAGACGGTCCATCGACTCTACCTTTTCATGTTGCAGAGAATATATTTGTGATTCAAGTTCCATCGGATTAAATCCCACCCGGTAATCATGACTTTCTTTACTAGTAAAAAATGAGATCACCTGCACATTCCTGAGGCTCGAATTTTTTCATCATGTTTATTAGACTCTCCTTTGCATTGCTTTTTCTCATAAATTTTCACTTCGGGTCCCACTGAAATAATGTCTGGATAAATTTTGTAAGCACGATCTTGCCGGGTTTTCTAGAGAACACTTTCTGACTATGAAAAATATAACCAGCCGCTTATGGCTACCGAGTATCATTGGGATAGCTTTAATACTCAGCGTACCGATCTTAACAATTGCTTTCTCTATTTTTGAACCTCCAGGTGAAAACTGGCAACACCTTAAAGATAACGTTTTAAAAGAGTATATTGGCAATTCAATTCTGCTAACTTGCGGTGTTGGTATTGGGACATTACTGATTGGAGTATCGACGGCTTGGCTGACTACCATGTGTAGTTTCCCTGGAAAAAATCTCTTCGTTTGGCTTTTACTCCTTCCTTTGGCGATGCCGGCATATATCGTGGCCTATACTTATACCGGTATGTTTGATTTTGCAGGACCGGTACAAACCATGATCCGTGATTGGACTGACTGGAGTTATCGGGACTATTATTTCCCCCAAATCCGTTCAATGGGTGGGGCTATTACAATGCTGTCATTGGTTCTATATCCTTATGTGTATCTTTTGGGGCGTTCCACTTTTCTGGAACAATCTGTTGGTGTTATGGAAGTTTCTCGTAGTCTTGATTGCGGTCCATGGACAGTCTTTTATAAGGTGGCGCTTCCTTTAGCTAGGCCGGCGATAGTTACGGGGCTCTCGCTTGCTCTGATGGAGACTCTTGCGGATTATGGTACAGTTGCTTTTTTCGGGCTAGGGGTATTTACCACAGGAATTTTCCGCACCTGGTTCGGCCTTGGTGATTACTCTTCAGCTGCTAAGTTAGCCTCTTTGCTTTTATTTTTCGTATTTGTCTTAATAATTATGGAAAGAGTGTCTCGTAAAAAAGCGCGATACCATAATAGTTCAGGTAAAATAACACGCTTTTCTGAATACAGACTGAAGGGGTTAAAAGCTTGGGTAGCATTTGCTACTTGTGCGATTCCGGTATTCCTGGGGTTTTTGTTACCCGCGGGCCAACTCTCTATCTGGGCTTTGGATACTTGGCGTGAAATGGTCGATGACCAGTTTTTCGAATTGGCTCGAAACAGTTTCCTCTTAGGCTTCGGAGCGGCCTTGATCTCAGTGATTCTGGCTTTATTTTTAGGTTACGGTAAGAGAATAATGCCAGGAAAAGCAACGTTTGCCTCTATTAGAATGGCTTCAATTGGTTACGCAATCCCAGGTACGGTCGTAGCGGTGGGTGTCATTATCCCATTCGCCTGGCTTGATGGTAGAATTGACACGTTTATGCAGTCTAGTTTCGGAATTTCAAGCGGCTTAATTTTAAGTGGAACTATTGTCGCTGTCATGTTTGCCTACGTGGTTAGATTTTTAGCAATAAGCCTGCAAACTGTGGAATCAGGGCTGGAAAAAATCAAACCATCAATGGACGATGCTGCACGCTCTTTGGGATGCCGGCCCGGGGAAACTTTGTATAAAATTCACATCCCACTCATGAAAAGCTCAACGTTGACAGCAATGATGATCGTTTTTGTTGATGTAATGAAAGAATTGCCAGCCACTTTAATTCTAAGACCTTTCGATTTTAATACATTGGCGGTAAGGGCCTTTGAATTGGCCTCTGACGAAAGATTAGCAGACTCCTCCACAGCAGCATTAACTATAGTCTTAGTCGGATTAGTCCCAGTCATATATTTGAGTAAAACAATTTCACATTCTCGATTAGATCAAGGAAATACCAAAATATGAAAAAATTAGAAGTAAAAAAGCTAGAATTCGCTTATGGTAGGAATCAAATCTTATTCGAATTCGATTTTAGTCTGGAAGAAAGTCAAATCGGCTGTTTGCTTGGTCCCAGCGGTTGTGGCAAAACCACTTCGCTTAGAGCGATCGCAGGTTTCGAGAATCCGACTAAGGGTGAAATTATCCTAAATGGCAAAAAACTATCTGGGCCAAAAATATTTGTTGAACCGGAGAAAAGACAAATCGGAATGGTGTTCCAGGACATTGCATTGTTTCCTCACCTTTCTGTTAAAGAAAATATCCAATTTGGTATACGTTCATTGTCTACGAACCTAAGAGAAAAACGCAGTAACGAATTGTTGGATTTGGTGGGCATGTCTGAATTCAAAAAAAAATATCCCCATGAGATTTCGGGGGGCCAACAGCAACGTGTTGCATTGGCTCGTGCGATGGCCCCAAAACCATCTTTGCTCTTGATGGACGAACCACTCTCAAGTCTGGATGAAGAACTAAGAGAACAACTGGCTCGAGAGATTCGACTTATTTTAAAGCAGGAAAAGATATCTGCCATTTTGGTTACACACGACCAGAACGAAGCCTTTGCTATGGGTGACCATATCTGTGTCATGCATAAAGGCCGAGTTCAGCAAAACGATTCTGCCTATAATCTATATCATCATCCTTTAAACCGTTTCGTTGCAGAATTTATAGGAGAAGGCACCTTACTTCCTGGCGTAGTCGCAGGGGCGGATACTATAGCCACAGAGTTGGGAGAAATTAAGGGTAACTTACCAGGATCCTGCAAGCATCAGGATAAAGTCGACGTCTTAATCCGGCCGGAGAATGTGATCTTGGCAGATGATAACGAAAATAAAGTAGTGATTACAGCGCGATATTTTAGAGGATCCAGTTACTTGTATACTTTAAAAACGAAAAGTGGTGCGGAACTATTATGCTTTCTTTCTAGCTCTGAGGGTCTTCAAATAGATCAATCGATAGGCGTCCAGTTTCAAATCGAAAAACTGATATTTTTTAGTCGTTCTTAAGACGATATTTTTATCTCCAACCGGCTCGATCCATTAATTTTACTGCCTTAGGATTATTTACCCCTAGAATGGTTAGATTAATGCTATCTGCCTTAAATGACCCAAAGCTTTCCAGTGTTTTCGAGATTTTAGCACCTTCAACAACTGGATATTCGTTGTTAACTTCAGCATACCATTTCTGAGATTCGTCAGTTACAAGGAATTCCAAGAGGGATAAGGCCTCATTTATATTTCGTGCGTGCTTAGTAATACCAGCTCCACTGACATTAACATGAACACCGCGATCTCCTGCGCCCTGATTGGGCCAAAACACTGCCAAATTTTGAGCAACCTTGCGCTCAGAACTCATTTTACTGTTTATTAAGCGTCCAAAATAATATGTGTTGGCTAAAGCAATGGTGCATTGTCCAGCTGCGGTAGCCTTGAGCAGGTCCGTGTCTCCTCCTGTGGGGGGGCGTGCAAAGTTTTGTACCAGACCACGTGCCCAGGATTCGGTTTTCTCTATACCATTAACTTCAATCATAGAGGCGACCAAAGACTGATTATAAACACTGTCGGAAGATCTAATGCAGAGTTGACCCTTCCATCTGGGATTTGCAAGATCTTCGTAGGTCGATAGTTTTGTCGCATCTAAGTTTACCTTATTATAGATAATTGTCCTCGCACGCTGCGAAAGTCCGAACCAGTAGTTTTCACGATCACGAAGACTAGCCGGGATTCGCTCTTTGAGTATAGGATTGTCAATTTTTTGTAATACACCAGAATTCTTTGCTCTTTGCAATCGCCCCGCATCCACGGTTATAAAAACATCTGCAGGGCTAAGGCTTCCCTCGATCTCCAGACGTTTTAACAGCCCGTCGGCCTTACCAGTCACCAGCCGAAAAGCTATCCCTGTCTCTTTTTTGAATCTTTTGAGCAGAGGCAGAATCAGAGCCTCCTTGCGTGCTGAATAGATATTGACAAACTGATCGGTAGCAATTAGCGAATTGGGAATGGCAAAAATACCGATGAAAATGATCGTTAGCAGGATTTCTCTCATTTTTATTTCTTTTAGATTATGCTGAGGGTTTTTGATAAATTGAAAGTGGCATACGTGAGAATAGTTGTAAAAACAACCTTAAGGCCTGTTGAAAAGGAACGAGATAAAGACCTTTCAAGCTATGATGTGCCCGAGACTGTTCCCCGCTCAATCCAAATCTGAGCTGATCTTCGGCTTTGGAGAAACTCAATGATCCAAACATCAAATCCCAGACTGAAAGAGCCACCCCAAAGTTTTTGTCAATATGCTCCTTTGCAGTGGAGTGATG
>PVBE010583779.1_pt1 | contig 11072 bp, 10 predicted proteins | sample 1631181 | NCBI WGS metagenome assembly PVBE01 (sample SAMN08397723, study PRJNA350692) | Marine metagenome, whole genome shotgun sequencing project. | isolation source: water | place: Pacific Ocean | collected 2012-04 | reverse complement strand
CAGATCCTTGAGGTACGCCCACAGGGCGCGGCGATTCTGCGGATCGAGTCCCGTGGTCGGCTCATCGAGAAAAAGAACCCGCGGATCGTGGGTCAGTGCCTGACCAAGATCGAGTCGACGCTTCATACCCCCGCTGAACGTTCCGGCACGCCGACGGGCGACATCGGTCAACTGGAGGATCTCGAGCAGCTCGCCGCTCCGTCGGTTGGCCGCAGACTTGGACAATCCATGCAGACGGGCCTGCAGGACGAGATTCTCGCTCGCCGTCAGATCGTCGTCCAAGCCGATGAATTGAGCGGCATACCCCACCCGTTTGCGCACTTCCTCAGGCGCTACCGAAACATCGATTCCGTCCACGGTGGCGAGACCCGAAGTGGCGGCAAGGAGTGTCACCAGGATCCTGATTGTCGTCGTTTTTCCGGCGCCGTTCGGACCCAGGAAACCAAAGATCTCCCCCTCGCCGACTGAAAAGGAGATGCCGTCGGCTGCCCGGATGTCACCGGGGTAAATCTTGACGAGTTGCGAGACCTCAATGACCGGCATGCCTTTCAAGACTACCCCCATGCCAGACTTTGTCCGATCCTCGCTCTTCGAAGTCTCAAGAACCAATCACCTGATTCAAACCCGGATCGCAACACCGCGACTCGGGAGCAGGGATCACCACACGCGACAGGGGCCGAGAGCGGCTCCCCGTCATGGGGAACGAACCGTCAGAAAAGGTGTTCCTCGGCCAGCTCGATTGACGACACAGAAGTGAGACAAAAAGCAGGCGCTTTCGCCCGGGATCCCAGCTTCCGCAGCTTGGGGCGCGAACCACCAATCCGGGGGTATCCTTCGGAGGCCCACTCGCGGAGTGTTTCGTTGCTCGTCGCATCCCTAGATCCTGAGATCTATCTCAAGTCACAGCGCACTCAGCGTCGGATGGTCGGCGCGCTCGTAGTGGCTATCTCGGCTGCCTTCAGCCGGCGGGTCGAAATCCGCCGGATAGCCGGCCACCGCTTGGTGGTCATCGCTGAGGCGGAAGATGCTGTGGATCGACTCTCCAGAGTCTTCGGGGTCCGCGCCGTCGAAACCGTTGAAGCTGTCGATTTCGCATCGCTTGAGGACCTGGCTGAGAGCATTGCCGTCCGATTTGGACCCAAGGTCGATGGACGCACCTTTGCCGTCAGACCCACCCGGATGGGATCACATGCTTGGTCTTCGCAAGACCTTGCCGTCCTTGCTGGTTCGCTCCTCGTCGATGCCGGCGGAAAGGTCGATCTGACCAACCCCGAGATCACGGCCCGGGTCCGGATAGTCAACTACGTTGCCTACCTCACGCTTGCCACCCAGCCCGGTGTTGGTGGCCTCCCAGCAGGGACCCAAGGCAAGGCCCTTGCCATGTTCTCAGGAGGGATCGACTCACCTGTTGCTGCGTATCTGATAGCGCAGCGGGGTGTAACTCTCGATTTTCTCCATTTCTCGCTCGGCTGCGGCGAGGCCGATCACGCAGCAGGAATCGCCCACCTCCTGACCGAGCTGTACGGAGCCGGCACGGATCCGCTGCTCCACGTCGTAGACCTGGAACCGGCCGTCTCCGAACTCCAGTATCGCGTCCCAGCCCGGGAGCGACAGATGGCACTCAAGGCTGTCATGTACGGTGTCGCGGAGGGCGTCGCCCTCACTGACCGTGACACTCGGGCCATTATTAACGGAGAGTCCCTGGGCCAGGTATCGACCCAAACGCTGGACAATGTCACCGCACTCGATCGGATCATCCAAACGCCGATGCTGCGACCGCTCATAGGGCTGGCCAAGGACGAGATCGTGGACCGAGCCCGCAAGATCGGCACCTTCGAGCTCTCCTCCCGTACCCGCGAGCTGTGCGATATCGCCGGAGGGGCCAGGGTCTCGGTATCGACCCCGGCGGCAAAGCTGGCAGCGATCATGACCGATGTCGGCGACCTCGTAGAACAAGCGGTGATGGCCAACAAGACAATGCGCCTCACCGACTGGGTTCCCGGCCTCTGACTGAACCGGCTGGTCAGCCGGTTCAGTTTCAGCTGAGCACTACCGTGATTGGCTCATGAGCGAATCTCTCGTCATCGCGCGCGGCCTCCACAAGGCATTCGGCGACCTGATCGCGGTCGACAGCGTCGACTTCGAGGTGTACCCGGGCGAGGCCTTCGGATTCCTTGGCCCAAACGGTGCCGGCAAGTCCTCGACGATGAGAATGATCGGTGCAGTTTCCCCTCGCACAGGCGGCGATCTCACCGTCCTCGGCAGGGACCCCGACCGACAGGGCCAAGAGATCAGGGCCCGGCTGGGGGTCGTGCCGCAGGAGGACAACCTGGACCTCGAACTTACGATCTACGAGAACCTGCTCATCTACGGCCGCTACTTCGGAATGAGCCGAAACATCATTAACGAGCGGATCGATGATCTGTTGGCGTTCACCCAGCTGGAAGAGCGGCGCAACAGTCGGGTAGAGCCGCTTTCTGGTGGAATGAAACGCCGTCTCACGATCGCCCGTGGCCTCATCAATACGCCAGAGCTGCTGCTGCTCGATGAGCCCACCACAGGCCTTGATCCCCAAGCGCGCCATCTCCTGTGGGACCGTCTTCACCGACTAAAGCAGAAAGGTGTGACGCTGATCGTCACGACGCACTACATGGACGAAGCGGAGCAGCTGTGCGACCGGCTCGTGATCATGGACAACGGCAAGATCGTCGCCGAAGGGTCGCCACGGCAACTGATCGAGAGTCACTCACGCCGCGAGGTTCTAGAGCTGCGCTTCGCAGTCGACACCCAGAGGGAGAACGCTCGACGCCTCGAGGGGCTTGCCCCGCGAATCGAAGTGCTCCCGGATCGCGTACTCCTCTACACCGACAACGCAGACAATACCGCCGATAAGGTGCACGCCGAAGGAATCATCCCCGAGTCGACTGTCAGCCGCCGTTCGACTCTCGAAGATGTCTTCCTCCGGTTGACTGGCCGGACCCTGGTGGACTGATGGCGTTGGTTCTCTCCGCACGGGTAGTCGAGGCATCGGCACGGGTCTACTGCCGCACTTGGCGCGGCAGTGTCATCAGTACCTTCTTTAACCCCGTCCTGTATCTGCTGGCAATGGGCGTCGGGCTCGGCAAGCTCGTCGACAACGGAACCGGCGGCGCCACCCTGGGCAATCTCGAATACCTGACCTTCCTGGCTCCCGGTCTGCTGACAGCAACAGCGATGATGACAGGTGCCGGCGATGCCTCGTGGCCCGTCATGGCGGGGATCAAGTGGCGCAAGACCTACGACGCCATCCTGGCGACCCCAGTCGGAATCCGCGAGCTGGTGATCGGGCACCTCTCGTGGGTTGGAGTACGCCTCGTGTTCGTCACGGTCGTCTACTCAGGAGTGATGACAGCGTTCGGGGCCACCACTCTCGCCCAGGGAGCCCTGGCGGTTCCGCCGGCCGTACTTACAGGACTCGGTTTCTCGGCGATCATCACGGCATACACGGCCTGTCTGAAAGACGAGCAAGGACTTTCTGCTCTGTTTCGATTCGGAATAATGCCACTGTTCCTGTTCTCGGGGACATTCTTCCCGATCGGTCAACTCCCCGGCTGGATTCAACCGATCGCCTACGCGACCCCGCTCTTTCACGGTGTATCGCTATGCCGCGGCCTCGCCCTCGGCGTCAGCTTCGAGATTAACTCTTCATTGAGTGTTGCCTATCTAGTGGCACTTCTCGTGATCGGAACCATTCTGGCGACCCGCCTGATGCGCGGCAGGCTGATCACATGAGCGACTCTGCAGTGCTAGTTGCCCGGGTGCTTCCCGTTCCGACCCTCACCGGCGGCGGTGCCGGCAAGATACTTGAGCGTAACTTCCTGGTCTATCGACATCTCTGGCTCATCGTCGTTTCGGGATTCTTCGAGCCGATCTTCTATCTGTTCTCGATCGGCATCGGTCTCGGCGAACTCGTGGGCGATGTGTCTGGTCCCGGAGGAGAGCCCATCGAATACGCTGCCTTCGTCGCTCCGGCGCTTCTCGGAGCGTCCGCGATGAACGGCGCAATCTTCGAGTCAACTTTCAACATCTTCTTCAAGTTGAGATACGGAAAGGTCTACGACGCAATCATGGCCACTCCGATGCTCCCTCGACATATCGCTATCGGTGAGATCTCGTGGTCTCTAGGACGTGGTGCGCTGTATGCAAGCGCCTTCCTCATGGTCGTCACCGCTTTCGGATATGTCCACTCGGCCTGGGCTGTCATGGCGATCCCGGCCGCAGTGCTGATCGGGTTTGCATTCGGAGCCGTCGGCATGGCGACGACAACTTACATGCAGTCGTGGCAGGACTTCGACCTCATCAACATGGTGACACTCCCGCTCTTCTTGTTCTCCGGAACCTTCTATCCGCTAGACGTCTACCCCGATATCTTCCAGGTAATCACCAAGGTCTCGCCGCTCTATCACGGAGTTGAGTTGATCCGGGCACTGACACTCGGCGTATTCGACATCAGCCTCGTTGGCCACATCGGCTTCCTGGTAGTGATGGGCGCAATCGGTGTCAGGGTGACGTCGCGTCGACTGGACAAACTGCTGCTTGCGTAGACCCATTCCAGCCGGCAGGCCTAACGCGTTGCTCGAAACTCAGCCCCTTGCTACTCGTCCGGTCAAAGGGCGACTCCGCAAGACGACAAACGCCACCCGCACCCCGAAATCCACGACAAACGCTACTGCCATCACCAGCCCGACCCAGCCGGCCAGACTCGCAGCCACAGCGACCACTGTTCCGTTGGCCAGGATGAACCGAATCCACTGGTTGTTTCGCATCCGCGCGAAATTTCCGGCCAGATCTGACCCAGGCCCCGCCAATACCGGAATCAGATAGGAAAGGGAACCGAATAGCACAAGAGCTATTCCTCCAACGCCGATCCCGGTAATCCGACTCCAAACGACGTGATCCCCGCCGACCAGGACAAAGAACTGAGTGATCATCCAGCCGATCAACCACAAGGACCCCGACGTGACGAGCAGACCCGGAGCCCCCGATGCCGCGATTCGGCGTATTCCGAGCCTGAGAAGAATTCCCATCAAAGTCACCGCTGCACCGACGCCGGCCAGGCCGCTGCCGACGCCTACCGTCGTCGATCCGAGCGCCGCGCCGGCCGCCATCGCCGCCAGTGCAAAGACGCTGAACCAGAACCCGACGATCGCCTCACGACCCGACACCATCGTGTGGCGAGCCATGGTCGGTAGGATCGTGGGCAACGTGCCGACGATCGTGAACCCCACCAGGCCCACGAGGTTCAGGTGCATGTGGGACACCCGGAAATCGATGTATCTACTCCCGGCCGCGCCAATTCGAGCCATTGCGCCGAGCGTCACACCCAACAGTCCAGCGGCTATCGCCAGCAGATAGAACCGAGTTGAAAGGCCAAACCTGCCCAGAAGAGACCGCCTGGTGACACCAACCAGAATCCACGCCAGGCCCACCAGACCCAGACCGACCAGGATGGCGCTCCCGATGAGAACTCCGTCCTGGTCCCAGGTGGCAGCGCCGACCACCGTCGCTGCGCCGGTAACGATCAGCCACCGTTGCACATTCGCCAACCGGCGATCGGGCGGAATTGCCGCGGCCCAGGTGATGGAAAACAGTTGGGTGGCTCCCGAGATGGCCAATAGGACTCCGCCAATCATGAAAGTGTGAAGCGGGCCCCACCAGTCACCTGGATTGAACACCCGCCAGACAGCCCAACAACCGGCGCCGAGAATGAACATCCCCGCCAATTGGAAGGCAGATCGGGTGATCTCGTGAGAATCGGCCACGCGCCGCCCCCGGCGTGTCGGATTCGGGAGCGGAACAGCCATTTGAGCGAGACTAGTGCCGACAGAGAGTCGCCAATCAGGAAAACGCGCGCCTCGCTGGAGACCGGAGACTGATGACTGAAAGGCCCGCCGAAAAGTGAGCCCTACACAGTGGAGGTGCGGGGAGTCGAACCCCGGTCCTCTGAGGCTTCAGCGTCGGCATCTCCGAGCGCAGCCGATAGCGAGCTTCGGAACACAGGGCCCTATCGGCGGGTGATCCTGTGCCCTAGCCGGAGTTGGTCTTGACCCGCCGGTCCCGGCATCCCGGCGAGAGCATCCCCTATTGCGACGTCCGGATCTGGCGAGAGGGGAACCCACCAGACGGACGGACTGCTCTAGTTAGGCAGCCAGTGCGAAGTTGTCTTCGGCACTTGGTTTTTTCCCGGCTCTTTAACGAGGACTCCGGGAACCTCGGCTCGCTTCCGACACTTCAACCCTCAAAGTCGAAACCATGTCACCCCCAGATGGGGTGCGCCAACCGGCGCAGTCACAAGATACAGGTTTCTACGGTCAAAAGGATGCCTCAGCCGATGATCAGCCCTGCTCCTGCTTCGCTGAAGTCAATGCGAACGATGGCATCGCCATCGAGCAGGCGCAGGAGATCATTGCCGACAGCTGCTCGCCGCCAGCCGTCGAGGACCGGCAACGGCGGTTCTATCCGGTCGAGTTCACCGGCTAGATATCTGCGCACGAGTTCCTCAAGATCCGCACGGGTACCGAGGAGCCCGGTACCAAGGTCGAGCGCTCTTGCCTGCATCCTGAGCACCCCGTGGAGCACCAACGCCACCGGATCGATCCGTGGATCACGAGCGAAGGGAAGCCGTTGCGGTCGCCGCGGCCACTCGCGTTCGTCGAGACGAACCGCAGCGCGAACGGCATCAGCTATCGGGCCGGCGAACTTTCGGGCCTGACCCGGGTGGATTCCTCGCATCCTTGAGATCTGACCTGGATCGGTGGGTGCCCTCCGGGCAATCTCGATCAGGACTTGATCCGAAACCAGTCGGCGACGAGTCTCATCGCGTCGCCTCGCTTCCTCTTCCCGCCACGCTGAGATCCCTTGCAGCACAGCAAGGGCCTGCCCGTTGAGACGGTTGGAGCCTTTTACCCGGCTCCACATCTCCCGGGGTTCTGCGAGGACCCCGATTCCCGCGCAGCGCCGTCGTATCTCTTCGTCCACCCACTCTGCTCTTCCCCGTCGGCTCAACTCGTCGGCCAGGACCCGCCACATGTCATGAAGGTGACGAACGTCCTCGACTGCGTATTCGATCTGAGCCCGGGAAAGTGGCCGCTGTGCCCAATCGGTGTAGCCCTCACCGCCCTCTACTGAACGTTTCAGAATTGCCTCGACAAGGTTGCTGTAGCCGACAGAATCTCCCCAGCCGAGGAATGCCGCCGCGATCTGGGTGTCGAAAATTCGTTTGGGCAGACGTCCGATCTGATCGTGCATGATCCCCAGGTCGTGCTCGCCGGCATGGACGACCACCAACGGTGCCGTCGCTATGGCTTCCCACAGGCTCCGAACATCTCCGCTGGCGAGTGGGTCGGCGACGGCCACCAGCCCCTCGATCGCCACCTGAATCAGGCACAGCTGCGGCCAATACGACCGCTCCCACAAGAATTCGGTGTCAAAGGCGACAGACTCTGCAGCGGCAACCCTTTCGGCAAGGGCAGCGATCTCGGCGGGTGTTCGGGCGCTGAGAAATTCAGTCATCCCGCAAGGCCAAGTGCCAAAACACCCTCACACTCAATCCAGACTCCTATGCCGCATAGCACGCTCCATCTCTCTATCGGCCTGGCGTCGTCGCAGGGTTTCACGCTTGTCGCGTTGTGCCTTGCCTCTGCCCAGCCCCAATTCGACCTTGACCTTGCCATCCTTGAAATAGAGCCGCATCGGAAGCAAAGTCAGGCCTTTCTCGGCCAAAACAGACCCTATTTTTTCGATCTCACGCTTATGGAGAAGGAGCTTGCGTTCCCGCTCTGGATCATGACCGCCGTCTCGGGCGTACTCGTACGGCGATATCCGCATCCCCACCAACCACATCTCGCCGCCACGAACCAAGGCATAGGAATCCTTGAGATCGGCATGACCGGCGCGAAGACTCTTGACTTCGGATCCGAGCAACACGATTCCAGCCTCGTAGGTCTCAGTGATCTCGAAGTTGAACCGAGCTCTGCGGTTGGTGGCGATTGGCTTACTTCCCATCACACGAAGGGAGACGGATCCACCGCGTCTCCGCTCACTCGAACCTCCCAGTGCAGATGACACGCCGTCGAGGTCCCGGTGGTACCCACCCAGCCGATCACCTCTCCGGTCACTACCTGCTGGCCGTAGACGACTCCCAAAGACGACAGATGTCCATAGAGAGTGGACAACCCTCCCCCATGATCGATCATCACCGTGTTCCCATATCCACCCTTCCATCCAGAGAAAAAGACCCGACCGTCGGCAGCCGCAACCATCGGATCGCCACAGGAGCCGTTCATGTCCCACCCATTATGAAGCCGTGAGCCGCCGAAGATGGGGTGGATCCGCCACCCGAACCCGCTCGACACCGCCCCGGGGACAGGTCGCAAGAGCAAACCGGGCGCCTCCCCCTCATCCCTCTGCCTCTGTTCGATCAGGGCCTGAATCAGTTCTTCTTCTCGGGCCAAATCGGCCATCTCCCCCTCGAAGTGGGCGATCTCGTTTTCCATGCGAGCAAGCAGACTCTTGTGCTCGACGAGCTGTGCCCCCACTTCGACCACATGAGCTGCCACTTCTTCAGCAATCGCCTGGCGCTCGCTTCGCTGGATCTTCAGCGTCATCGTCTGAACTTCGGCTTCAACTCGGTCCGCGCCGAGCCTCGCCGCCTCTTGCTGCTCCTGGTAGCGGTGCAACTCATACTCGGTGATCACCCGGTCGGTGACGTTCTGTACCCGATCGGCGTAGACGATGCCAACCTCGGAATCTGGGTCGAAACTCCCGAAGAAGCAGTCCGACACGTCGGCGTGAACCGCCATGTAGACCTCGACGGCCCGCGCCTCTGCCGCCTTACGCTCGCTACCGGCGGCCAAGCGAAGCCGAAGGACCAGAGCCTGTCGGGCATTCATCTGCTCCACAAGATCTACAATGCGAGTTTCAGACAAGGCGATCGTGGCCTCAGTGTCGGAAAGTCGCTGTTCGGCTGCGAGCATTTCTTCAGCTGCAGCCTCCAGCTGCCGAGCGGTTTCGAGCACGGTTGCTGCAAACTCGGTACGGGTACCTTCCGCTGCCTCGATTGCTGACTCGAAATCGTCGATCTGGTTCCCGACTTCGACAAGGTCCGATTCAAGATCGGCCACGGCTGGATCAGCACCGAGCAGCAAGACCGCCACGACGAGTGCCAGCACGGCTAGGAGTCGCATCACTCCCGCAGGAATCCCCACATTCCGAAGGCACTCCCCAGAAGCCCTGTGACGGCGCCAAAGCCGACGACGAGGAGACCGTTACTGATCAGGAAGTCGACCGGGACGGCCAGCATCTCGGGGTCTGTTGACGTGGAGAACAATTCGGCGATCGAACCGCTGACGCCCCAAACGAGGGCGACGGATAAGACGCCGCCAACGAGGCCCTCCATTATTCCTTCGAGGAGGAATGGAATGCGAACGAACCAGTTGCCGGCGCCAACCAGCTTCATGATCCCGATCTCATCTCGCCGGGCGAAGATGGCGATTCGAATGGTGTTTGAAATAAGGATAATCGCCGCAGTACCGAGGACTACGACGATCCACACCGAGAACGTGCGGAGTCGGTCCGAGCGGGCGACAAGAGCATCAATCGCCTCATCGGCGGCCGAGACCTCACGAATACCGGGTATCACAACGAGTCGATCGGTGATCGCCGAGTAGTCCGCTGCGACACCGGGCCGAATGCGGAGCGAGGCGGGAAGGATCGACGGATCCTCTTCGACGATGTCAATAAGCGATTGCTGGTCAGCGAACAGCTCACGGAACTCGTCGAGGGCCTCAGCCTTGGAAAAATAGTCCACTGAATCGACCTGCTCCCACCCTTGGAGTTCCTGCTGCAGGACATCGATGTCTTCGAGTGTCAGATCATCGCTCAGGAACGCAATGACACGGACATTGTCATCCCAGCGCCCGATGTCTTGATCTATCGACCACCGCAGAACAATCGTTCCGAACACAAGGGTGAGCATGACGAGCACGGCAACCACGGCGGCAAAGACGACAAGGACGTTGCGCCGGAGGTTGGCAAACGCTTGGCCCAGCAGGTATCGGAGTCGCATCTCAGATCTGTCCGGGATCCTGGTCCAAAGTTTCGTATGCTCCCCGGGACTGGTCACGCACGACGCGACCTCGCTCGAGTCCTACCACCCGTCGTCGCATCGCATCAACGATGGCATGGTCATGGGTGGCCATCACGACCGTCGTTCCACTCCTATTGATCCGATCAAGCAGGCGCATGATGCCGACTGAGGTAGCTGGATCTAGGTTCCCCGTGGGCTCATCGGCGAGGATGATCAACGGGCGGTTAACGAACGCTCGAGCAATCGAGACACGTTGCTGCTCACCTCCGGATAGCTGGTCAGGTAGTCGGTCCGCTTTCGTCGCCAGACCAACCAGCTTGAGAACCTGCGGAACCTGATTGCGGATCACATGCCGGGGTCGTCCGATCACCTCGAGGGCGAAGGCGACGTTCTCATAAATAGTTTTGTTGGGCAGAAGCTTGAAGTCCTGAAATACCGTTCCCAGCGAACGGCGCAGCAACGGCACCTTCCACGACGGAAGTTTCGTGGTGTGCTTACCCGCCACCCAGATGGCTCCCTGGGTCGGAAGTTCCTGGCGCAGCATGAGACGAATCAGAGTCGACTTACCCGACCCCGATGGACCGACGAGAAACACGAACTCACCCTTCGGAATCTCGAGCGACACGTCGTTGACGGCGACGATTCCACCGTCGTATACCTTGGACACGTCCTGCAAGCGGATCATCAGACCTCTTGGTGTGATCGTTCGGGGTCTCGCACCTGTCGGTTCAGGCCCGTTCCCTGGAATCTACTAGCGCTTCGGGTTAGTTCCGCGTATCTCGCGGGCCGGCCTTCACGAGCCCGTTTCGGCTCGACGCCAATGGAGATACGCATCTGAGAAACTCTCGAGATCACCGTCGAGTACCCCCTGTATGTTGCCGACCTCGAGGTCGGTGCGAACGTCTTTGACCATTTGGTAGGGCTGCATGACGTATGACCTGATCTG
>PVBE010086801.1_pt1 | contig 11072 bp, 8 predicted proteins | sample 1631181 | NCBI WGS metagenome assembly PVBE01 (sample SAMN08397723, study PRJNA350692) | Marine metagenome, whole genome shotgun sequencing project. | isolation source: water | place: Pacific Ocean | collected 2012-04 | reverse complement strand
GCCGGATGCGCCGTGGACGCCGCGACGAGAGGTTTGAGCGTGGCGCTGGTGGAGGGCGAAGATTTCGGCGCCGGCACGAGCGGTCGAAGCACCAAGCTCGTGCACGGAGGAGTGCGATATCTGGAAAAGGCGGTGTTTCAACTCGATCCGGGACAGCTTAAACTCGTGTTCGAAGCGTTGAGGGAGAGAAAGACGCTGCTGAACAACGCGCCGCACTTGACGCGAGCGCTCCCCATCGCGACTCCGTGTTATCGGTGGTGGGAGGTGCCGTATTATTGGGCGGGAATGAAGGCGTACGATTTGGTCGCCGGGACGCAGGGGCTCACGATGTCGCGATTCACGCGAGCGGGGACGATCGGGGAGTTATTTCCGCAGCTCGCGCAGATGCGCACGGATATCGGAGAGAAATCCATGAAGGGGGCGATTGTGTACTACGATGGACAGTTCGACGACGCGAGATTGAACGTAGCCCTCGCATGCACCGCCGCTCACGCTGGGGCTGCGGTCGTGAATCACACGAGAGTGGTCAAGTTCCACAAGGAAGGCAAACGCGTTGTGGGCGTCAGGGCTCGCGATGTGCTCACGGGAGGCGAGTACGATATTTATGCAAAAGCCGTCATCAACGCGAGTGGACCGTTTACAGATGAGCTGCGAAGATTATCCAACGAGGAGGCGGCGGAGATCATGATGCCCTCGGCTGGAGTTCACTTGACGCTTCCGGCGTATTATTGTCCGAATGATCTCGGTCTCATCATTCCGAAGACCAAGGACGGTCGCGTCGTGTTCATGCTGCCGTGGCTCGGCGCGTGCATCGCCGGCACCACAGATAGCAAGTGTGACGTGACGATGACGCCATCCCCCACGAAGGATGAAGTAGAATTCATTCTGGAATCAATTGCGCCTTACTTGAAGGTTGATGCTCGTCGTTCGGACATACTGAGCGCGTGGAGCGGTATTCGTCCCCTCGCAGCCGACCCCGGCGCGAAGAATACAGAAAACATGTCCCGAGACCACGTCATCGCGGTCGAAAAAGACGGAATGGTGACAGTGACGGGTGGTAAGTGGACGACGTATAGGCGAATGGCGGAAGAAGCCGTCGATAAAGCGATCCAAACTGCAGGCCTCACGGAGGAAGCTGGCAAGTGTAGGACGCACACGATGGGCGTCGTCGGTGCGCATGGCTACACCAACGATTTGTTCGTCAAAGTTGCGCAGAGAGGTGGAAGCGGCTTCGGTGGTCCCCCTGATGAGACTGTTGCTAAACATCTAGCTCATTCGTATGGAGACAGAGCTCTGGTCGTCGCCGATTTGGCTGCTTACTCCCATCTGTCAAAGCGGCTCGTTCCGAATCACCCCGTGATTGAAGCCGAAGTCGTGTACGCTGCACGAGCGGAGTACTGTCAGACAGCCACTGATTTTCTCGCTCGGCGTACTCGACTCGCATTCTTAGACGTTGACGCGGCGGAGAGAGCGCTGCCTCGCGTAGTGGCCCTCTTGGGTGCCGAGCTCAAGTGGGGCTACATGCGACGACGACGAGAATTGGCGCAAGCAAAGACGTTTCTTTCAACATTCAAAGCAACTTCGTGATTTGTAGAGGCCAATGTTTTACATTCTAGACTACTAGTACAATGAATTACATGTGAGAGTCATCGAAACCCTCAGCTACCAATTTGTTTGCCTGCTTCTTCAATGACGCCGAATTGCTGCTCAAGATCAAATCATACAGTTTCATTGAAAGCGTCGCATATTGATCGATCTCCATCTTCATGAGTTCAATGGACACGTTTTTCGACTCTGATTCGACCGGAGCGACCGGTGAGTTTTCGGTGGGAAGTGTCGATAGCATCGCAATGCCCTCGACTGCCTTGTCGTTGCCGCACTCAAGACTAGCGTGGAATGCGTCCAATGCGTGGTGGAGGTCCCCGTTTATAATATCAGCGTAACCGAGAGCCGGGAACGCACTCATTATGCCTCCTCTCACCGCTTGTTCGTAGTACGCTGTCGCTTCTCGGAAGTTGCGCGATACACCGACACCCTCTTCGTAGCACACGGCGAGGTTATTCATCGCCGCCGCATTTCCCTTTTCCGCGGCGGTGATGAAGTACTGAGCTGCGTTTTCTCGATCAGCGCCAATACCTAATTCTAAGTATTCGAGTGATCCTAAATTGTTGTGACATATCGCACAGCCCTCTTTCACGCCTTCTTTGTACCATCCTCGTGCCTGCTCATAATCACTTTTGACACCTATTCCAAGCTCGTATATCCTACCAATACTCGAGTAAGCAGGAATATACCGCTCCTTCGCGGCCAAGACGTAGCATCTCAGCGCTTCCTTTGCCTTCTCTTCGCTCATTTCCTCATCGTACTGCAGCTCGTAGGATTGCGCCTCGAACATCTTCCCCTGGAGAAAAAGCTCGTGTGCCTCACTCGTCGGCCCGAGAGGTAACTGCGGTAACACAATCTCTTTCCTTTTCATTTTCGTGCTCTCCTTGCGCGTCTCCATCGCACTCACGGGTTTGGTCGTCACGGCAGATGTACACACGCCTTGCGTGCATCGCACGACTCGGATGATGGACCCGACGTCGATGTCTTGACACACGTAACGCTCCCCTCTCGCGTTTTCGATCAACTCCACTCCTCCGTTGAGCCCGACCCGTTGCCACCGAAAAATGGAATCTTTCTTCGATCTAGTTCTTGAAACCGCCTCTACGCACTCGCCCGCTCGGACAAATCCAACCAAACGAATCTCGTTCTCCTCGTCGTCCCTCTCCTCTTCGCTCGCCTCCTCCGGCAATTCGCGCGTCTCGCTGTCCACCTCGCTCGGTGGAACGTAACCGTCCTCTTCCAAGCGCGCTTGGTCGTCGAGATACTGTTTCGTCAGAGCCGCCTTGTGATCCTCTCGCTCATCGAACGATCCGGCGCGGTGAATCGACCTCTGTCGGCCGCTGGGACTCGCGGGCGGCACATCGCTGGGAACGATCGAACGCGGCGTCGGGCTCTGCGGGACGCGCGTCGGTATCGTGGCCCGCGATTGACGCGGAGACTCCGGTTCTGGGTCTAACGCGTGCGCCATCGCGACTCGGTGATCGCGGGCGGCGCTCTGTCGACGCTGATCTGTTCACCAATCAATCCGAGGCGGCGAGCTTCTCCGAAAGCGGGCGAGAGGCGAAGGGCTCACGCGAACGCGACGACGGTGCGCGGTTATCGTGGGACGGGAGGGGACGAAGTTACTTATACGAACGTGCAGCTCGTTGTTACACGTAAGAATCCCACTAGCTGGGCCACCAAATTCACAACCTCTCTCCTCATAAACGCCTCGTTGCTGTCGACGCAAATCAAGTCGAAACAACCTTAGTTCATGCGGCGGATGAGCGCGTTGATCTTGTCTTCGCGGTTACCAGCCATACCCCCTTCGATGAAGTGCTTCTTCTTCTCGGTCATACCACCGTTCGGGGCGGAGAGCTTGAACGGCCACAAAAAGTTGGCGCACTCCTTGAAGTGCGGACCGCAAGTGTAAATTTCGTGAATCAAATCTTCGATGCAAATGATCCCCTTGTCGCCAAGCACCTTCTCGATCACGGCGTTGTCCGTGAGCGGGATTCGCTGCTTGTTCACCTTACCGTAACCACGCTTGTAGATCAGTTCTCTAACGGTCTTCAAGTTCGGGTAACCGAACATGATGTACGGCTCAACCTTGCGGAGCTGGTTGAGCGTCGCCTTGTTGGCGCGGATGAAGATACCGTTGTGGATTTGACGCAAGCGGAGAAGTTGAAGAATCTTCTTCGTCTTCGGGTGGATGTCGTTCAAACCACGCAAGCGCATGACGAAGATGAGCTTGTTCTCGGGTTCGACGTAGAAACCACCCTTCGCGCGCGCCTCGCGCTTGAGGCGGACGAGGTCGGCTTCCTGTGTTTGGTGAAAACAGACGTCGTGGTCAGTCGTTCGTTCGATCGTGCGCGCGGTGCAACGCGCGTAACAATTATCGTAGCTCCGTTTCCCGCGATCCGACATCGCGACGATGCGTCGCACGGGCGCACAACGCGTCGTCATCGCGCCCGCGCGCATCGCGCAGAGAACCCTAAAAGCAACCTCGAGAAGCGCACTCATCGCGTCCGCGTCGCGCGCGCATCGAACACTCACCTGGTCACGGTACTCCTTGACATACTTCTCGGCGCGCTTGAAGATTTCTTCGCGCTTCGCCTCGCTCGCCTTCTTCGCGTCGGCAGCGGCGGCCGCCTTTTGCGCAGCCCACTGCTCGTCGCGTTTGCGCTTCTTGAGCACGGATTCCGGAACGGTGGAAGGCTGTGTGTGCGACGACATCGGCATCGGTCAGTCCACGCACGCGCGGTTTCGAGTCAATCGCGCGTCAATCCTCATCCTCACACCCTCACCGCGCCGTCCACGCCATCCATCGCGTCTCCACGCGCGCATCTTCCCACCGTCGCGCGCGCATCTTCTAGGGTCTCTCGCCCTCCTCGCGATCGACCCGCGCGCCCCCCGCGACGCGTCACCGCGCGCGCCTCCACGCCGCCCACGAACGAACACGAACGAACACGCATCCATCGCATCCCCCTCCGCGTCCTCGCTCGTCCACGCACCATCGTTACGAGTCCTCGCGACGATTAAAGAGGTCGTCCGCGCGACGCCCGCGCGCGCTCGTCGCCGACGAGACGACGGCGAGCGCGCGCGGACGGACGTGGGGGGGACACACGAAGAGTCACGACCCATCAAACAACACTACACACGACACCGGCGTCCGTCGTAGTCACACGACCGATTCCCGATCAATCAATCACACCGAGCCGAGTCGAGTCGACATCGATCGCTGCATGCATCGATCAATTCAATGCATCGATCGACGTTTCCGATCGATCGATCGATCGATCCTCGTCTCCCGCGCGAAAGACGGGAATGAAGGCGAATGAATGAATGGAGTGAATGAATGAAGATGCATTCGGGGACGTCGTCCGGCGCGAGAGTGCGCGCGGTGGACGAGCGCGATCGTTGAGGGGTGAATCGGAGCGCGTGGACGCGACGGTCGAGATGTCGGTCGGGGCGTCGGCGAGAAAGCTGGAGACGAACGCGTACGCGGCGATCTTGAAGGCGATGTGCGTCACCGGGTTGACCTGGGAGAGGGAAGAATTCTTGGGACGGTTGCGGTTGGAGCTGAACGTGTCGAACGAGGAACACATGCGGATGAGAGAACAGATGGATTCGGACGAGGGGGTGCAGAAGTTGAGGCAAGGGTACGCGGAGCACGCGGCGGGACAGGAGGCGAAGAGACAGCGAACGGAGGAGAGGGAGGCGCCTCCGCGAATCGCGGCGCCGAGAGTGGTGCCGAGAGCGGCGCCGAGAAGAAAGCCGCAGCATAACACGCAACGCGCGCCAAAGATTACGCCCGCGCAGTTGGCGGCTATGGGAGTGAACGAGTACATCTGTAAAAAGGTGAAGAGATTTTGGCCGAGCGAGGGTGGCTGGTTCGATTGCATCATCACGGATTACAACGCGGAGACGAAGCAACACTGCCTGACGTACGACATCAACACGCCCAACGAATCCTATGAGTGGGCGGACATCTCCACGTTCTCCCCGCGCGAGTTCCAGATCCTCGATGGTCGCGTGGATATCCACGAACTTCAGGCGTTCACGCAGGGACCGTCAGTAGCCTCCGCCGGCGCCCCCGTTCCTTCGGCTGGAGCGCCCGCGGATGCCATCGTGGCGGCCGCGACCAACGCGCGCGATCCGGTGAAGTTTGAAGCCGTGAAGAGCAACTTGACGGCGGAGGAGGAAGCCCTCAAGCAGCAACTCGCTGCGTTGGAGTCGAGCGACGACGAAGACTAACGCGTCGGTACAAACAAATAGAAATTTAACAATAAATCACACAAACCTCCCTCACGTTTTCTTATACCACTCGGCGAGCTTACTCACCGGTACACCGAGCTTATACGCGGCGACGATGACTTGATTCATGAGCATCACCTTGAATAACCCCCGCTCGTCCCAACGCCTCCCGCTCGTTTTCACCGGAGCTCGAAACAACACCGGAGACCCGCGCCGCCGCAACTTCTCCGCCATGACGTAGTCCTCCATGAACGGTAACTCATCGAAACCGTCTATACTATCGAACGTTCGCCTCCGTATGACCAACGCCTGATCACCGTACGGCATCCCGAACAGTCTACACCTCGCGTTCGTTCCGAACTCTATCGCTCGCTTCGTGAGCGCTCTCCCGAACCCTTCACCCTCCTCTTCGCTCATCTTAAACGCGAACGCCCCCCAGTCCCGCGGTTTGCTAGTTCTTTTATCATTCAACTCCCGCTCGATCACCTCGTCGTATCCCTTGGGAAGCGTGCTATCCGCGTGAAGAAACACCAACACGTCGTCGGCGTCTCCGCCTCGGCTCGTCGTCGCCATCGCGCCCGCGTTCATCTGTCTCGCCCGTCCCCTCGCGCTCTTCACCACCGTCGCCCCCGACGAACGCGCGACGCGAACCGTGTCGTCTCTGCTTCCACCGTCCACGACGACGACCCTCGCGCGCGCGCTCGCCCTCGCGCTCAGCACCGCGTCTCGCACTTTACCTTCCTCGTCGAGCGCCGGGATGACGACCGTGAGCGTCACCGATCGACGCGACGACTCGATCGACGCGCGAGTCGCGCTCGACGCCGTCGTCACCGGCTCGACGCCGCCGCGATCGCGCGCGCCGTCGCGCATGCGGCGAACGAGCGTCGGGATCTCTCGAGGTCAACTCTGGCGCGCCATCGCGCCGATTCGTATGCGCGCATCTTTCGTCACTTTGCGCGATGTCGCGTCGTCTCTCGCGCGCGACGATCGCGTGCGTCGCGCATGCGGTCATGTTTTCGTTCGTGCGCGCGAGTTTTGACGACGTTCGCGCGAGAGCGGTGCGGCTGTACGTCGCCGATGGTGGGACGTGCGCGAGAGGTGGGACCATGTCGGATGAATCGCTGGACGACGCCGAGGGTGGAGAAAGGCGAATCGAGCGGTGGAGCGAGAGCGAAGGGCTCGATGCGTGCGAAAATCATCGCGCGGGTCTGTTTCTCGGGTCGTCGAAGACGGACGCGTGCGCCGAGGAACGAGTGACGGCGTCCGAGGCGCTCGGACTCGCGGAGACGCTGGCGAACGAGACGACGATTGAATTGTGGTTCAAAAACGAGTTATCGGACAATCAGGGAGAGGGTGTGAGTGTGCCTTTCTTTACTGTGCGACACGATGTATACGGGACCGAATGGATCGGACTTTCGGTGCAGCGAAGCGGGACGACGCGCGTGTTTGGTACAGGCGCGCCGCCGACATCGTTCACGGTGAAAGATTTCGGAAAGAACGTGACCAATTTGATCCTTACCATGGATTTTACCGCGGTAAAAGTGTACGTCGACTCAGTTCTCGTGCTGCAGTTCTCACGAGGAAACTTGTGCCGCATCTTTGAACGGGACGCGAGAGCGAATGTACTTTTAGGTGGACATTCAGAAGACGTCGAAGACGCGTGGTGGCGAGGATTTTTCTACGTAATCGTCATCTATCCGTTCGCGGTGAACGAAGATGTCGTGAAAAGAATTTATGCAGAAGAAATCTCTAAAATAATGCCCGATGTCTCCATTCGTACGAGAGTGATAGACATAAACGCCGATCCTACCAATGCGGTGTTTGGCGTTCCGACCAATATCGCACCCGACCTCGAGCGATTGGACGTCATGTGTGATGAAAACGAGAGTGCGTGCGACTTGAGTATACATTCGTTCGTTAACATCCGTGAACTTCCGACTTATGGAGCGCTTCACGTTTGTGAACATGAAGAAATCCATCTTAATCGGGAAGAAGAGGTTGAGTTGAACGCGTTGTGCTATACAGCCACAAGCGTTCCGAGAGGTGTGAACGAAGAGACAGTACGATTCAATGATAGTGTCACATTTCAAATTACTGGTGATGATGAATCGCCCTGGTTTCGTGTGAGTGTTGACGTCGCGAAGGGTGTGTTATCGTGCGCCGCCCAACTTGTGATGACGGAAGACACTACAACCACTACAACTCTCCAGATCATGGATTCTGATGCAGTGAATGAAACGATGAGCTTTGAGCTTTTGGATACTATAGATCACGTCTCTCTATCCTTTGAGAACGGTACACATCTGCCGGTCAGAGAGCGCATCGTCGGAAATTCGTGCAATATGCAACCGAAATGCAAGCTTCTCTCGAATGACGATCACATTCACCGAGCGTGTCTTGATATTCTCGTGATCCCTCGCCCTGATTATTTCAATTCTCTTCAATCTCCTGCGTTTTCTGGTCCAGAATACCCACCTTGGCCAGTGAAAGTCGCTAGCGTGGCGTTTCGGGGATGGAGCGGCAATCGACGGTCACAGACGGCAGTACTCAATATTACGGTGAAAAATGATATCGACGCCCCTCAACTTGCAGTAAATCGCACTATATTTTACGCTGAATACCTTCGTAGAGAAAGGGTAGGAACTTTCAGCGTTAGTACGAGCGATTACGACTCGCGGGTTTCGCGCGTCAGTATAGTTTCCGCGAGGTCGAACTTGCTAGCCATCTCTAATCTTACCGCGTTGGCTCTTTGCGAATATCCATTTGTTTTGGGCGATGGATCTGGTAACGCCGAGATCGTGCTCTTCGCTGCGCCCAGCGTCGTCGAATCCATACTCAATAGCTTGGTGTACATTCATCTCAAGCGTGGAGAAACACAAGACCAAATTCTCATAGAGGTCGACGAGGCGAGCGTCGTCCTCATCGCGCTTCTTCAGAATGATGAGAACGCGGGACGTGGCGAATGAAATTGTAAGATTTATGCAGCTCGATTTGCCAGCGTTTTCGCGCCCACACCGCTCTCTCGCGCGAATGTACTCGATCAGATTTTTCCCCCACGCTGTGAGGTACTTGAGCCCGGACGAAGAGTGCGAACAGCCGTCGGCACCGAGCGCCAGTTCGAGGCCCGATGGCGGGCAAAACGCCTCGAAACGAGAAATCACTCGTGTGTTTCATTCAGGCACTCGTGGGGACGACGGTGGTCGTAGAGTGTCGCGACGACGTCGCCATCAGAGGGAACTTGGAGCACTGCGATGATGACATGCACTGCACGTTAACGAACGCCATTCGCGTCACTCCGGAGGGTTATAAGAGTAAGCTCGAGCGGGTCTATGTGCGGTCGCGCATGATACGTTTCGTCCACTTCGCTCCGAGCATCAATCCGTCGGAATTCATGGAGCAGAAGAGGTTAGACTGGTTCAACGCCTCGAGACACTACGCGGAGCAAGCGGCGTTCGGCCCAAAAAATTAGGAGAGTGAGTAGAAGTAGCTAGAAGACATTGTAGACTAGTGTGTTGCGCTGTAAAATACAAGATTGATTACGCTTCCGCGCCACTGTACTGTTCCGCTTGCGCCAGGATATCCTCGAGTCGTTCCCACTCCGCGTAGTAGAGCTCTTGCTTGGCGACTTTGGCATCTTTTTGCGCCTGAATTTCGACCGCTTTTGATACGTCAGCGCCCGCATCGAAAAGCTGCGCGTCGAAGACCTCTATTTCTTGATCGAGCACCGCGAGAGCCTTTTCAATCTTGGCGATAATACCTGGTGCGTTGTGCGCCTCGCGGAGGAGCTCGCGCACTCTCTTCTCTTCTTCCTTTGCCGTCTCGGCATCCTCTTCGCTTTGTTTGTTCATCTCGCCCACCTCATGTGCGTTCTCAGACTTAGATTTCTTGGTTTGGGCGTCTTGTTCTTTGCTTTTCATGAAGTCTCGCAGCTCCGAGTACGAGCCAGACCAGTCACTGATGCCACCTTCACCATCGAAGACGAAGATGTGATCCGCGAGATTATTGACAAACTGACGATCGTGGCTCACTATCAACACGCATCCGTCGAAATTAGACAACATGTCTTCCAGCGCCTCGATCGTATCCAAATCCAAATCGTTCGTCGGTTCGTCTAAGATTAAGAAGTTTGGGCAGAGAGCTAAGACAGTGAGCATCTGCAACCTGCGCTGCTCCCCGCCACTCAAAGACTCTATTTTCACAGCCTGCTTGCCATCGGTGAAGTTAAACTTTTCAAGCAAAGAATACACACTGACTTTTTGTCCCGCAAACCCGCCGATGAGGTCTTTCGCTTCTCCTTCAATCTCTTTCACGTAATCCACGACCCTCTGCGTTGGATCTCTAAAATTCACCACTTGACTGTAGTATCCAAAAGAAACCGTTTCTCCGACGGATACCCAGCCGGAATCGAGCGGCGTCTCCCCCAAGATAGTCTTGATGAGAGTTGTCTTACCCGCCCCGTTCGGTCCCACCAAGCCAATTTTCTCGCGCTTGTTGAATGCGTAACTAAATCCGTCGAGTATCTTCTTGTCTCCGAAAGAAAGACAGGCTTCATCAAACTCGACGATGACGTCACCCATCCTCGACGAAGACACTTCGCCGAGCTCGACGCCCTTTGTTTTCGTTCCCTTGTAGTTGACGCGCGAAGTAAGATCCGAAAAACGCTCGATGCGAGCTTTTTCTTTCGTCGATCGAGCCTTTGGTTGTCGGCGCATCCACTCTTGCTCCTTCTTAAACATGTTCTTCGCCGCCTGCAACTGTTGTGCCTCTGTGGACCATCGCTCTGCTCGCTGCTCTAAAAAGGTCGCGTATCCGCCGCGATGCCGGTACGATCCTCCTCTGCCGTCGAGTTCTAAAATGTCTACGTTCCAAATCGTCAGTCGCGTCGTCTCGTTCCATTCGCACAAACGTACCTGGACAAACATTGTCGATAAACATTCTATCATGGCTCACCAACAGAACGGTGAGTGTTGGATCTTGTAGCTGCTCCTCTAACCACTCCACACCCTCCACCGAAAGATGATTCGTCGGCTCATCGAGAATCAACAAGTCGGGCGTCTCCACGAGCGCCGCCGCCAAGGCTACTCGCTTGCGCTGCCCGCCTGAAAGCTCACCCATCTTATTCTCGATGAAAGAATTGCATCCTAGCTTTTTTAACGCTACTTGTGTCTTCTCCTCCAAGTCCCACGCGTTGAGCGCGTCCATATCGGGCATCGCGTCCGACATGGCCATCT
>PVBE012965029.1_pt1 | contig 11073 bp, 12 predicted proteins | sample 1631181 | NCBI WGS metagenome assembly PVBE01 (sample SAMN08397723, study PRJNA350692) | Marine metagenome, whole genome shotgun sequencing project. | isolation source: water | place: Pacific Ocean | collected 2012-04 | reverse complement strand
CGACCGTCGCGACCGGTGCAGCACTTCTGCCGAGGGCATCTAGTGCCCGTGCTCGATAGTCTCTATCCACTTCACCGGCGCCACACGGTGATGCCGGCGTTACTCCTCGTCGACGTACTCTAAGTACGCCTCCTCGTCGCGCCTTGGCCTCACCGCGCGCTGCGGCCAATGCGACCGTGCTCGTGCGGGCTTGCCCGTACGACCCCGAAGGACCGGAGCGGGCAAGCCCGCACGAGCACGGTGGCGTTGGCCGCAGCAGGCGACTGGAACCGTGTCATGTCGTTGGAGGGCGCGCGTTGCGCCGAACGGATGCGCTCAGCGCGCGGCGAGCTGGGTCGGCAGGGGCTCGAGCGCGGTGAGGCGGGCGGGCTCGTCTCCCAGCAGCGTCTGCTCGAATTCGATGCGGTAGCGCGTCCCGGGGGTCAGCGCGTGCAGGCGGGCGTCATCGCGGAAGAGCAACTCGCCGGCGTCCGTCTCGAGGACGAAGTCGCCCGAGAGGGTGGGACCCATCGCGGTCAGCTTCGTCGGCCGGAAGGACCGGTCGAAGGAGACCTCGGCCGCCTGGGCGACGTCGACGTGGGTACCACCGATCCAGAGGGCGGCGGCGGCGAGTATGGGAAGCACGAAGCGCATCATGGGCGCTTACGTATGCAGGGCGCGTGCCATTCCGAGAATACGGTGGAATGCGGGTTTGCGACGCCAGGTGGCGGCTGAACCAGCCAGCTGCCGTGGGGTCACAGGCCACTCGGTCAGACGTAGAGATAGCCCTGCTGATAAGCCACCCACACACCGACCACGACGACGGTGAAGATGGTCCCAAAGATCGCCAGGCGGACGTCCTGGTCGCGCTCGAAGGCGCTATAGATGCGCCCGGACAGCGTGCGGCCGATGATGTTGCCGAAGAGAATGCCGGGGATACCGAGCGCGATGCCGCCGATGCCGAGTGCGTACATTCCACCGCCGGCGCCGGCCGCGTAGAGCAAGCCGGACACCAGCCACGAGATCACTCCCGCGATCGTGTCCGACCGGATCGCCCCCAGTTCCTTCGAGATCCCCTCGGCCATCTGTGCGCGCCTCCTGAGAAGGGGCGCATTCTAACGGCGCGGGTGTCCGTCAGTCGAGACCGAAGGCGTACGCGTCGAGGATGGCGCCGAGCGTCCCGTGGAATGTGGAGCGCAGCAGCGAGCCGAGGCGGGTGGCCAGCGCCGCCTCGTCGAGGTGGTCGAACACGGCCGCGCACATCCGCGAGGGGTCGTGACGCGCCCGGTAGAACAAGCCGTCCGGAGACGGATCTGTACGCGGTCGGGGTCCTGCTCTTCCTGCTGTTCTCAGGACGCCCGCGCGGAGCTGGGCGCGGAGGGCGCGAACCTGGCGCGCGCCTGGAGCGCGGACGTGGCCGGCGGACCCGACCTCGCGGCGCTCGTGGACGACCGTGTGACCTCCATGCCGACGGCTGATGCGGACCTGCTGCACCGCGCTGCCCTGCTCGGCCCGCGCTTCTGGACCGGGCAGCTCGCCGCCACCGCCGGGGCGATGGCCAACGTCGAGCCGCAGCTCGCCGCCCTCGAGGCGGGCGGTTGGATCGCGGAAGCCCGCTCCGCACTCCCCGGCATGCAGGCGTGGCGCTTCGAGCACGAGCTGGTCCGCACCCACATCGCCGCGAAGGTGCGCGAGGAGGATCGAAGCGGCGTGCTCGCGCGCAGCGCCCGCTGGCTGGAGGAGCACGCCGACGGCCTCAGCGCCAACGGGCTGCGCCGGCTCGGCGAGCAGTGGGCGGCGAGCGGCGACTCGGCACGGTCCGCCGCTTGGCTCCACCGCGCCGGGCGGCGCGCCGAGTCCGAAGGCGCGCTCGACGAGGCCGGCGCCGCGTACAAGGCGGCTGTCGAGCGGGTCGACGTGCTCCCGACCGGGCCCGACATCGTGCTCCCGGTCGACCTGCCGGGCCTGCTCATCGCCGCCGCCCGGACCGCCCACGAGGTCGGAGACCACGCCCGCGCGAGCGAGCTTGCGACGAGGGTCCTCGCGCTGGACGAGCCACCGCGGGTGCTGGTGCGCGCGGACGCGTACCGGATCCTCGCCGAGGTGCAGCGGATCTACGGGCACAACGAGCGGGCGATCGCCGAGCTCGACCGGGCGCTCGCGGCGGTCGGCTTCGACGGCGACCCGGTGATGCGTGCGCTGCTGCTGGGCCGGCGTGGTTGGCTGCTGAGCTACACGCTCGGACGTCACACGAGCGGGCGCCACGACGTGGAGGAGGCGATGGCGCTGGTGGCCAACCTCGACCTGCCGGACGTCGCCGGTCAGCTCTACTCCTATTTAGGAGCGATCCATCTGCGGGCCGGTGACTGGTCGGCGCAGCTCGACTGCAATCGAGGCGCGCTGGCTCTGGCGGAGCGGTCCGGCGACCTCATGGGGCAGGTGCGCGCGCTAGTGAATCTGGGCGTGTGCTGCTTCAACCGCGGCGCACTCGACGAGGCCGCGAAGCGCACCGAGGCGGCCGCAGATCTGGCCGCGCGCATCGGCTCCGACTCGCGGCGCCTGGTGGCGATCAACAATCTGGGCGGCATCCGTCTCGACCAGGGGCGCCTCGACGACGCCACGCGTCTGCTCGACACCTGCCTCGCGCTGGCCTCCGAGAGCGGCGCGCGCGACGTCCTGTGCGAGACCCACGCGCTGCGGGCTCGGGTGGCGCTGCGCGCCGGTGATCTCGAGACCGCCGAGCGCCTCGCCACCGTCTCCGCGAGGGAGTCGGAGCGTCTCGGCACGCCCACCGGCCACGCCCACGCGCTGCGGGTCCGCGCCCTCGCCCGCAACGCGCAGGGGGACGTTCAGGGGGCCGTCACCGACCTCGCGCGCGCGGCCGGGCTCGGCGCGGAGGGCGACGTCTACGAGCTGCTGCAGACGCGCCTGGCGGCGGTGCTCGTCGAGGGACATCCCGCCGAAGAGGTGCTCGACCAGCTCGCCGCAGTCGGCGCCGACCCGGAGCTCGAGCGACGCCGCTGGGGCCCGTGAACTAGCGCTCCAGACGGTCCAAGGCTTCTAGAACGAGGGGCGGGAACTCGGTCTGCAGGACGTCCGCGCCCTCCCCGTACATGTCGAGGTAGACCTGCCCGCCGCGGACCAGCGCGATGGCGTCTTCGACGAATGAGTTCACGAACACGGTCTGACCATTCGCTCGGATGACCGGGGCGAGCGCGCTCAGCTGACCGGGAGAGACCTCGACGATCTCCGCCGGCCGCTCCAGACGCGCCAGCGTCTCCAGGTACTCGTCCCGGCTGTCGGGCCGAACCTGGACGCGGAGGGCGGGGTCGAGCTCACGAGCGCGGACCACCTTCGTGAGGCTGCCGGAGCTGAAGAAGACGGTGTCGCGGACCTCGAGGTCGCCGAGCGCCTGGACCACGAGCTCGGTCCGCGAGGTCTTCACATCGAGGTCCACGAAGAGGCGACCCCTGGTCAGGCGCAACGCATCGCGCAGCCGCGGCACGCGCTCGCATGAGAAGTCGCCGACCGTGCGCGGATGACTCGGTGGGCGCAGGACGAGGGCCGTCACCTGCGCGGTGGTCAACTCGTCGACGCGCCCGACGCCGAAGGTCGTGCGCTCCACCGTGTTGTCGTGCATCAGCACGAGGTCGCCATCGCTCGTGTGGCGCACGTCCAGCTCTACCCCGTCGACGCCCAGCACGAGCGCTGCGCGAATGCCCGCCAGCGAGTTCTCGGGGGCGATCGTCCCGAGCGGACCGCCCATGCCACGGTGACCGACCATCATCGGCTCGCGGCATTCGCGCTCGAGGACGCAATCGAGCGGGACCGGCGAGCGGCGGACCGGGATCTCGCCGCCGGTACAGTCGAAGAGCTCCGGTGCGGGACCGGCGACGAAGGGCTGCTGGGGATCGGGGCGCAGCGCGACGTCCAGCGCCTGCGCGTCCGTGACGCCTTCGTCCGGGGCGACGCCGACCTCGGCCCCGTCAGGCGGGGGGGTCGCGATGTCCCGCGCCTCCACCACGCGCACGTCGATCGGCTCCTCGGACTCGATGGCCGAGCTGACGCACCCGGCCAGGACAACGGCGATGACGAGCGAGCGCACGTCAGCCTCGGGGCGCGGCGAGCAGCGCGTCGATCGTGAGCAGCACTTCGCTGGCCGTGTACGCACGCGGGGGCTGCCAACCCTTCACGAAGGTGCGCCAATGCCACACCGCGCGCTCGCCGAAGTGGGCCTGGGCCCTCGTCTCGCCGAGGCGGGCAGCGAGACGCGCGAGACACGTCAGCGAGGTGATCTCGGCGCGGACCTCCCCGACAGGCTCACCGTCGCGGCCGCGGAAGTAGCGACGCAGCGGGCGCGGCGCGTCGTAGGCGAAGTCGAGCACTCGGCGGGCGACCTCGGGTGCGCTGTCGACCACCGTCTCTGCGACCGTGCACGCGTTGTTGAGCTGCACGACGTCGTTGGGCGAGAAGACCGATACGTCGAGCCGTGGAAGCAGCGTTCGCACGTCACCCTGGATCATCGCGTAGAGCAGCCCCGAGGGTGCCTGGGCGCGGCGGACCAGGTCGAGCGAGCGCTCGGCGACGGGCGAGAGGGCCGGCTCGGTCTGCGCGGCCTCGAACAGGAAGTCGGGGTCGTAGTCGACCAGGAACGAGTCGTTCGCGAAGGCGCGCGTGCCCAGGTTGAAGTAGTTGCGCACCATCCACACCTCGTGGTCGACGGTCGCGTGGCGCGCGTAGCCATCGAGCACGCGACCGGCCAGCGCCCTGTCGACTTCGTCGTCGCTGAGCCACAGCGCCCGCGCGAGTCGCAACGCCTCGGTGGTGCCGGACGCGTCGGACTGCACGCCGGGCCGATGGCGCCAGACCACGAAGCCCTGGGTGTAGGGGTCGTCCGCGCGGTCGATGACGAAGTGGGCGACGGCGTAGTCGCGCAGGGCCGCATAGAGCGAGCGGTCGCGCATTCGAGCGGCGTGCTCCATCAGCTGCGCGACGTCGACCGCGTAGACGAAACCATCACCGCGGGCGAGGTCTCCGCTCTCGACCCAGCGCCGCACCTCCTGCTCGATCGTCGTGCGAATGCGGGCGAGCTCGTCTGGGTCGTAGCTGCGTTGCCAACGGGACCAGCCGACGTACGCGCCGAGCGCTGCGACGCCGAGCGCCAGCGCCAAGATGCGGGCTACTCGTCCTCGAACCGGAACGCAGCGGGCCATTCGCGACAGAATCCGCACGCGAGGCCGTCCTCCTCGATGCATGCATCGCAGACCGGATCGTCGTAACACGCCTCGCCCTCGCATGCCTTGTCGTCGGGGAGCGAGGCGGTGTACGCCGCCCCCGATTCGGGTTATTCGTCCGCGCCATGACCCACCCGCTCCTCCGCGACCTGCGCAGCATCCCCAACCTCCTTTCGCTCTCGCGCATCGTCGGGATCTTCATCGCGGTCGTGGTCTACCTCGAAGGCTGGAAGATGACCGGCCTGGCGATCGGGATCATCGCCGGGGCGACCGACTACCTCGATGGCATCCTCGCTCGCCGGCTGAACCAGGTGACGCACCTCGGGGCCATCCTCGACCAGTTCTCGGACCTGGTCTTCGAGACGGCAGCGATCATGATGCTCGTCTGGGATCGGGAGGGCGCGCCGGTCGTCGTGCTCTACATCTACCTGCTGCGCGAGTTCTGGGTCGGGACCATCCGGCGCTTCATGGCGTCGAATCAGCTGGAGATCCACTCGAGCTTCATCGGGAAGCTGAAGACCAACTTCTTCGGCTGGTGCTTCATGTTCTATTTCGCGTACCTGGCGCACATCTGGCCGGCCGCGGACCCGTACTTCTTCGTGCTCGGCTGCGTCGGACTCTACGGCGGGCTGTTCTGGTCCTACGTGAGCGCGTGGAGCTACACGAAGCAGTTCTACGCGGGCTACGCCGTGATGATGGCCAACCAGTCGGACAGCAGCGCGCCGACGTCCTCGTAGACCAGGTCGGGCTTCACCTCGCTCGCCTCGAGCTGAGCGCGGCTCGTCTCGCCGGTCAGCACCAACGCACAGAGCACTCCGTGACGGCGTCCGAGGCTGATGTCGGTGTCGAGCTGGTCACCGACCACGAGGGTCTCCTCCGGCTTCGTCCCGATACGCCGCAGCCCGGCGTCGAGCATCGAACGCATCGGCTTTCCGAGCACTTCTGGCGTGCGCCCCGTGGTCGTCTCGATGGCCGCGATGAACGCCCCGGCGTCGGGCAGCAGCCCCGCCGGATCGATGCAGGTCCGGTCCGCGTGGGTGGCGTAGTAGGGCAGCCCGCGCGCGACCAGGAGGCAGGCGTGGGTCAGCGTCTCGTACGTCAGGCTCGTGTCGTAGCCGAGCAGCACGCAGTCGGGGTCGTCGTCGAAGCCGGTCGGGGTCAGCCCCGCGGCCAGACACGCGTCCCGCAGCGCCCCGGTCCCGAGCACGAACGGCCGCCGAAGCTCGCTGTGCTCGGCCAGCCACTCCGCGCTCGAGTCCCCGGAGGTGAGCACCTCGCTGCGCTGGATCTCGATGCCCAGCGACCGCAGCCGCTCCACGTAGCGCAGCCCATCCCGTGACGAGTTGTTGGTCAGCACCGTGCGGGCCAGGCCGCGGGTGCGGATCTCCCCCATGAAGGCGACCGCCCCGGGCAGCGCGTTCGGCCCGATGTAGAGCGTGCCGTCCATATCGATGAGGAAACCGCGGACGCGCGAGAGGCGAGCTGGCATGCCGGCCTTGTACGCGCGGCCCCGACGTGGTGCAAGGTTCGACCATGAGCGACGAAGAGCAGAAGTCCCCCTGGAGCGAGTGGCTCGGCATGTCGAGCGGCCCTGCGTCGATGGTCTACGGCGAATGGGAGGCCTGGTTCGGCAAGCAGCTCGAGCGCCTCGCCGGCTCCGACCAGTTCGCCGGCCAGATCTCCGCGGCCTTCGAGCGCTCCGCCGGCCTGCGCGCCATCCTCGAGACCGCGGTCCGCAGCGTCGTGAAGCGCGGCGGCGGCGGCCCCGACGTCAGCGCCCTCGAGCAGCGCATCGAGGCCCTCGAACGCGAGGTGCGCGCCCTCAAGGCAGCGCGCAACGCCCCCGCTACGGACGGCTAACCCGCCCCGTCCTCGCCCTCGTCTGGACCACCCCCGAGGCGGCTCCGGCGGTGAATCTTCGTCCTCCCAGGGGTCGTCCTCCGGCTCCGGCCAGATCTCGACACACCGACCTGCGGGCAGCTCGCATGTCCACTCGTCCTCGAAGTCCCCACAGTGCGCGTCGCTCTGGCACTCGACGCACCGCGCTTCTTCCAGCAGGCAGATGGGGCGATCATGGCGGCAATCCGGGTTGCAGGGCGACTCGTACTTCGGCTCGAGCGGCTCGAAACCGCAGGACGAGGCTGCGCCCAACAGCAGGAGCAGACCCGCTCGGTTCAGTCCGTCCATTGAATCGCTCCGTGCAACCCGCCGAGACCCTTCGCCTGGTCAGCCATCAGCTTCGCCCCCACGAGCACCGACAGACCCTTGAAGACCCGAATCTCCGTGCCCAACACCCCGTAGCTCACCACCGCTTCCTCGGTCTCCAGCTCGACGGTCGTCGTCTGTGAGTCCTCGAACGGCCCCGGCACGGTCTCCGTGACGTCGTGGGAGACGACCATCGTCTCCAAACCGCCACCGACGTAGAGCGCGACCCGGTCGGCCACCACCACTGTCGGGTACGCCGTGACGCTCATATGTGGGAACCAGCCGGGGTTCGTGTCCCCCTCCCGCGACCGGCTGACCCCCCCGCCCGTTCCCTTCCACCCCTGCGCGCGACTCACCGTATTCGGCGACATACCGCCGGACCCCGAGCGAGTGGGTGACGTTGAACACCACCAGCCCGCGCCCGGCACACATGCGAACCCGGCCGCCCACCTCCGCGCCGCCCCCGACCGCCCCGCGTCCGTACCATCCAAGCTCGAGCCAGCGCTGAGGGGCGAAGACGAGACCGCCGCTCGGCTCGAAGTCCGGCACCTCGGCCCGCGTGCTCTCTGATGGGCTCTCGCCGAAGCCGCTGCCGACCCCGGCGAACATGCCGAGCCGATGCTTGTGCCTCAGCGGCAATGCGCCCAGCGCGATGTTGCCCGGCGTCGGCTGCCGCAACGCCTCGGCTTCGGTCGTGACGGTCGTGCGCCCCAGCGTCGAGGACCCGCACCCCGTGCACACACCCACGCTGAGCATCACCCGTAGAGCCGCTGCCCTCCCCATGCCTCCACCCTCCTCGCCGGCGGAGAGCAGATCAAACCGCTATGCTCGCCGGCGTGTCCCTGGCCCCAACCGAGGCTCATGACCGCGCTGCTCGCTCCCCTTCTGTTGTCCTGGGCGCCCATCTCCTACTGGGATCCGCCTGACGAGCTCGAGCGACGGATCGTCGACCGGGCGCTGCGCTGTGTCCGCATGAAGGTCCCCGCGGACCCCATCTTCCTGCTCGACATGTTGCGGTTCGAGGAGCGCGCCGGGGTGCCCCGGTCGCTGCGCGGGATGCTGCTCGCGGCCGCCTGCTCGGAGTCGGGGTTCGACCCGAGCGCGGCGGGGGATTACAAGCGCGGCAAGGCGATGGCGATCGGGTTCGTCCAGCAATGGCCGTGGTGGGAGCGGCACTACGGCATCGACCGGCGAGACCCGATCCAAGCGGCCGAGTACTGGCTGGTGCACGTCTACGACCAGCTCAAGAAGACGAGGCGGCGCTGCGGGCGGCGGCTACGGGGCGAGAAGCTGTGGGTGACCGCCTGGGTCCGCTCGGTGCGCTCGCCGCGCAAGGACGGACGCTGTCACCAGGTGCCCAAGCACTACGAGCGCTTCAACCGGTGGCGGAAGAACTGGTGGCGCCTCGTGTGGAGCCGCCGCAGATGATCGACCTCTCCCGCTTCGACCTCGACCTCGTCGAAGAGGCGCGGGCGGCCTGGCAGGAGCGCGCCGAGACCGAGTGGCGCTCGCTGCAGATCATGGGTCGCTTCCTGGCCGAGGTCAGCGCCATCGGCGAGTCGCTCGATCTCTGCGGCGAGGTCGTATCGATGATCGAGGACGAGTTGCGCCACGCCCGTCTGTGCGCGCATCTCTGCGAAGCCCTGGGCGGCGAGCCCCCGGAGCCGCCGGACCCGACCGAGTCGCCCGCCTTCATGGACGCGCCCAGCGAGCAGCGGGTGACGGCGACCGCGATCTCGATGCTGGCCGTGAACGAGACGCTCTCGGTCGGCTATCTGCCTTCGTCGTTCACGTTCGGGTCGGGATCCGAGGTCGGCTTGTCGGCGATGCAACCCGCCGCGCCGAGGGCGCAGGCAGCGGTGGTCTGGGCGACGCGCTTCTTCACGCGGCTAGTGGTCCGTCGCAGGGGTCTTGATGTGGGGAGTGCCGTCATCGGGGCTGGCGCCAAGGAACGACGACGAAGGCGTGCCAGAGGCACGTCGAGGAGGAGTGACGCCGGAGCCGGCCCCGAGGGCGGTGCTCAACACGTCAAGACTCCTGCGATGGACCGCTACATGCTACCCCTTCTGCTCGCGCGCTTTCAGCAGGTCCAGCGCGACATCCACGATCATGTCTTCCTGGCCGCCCACCATCTTGCGGCGGCCGAGCTCGTCGAGGATGTCGCGGGCATCGATGCCGTACCGCTCAGCGGCGGTCTCGGCGTGACGCAGGAAGCTGCTGTAGACCCCCGCGTAGCCGAGCGTCAGCGACTCGCGATCGACGCGGACCGGACGGTCCTGAAGCGGGCGGACGAGCTCCTCGGCGGCGTCCATCAGCGGGTAGAGGTCGCAGCCGTGGTCGAGCCCCATCCGGTCTGCGACCGCCACGAAGACCTCGAGCGGACAGTTTCCGGCGCCGGCGCCCATGCCGGCCAGCGACGCGTCGATGCGCTGCGCCCCGTGCTCGATGGCGATGATGCTGTTCGCGACGCCGTAGCTGAGGTTGTTGTGGCAATGGATGCCGACCTGCGTGCCGGGGTCGAGCACCTGCTTGTACGCGTCGATGCGCTCCGCCACCTCGTGCATCAGCAGCGCCCCGGCGGAGTCGGTCACGTAGACGCAGTGCGCCCCATACGACTCCATGAGCTTCGCCTGAGCGGCGAGCTCGGCGGGCGGTGACATGTGCGCCATCATCAGGAAGCCCGCCACGTCGAGGCCGATCCCGCGCGCGAACTCGATGTGCTGCTGCGAGATGTCCGCTTCGGTGCAATGGGTCGCGATGCGCACCGAGCGCACGCCCACATCGTAGGCCGCCTGCAGATCCTCGACGGTGCAGATGCCGGGCAGCATCAGCGCGGTCAGCACGGCGTGGTCGAGCACGTCTGCCGCGGCCTCGATCCACTCCAGGTCGGTGTGGCGTCCGAAGCCGTAGATGAGCGACGAGCCGTTGAGCCCGTCGCCGTGGCAGACCTCCACCGCCCCGACGTGCGCGTCGTCGAGGGCCTTGGCGATCGAGCGCACCTGCTCGAGCGTGTACTGGTGCCGCAGCGGGTGCATCCCGTCTCGCAGCGTGACGTCCTGGACGTAGAGGCGACTCATCACGCCACCCCCTTCTCGACCAGCCGCTCCGCGGTCTTCCGCGCCGCCGAGGTCATCACGTCGAGGTTCCCCGCGTAGCTCGGCAGGAAGTCCCCGGCGCCCTCCACCTGCACATAGATGGAGGTCTTCAGCGTCGTGTCGTCGAACCGCTCGAATTGCACCGCCTGCTTGAGCCGGTACCCGGGCACGTAGGTCTGCAGATCCGCGACCATCGCAGCGACGGACGCCTCGATCTGCGCCTCGGGCGCGATCTCGCTGAGCGTGAAGACGGTGTTGCGCATCAGCAGCGGCGGCTCCGCGGGATTGAGGATGATGATCGCCTTGCCGCGTTCGGCGCCGCCGAGCACCTCGAGGGCGCGGGCCGTCGTGCGGGTGAACTCGTCGATATTCTGCCGCGTCCCGGGACCCGCCGAGCGCGAGGAGACGGTGCAGACCACCTCGCCGTAGCGCACCTTCGCGACCCGCGAGACCGCGTAGACCATCGGGATGGTGGCCTGCCCGCCGCAGGTGACGTTGTTGATGTTGGGCGCGTCGAGGTGCGCGTCGAGGTTCACCACCGGGATCACGTAGGGGCCGAT
>PVBE010100330.1_pt1 | contig 11073 bp, 12 predicted proteins | sample 1631181 | NCBI WGS metagenome assembly PVBE01 (sample SAMN08397723, study PRJNA350692) | Marine metagenome, whole genome shotgun sequencing project. | isolation source: water | place: Pacific Ocean | collected 2012-04 | reverse complement strand
GCCGATACCAAGTGCCCACCGTCGATACACCGATACCGAATCGAGCGGCTGCCTGGCGCGTCGACAACCCGCCGCGCACCGCCGCGATCACCCGAACCCGAAGATCCTCACTGTAGCTGCGCGACATCAAACCCTCCTTCAAATCAAAAGATCAAATCGAAGGAAAGCGAATCACATCCCAAACTAAATGGGAATCCCCGAATTACGACTCTGTGTTCTTTGAAAATGCTCTAAGTTCGCCTCTTCTTCCCAACCCTTCTTCCCCTCGGGGAAGAAGGGCTTATTTAATCGAGTCGAATAAGCAATTTGCCGTGATTTTCGCCGGCATAGAGGCGGGAAACGGCGCCGGGCGCCTCATGCAGCCCGTCCAGAACATGTTCGCGGTAGGTGAGCTTACCCTGGCTAAGCCACTCGGCGAGCTGCGCCCGCGCCTCCTGGTAACGCGCGGCGTAATCGAACAACAGGAAACCCTCGATGCGCGCGCGTTTGACCAGCAGGTGGCGCTCGACGCGCGGGCCCTCCGGCCATGGCTCCCAACTGGCCTCAGAGGCGGTGCCGCAGACGACGCAGCGGGCGGCGATATTGAGGCGGCGGTAGACGGCGTCGGAAATGGCGCCGGCGGTGTTGTCGAAATAAACGTCGACGCCGTCGAGGCAGGCTTCGGCCAGCGCCCGGTCGAGATCGCCGGCGCGGTAATCGATGGTCGCGTCATAGCCGAACTCGGCCAGGCATTGGCGAACTTTTTCGCCGCTTCCAGTGAGGCCGACGGTGCGGCAGCCCTTGATCTTGGCGATCTGGCTGACGGCGCTGCCGACCGAGCCCGCCGCCGTCGAGACGGTAACCGTTTCGCCGGGTTTGGGGGCGCCGATATCGAGGAGGGCGAAATAGGCGGTGATGCCGTTGACGCCGAGGCTGGCCGAAAGCGGCGCCTCGGCCAAATCATGGCGGAACACGACATTGGCGCCGTCCGAGACGCAGTACTCGGTCCAGCCGAACATGCCGCAGACGAGATCGCCGGGCGCGTAATCGGGATGGTTCGAGCGCACCACTTCGCCGGCGGCGAAAGAGCGCATGACGGCGCCGATGGCGACCGGCTGGGAATAATTCGCTGCCGCATTGACCCAGCCGCGCATCGCCGGATCGACCGAGAGGAAACGATTGCGCACGAGAAATTCGCCACCGCCCGCTTCGGGCATCGGCGCCTCGCGCAGTTCGAAATGCCGCGCCTCGGGAATGCCGACGGGGCGGGCGGCCAGAATTACCTCTCTGTTGCGCGCCGTGGCCATCGCCGGTTACGGGCGGCGGACGCCGCGGTGGAAATCGATCAGCATGGGCTGCTCGAAAACATAGCCGTCGGCGCTTTTGCCGGCTTCGAAATTCTTGCGCACTTCCGCCTGCTCGATCAATTCGCGCGGAATGGGGTTGTAAGAGAGCGCTGAAAACTTGTTCACCATGGCGGCGAAATTTTCATGCTTCGGGCGCTGCATATAGACATAGCTCGCGGTTTCCTCGAACAGCGGCCGGGCGCTCCTTTGCAAGGCCTGCTGGGCCAGGGTGCGCACTTCGACTTCGTCGTTAAACGGCCGCATCATGGTGAAATGGCTGCCTTCCATGCCGGGTTCGGCGACGTAAAGGAAGCCGTCCGGTTTGATAACCCGCGCCGCCTCGACAAGCACCGCGTCCATCAGTTCGCGCGGCACATGGTGGAGCGAGCGGAAAAACAACACGCCATCGACGCTGGCGTCATCGGCGGGCAGCGCCTCGGCTCCGGCTTCGACGAAAGTCACGCTGGGGATCGCCGGTTGGCCACGGTTTTTCTCCGCCTGTACCGCATCGGGCTCGACCGCCAGCACCTGGGCGCCGCGCTCGGCCAGGCCGCGCGCCGCATCGCCGGCGCCGCAGCCGGCCTCGATCAGGCTCAGGCCGTCGATCTCGACAAGGCGCTCAACCGCCTGCAAATCGCTTAGTTCGCCAAGTTCCGTGCGCATGTCCGTATCCAATATTACCGTCATAGCCTGGCGCCAGAATCAGCGCCCGCCGGCGCGCCGTCAACCGGCTTTTTTCGTCACACAATGCCGCCTGTTTGGTGCACAATAGGCGCCGGGCGGTAAACGCGCGATGGCAGAAACAGAAGAAGCGAAGCAACGGTCCCTCGGGGATCTTCTGAACCGGTATTGCTATTTCGGTGTGGCGGTGGCGTTGCTCGGCGGCGTCGTCCTCGTGCTCGTCGTTCTCAAGGACGTGATATTCCGCGGCGGCGGCGAATCGACACTCGGCCTCAATTCGTCATCGCCATCGCCGCCGTCGGGCTGTTGATCATTTTCGCCATCGTCGCCGATGCGCGGGCCAAGAACCGCGCCCTGTTGGAACGCGCGGACAGGCTCAGCGAAATGGCCAAGCGCTTGTACGCCACGGTCGAGGAACTCAACGCCGCCAACGAAGAACTCGCCGACGCCCGCCTGCGCGCTGATTTTTCGAGCCAGGCAAAGCCGGTCTTTCTGTCGGATTTGAGCAACGAAATAGCGGCGCCGATCATCGCCATTCTGGGCGATGCCCTGAAGCTGTGCGGCAATCAGGATTTGAGCGAGGCGCAACGTCATCTCGTCGACAATCTGGCGCTCAACGGCGAAAACCTCACCGCCATCATCGACGATGTGGTGGAAATCGCGCGCATGGAGGCGGGCGGCGTGAAACTGGCGCCGGTCGATTTCGAGCTCGGCGACTTTATCGGCGAATTGCGCACCGACTTGCAGCGCAATGTCTCCGAGCGCGGCATCGGCCTCGACCTCGATATATCGGCGCGGGTGCATGGCAAGGTCAATGGCGATTTCCATTTGCTGCGCGAGGTTTTGGAATTTGTCCTCACCAATGCCATCGACGCCAATGAAAGCGGCGCCGTCCGTTTCAGCGTAGCGCGGGGCGACGAGGATATTTACGCCTTCGAAGTGTGCGACCGCGGCGCCGTGCTCTCCGCCGAGATGCTTGCACATATATTCGAGCTCTTTCACAAGAATGAAGGGGAGAGAATCAAAGGGGCGACCGGGCTGGGCTTGGCGATCGCCGAAAAAAGGCTGGCTAACATGTCCAGTGCTTTGAAAATTACGTCGGAGGAGGGAGAAGGCTGCATCTACAGCTTCCAAGTCGAGCTCCCCGCCACCACCGCCGCCAACGCCACCGCCGCCGATAATTGAGGCGGCGCTTCGTTCCATTGAGCGGGTAGGGCCATGCCAAAATTCGCCGCCAATCTGAGTTTCCTGTTTCAGGATTTGGATTTTTTCGAACGCTTCGCCGCCGCCGCCGAATGCGGCTTTGAGGCGGTGGAGTATCTCTTTCCCTACGATTATCCGCCCGCCAAGCTGAAAGCGGCGCTGGACGCGCATGGTTTGGTTCAGGCGCTGTTCAACATGCCGCCCGGCGACTGGGACGCCGGCGAGCGCGGCCTGGCGGCGCTGCCGGGGCGCGAGGCGGAGTTCCGCGAGGGGGTGGCGCTGGCCGGCGAATATGCCGAGGCGCTGGGTTGCGAGCGGGTGCATGTCATGGCCGGCATCGTGCCGGAGGACGCCGAGCGCGAGGCTTACGAGGAATGCTATATCGCCAATCTCGGTCATGCCGCCGACTATTTCGCGGCGCGCGACATTCGCACCCTGATCGAGCCGCTCAACCGCTTCGACATGCCGGGCTATCTGCTCAACGGCTCGCGGCAGGCGCGCAGGGTGGTCGAAGCGGTCGGCGCGCCGGGCCGGGACAATCTCTTTCTTCAGTATGACGTCTATCACTTGCAGATCTTGGAAGGCAACCTGGCGCACAGCTTCGAACGCGACCTCGATATCATCGGCCATGTGCAGATCGCCGGCGTGCCGGGGCGCTTCGAGCCCGGCGTTGGCGAAATCAACTATCCCTTCCTCTTCGCGCTCTTCGACCGGCTCGGCTATGACGGCTGGGTGGGCTGCGAATACCGGCCCCAAGGCGAGACGCGCGCCGGCCTCGGCTGGGCCGCCGATTACGGTATCCGCACGGGATAGATAAGGCGCCCGGCCTCGCCATCGCGTTCCCGGTTGGCCGCGAATCGTGTCGGCAACCCGCAGGCTTTCGCATTGCCAGGCGTGCGTGATCTGTTGACGATGTCTCTTCGCCGAACATCCGAAAGAGGCCCAGGACAAGGAATGGACCAATGCCGAATTTCCCGACGATTCACCGCCTCCCCATGCCGCGCTGGGCGGCCATTGCAGCGCCGCGCCGGACGGCTATCGCAACCCTGGCGCTGCTGCTCGCGCTGAGCCTCGCTATCGCGGCCTACGCCGGGCCGGCCAAGGTCGAGGTTCCGCTGGCCGCCGATATCGCCGTCGGGCTCGACGTGGCGAAGAGTGGCGCGGTGGCGCGCCTGGCCGCCAGTGTGCGCTTTCAAACCGTCTCGCAGGGACCCGATGCGCCGGTGGCGGGCTAAGCATTCCTCGGCCTGCATGATTTCCTCGGCCAGAGCTATCCGAAAACCCACGCCGCGCTCGAAGTCGAGAGCGTCGGCGATTACAGCCTGCTCTATATCTGGCAGGGCCGCGATGCGGCGCGCCAGCCGATCCTCCTGTTGGCGCATATGGACGTGGTGCCGGTCGAGCCCGGCAGCGCGGGCGCCTGGCAGCACCCGCCTTTCTCGGGCGCCATCGCCGACGGCTTCGTCTGGGGGCGGGGCACGCTCGACGACAAGGTATCCGTTCTCGCCACCCTGGAGGCGATCGAGCTTTTGCTGGCCGACGGTTTTACGCCCGAGCGCACCATCTATCTGGCGTTCGGCCATGACGAAGAGATCGACGGGCGGCATGGTGCGGCGGCGATCGCCGCTGTCCTCGCCGAACGCGGCGTGCGGCTCGGTTTCACCCTCGATGAGGGCGGCATCATCGCGCATGACATCGTGCCCGGCGTGGCGCCGCCCGTGGCCCTCATCGGCGTCGCCGAGAAGGGCTATCTGTCGCTCAAGCTCAGCGTGGAGGCGGAAGATTGCGGGCATTCATCGATGCCGCCCCGGACCAGCGTCATCGGCCGTCTCGCCGGCGCCATTCACAGGCTTGAGAGCAACCCGATGGCGGCCAATCTGGCGCCGTCGATGATCGACATGTTCGACCAGTTGGCGGACGAGATGCCGTTCATGCTGGGCCTCGCGGTGAGCAACCACTGGCTGTTTGCGCCGCTGGTCGAATCAAGGCTTTCCGAATCGCCTTCGTCGGACGCGGCGATCCGCACCACCACCGCCGTCACCATGTTCAACGCCGGCGTCAAGGCGAACGTGCTGCCCTGTGCCGCCGAAGCGGTCGTCAACTTCCGTATCCTGTCTTCGGATTCGGTCGCTTCGGTGACCGAGCATGTGCGCCAGGTGATCGATGATCCGGTGATCGAGATAAGCCGGTACGCGCGGCGGGTGAGCCGTCGCCGATCTCCGACATCGCATCGCCGGGCTTCGCGGCGCTGCAACAGACGGTCCGCCAGATCTTACCCACCGCCCTGCCGGCGCCGCATCTGGTCATCGCCGCCACCGACAGCAAGCATTTCACCGCCATCGCCGACAACAGTTACCGCTTCCTGCCGATCCGCCTCGGCCCCGACGACACGCCGCGCATCCACGGCACCAACGAACGTATTTCGCTGGACAACTATAGCGATGTGATCCGCTTCTACATCCAACTGCTGCTCAACGCGGCTCCTTCATAAAGCGAACCTCCGTTTCAGTCCTTGTCGCGGTCGCCGGCGCGCGGGATGGTCGAGCGCCGCTTGGGCGGCGGCTCCGGGCGGGGCGGCGTTTTCGGCACCCACGGCCCTTTTATTTCCGGCCCCCACGGCGCCGGCTGGTCGGCTTCCGGCTCCGGCTCGACCACTTTTAGCTCGACCGCCGCCGCCGCCGCAGCAGCCGCGCCGGGGCGCGCGGTCTGGCTCAAATCGCCTTTGCCCAGTATTTTGACGTGGCGGTATTTGAACAGCAGCACCAGCACCATGCCGAGGCCGAAGCCGCCGATATGCGCCCACCAGGCGATATTGCTTTCGCCGCCGCCGCCGAGATTGGCGACCTGCATGAAGATCCACAGGCCGAGCACCAGGAAGGCGGGTAGCGGCAGCAGCATGTAAAAGGCGAAGACCATCACCCTGGCGCGCGGATAGAGCAGTAGATAGGCGCCGAGCACGCCCGACACGGCACCGCTGGCGCCGATGGTGGGGATAATGGAGTCCGGCTCGATACCGGCATTGACGAGCGCCGCACCTGAGCCGCACAGCAAATAGAAGACGAGAAAGCGCCAGTTGCCCATGGCGTCCTCGATATTGTTGCCGAACACCCAGAGGTAGAGCATGTTGCCGATCAGATGCCACCAGCCGGCATGCAGAAACTGCGAGGTGAGGACGCTGAGAAAATCGGCGCCGGCGGGCAGAATGGCGTCATGCGCGACGATCTCCTTGATCTGGAAAATCACCGCCGGAATGGCGCCGAGAGCAAACTTGGCGCGCCCTTCCATTTCGTCTGGCAGCGCCAGCATGATCAGGAACACCAGCACGTTGGCGGCGATCAGCGCATAGGTCACATAGGGCGTGATGTGGGTCGGGTTGTGGTCCTTGAGGGGCAGCATGCGTCGGCGCCGTTACGACGAACGCCCGGGCGCGTCGGAGAACACCGCCTGGCGCTTGACCACCAGGCAGCGCGCGAAGATGTCGTGCAGGCCCTGTTTGCGCCCGTTAAATGCGACCGCCAGACAGGCGCCCAACGATGCCATGCCGACGATAAGATCGAGAATCGCCACCGTGTTGATCATCCATGGCAGCCATAGCGGCCAGGACCGCGTGCTGGCGTTGAACAGGCCGATCCTGTTGCCGTTATAATCGCACACCTTGATGCCCAACGCGCGCTTGCCCAGCGTCGCCTGCAGCCGGCTGCTTTCCATCACGGCGATGTAAGCCCACGCCGCGATGCCGACCACCAGCATTCCGAACGGGGAGGGGATGTGCCAATTGGTTGCCTCGCCGCTGTCGGGAATTTTCACCACGACTTCGACCGCCAGATCCTGCCAAATAAACAAGGCGATGATTATATAGCCAACCCAAATCAAGATCATATCGATCAGGCGCGCCCCGGCGCGGCGCCAAAATCCGGCGAACGGGTCGCCGGCGGGCAGGGAGGTATCGCTACCGCTCATAACTTATACCAAGGAGCGGTGATAATGACTCATAGGGACGGCTTGCCAAGGTTTTCGGCTAGGAGCGTGCGGCGTATCGATGCGGCACATCGGAAGCCGCGCGCGACGCCGTCCGAAAGCCTTGGCAAGCCGCCGTCCCGGTCGCCCCCGCGATCCGTCGGAGGGCGTCGGAAGGCCTTGCCGATGGGCCGCATGGCCGGCGGCCATCCCCCTACCCAGCGGGCCGCGGGGGCGGTCCCACAAAATATCCCTGTGGGTCATTATCACCGCTCCTTGGTATTAATGTATTGCGGCGCTGGTTGGCGCCGTTACGCATCGCCATAATCCTCAATATAGGCGCGAATGATGGAATCCAAATCCGCATCCGCCGGCAACCCGAGTGCGAGGGCGCGCGGCGCTTCCTCACGGCCCGGCCAGCCGTCGCAAATCGCCTGGATCGCCGCATCGGGCGCCGCGATGACGCGGCCCAGCGGGCGCTCCCCGGCGACCCGGACAAGACCCTCGATCATCTCCGCCACGGTCAGCGATATGCTCGGCAGGTTGACCGAGCGGTCGTCGCCGATGGCGCTGCTCGCGGCCTCGTGCAAGGTGAGAATGCCTTCGACGACGGTGCGGTAGCCGCTCACCGCCATGCGCGTCTCATTGCTCACCGGCAGTTCATAATCGATGCCCGAGAGCGGTTCGCGGAAGACGCCGCTGGCGAAACCGGAGGCCGCCTTGTTGGGTTTTCCGGGGCGGATGATGACGGTCGGCAGGCGCGCGCCGCGGCCATCGAGAAAGCCTTTGCGGGTATAATCGTTGAGCAGCAGTTCATTGACCACCTTGGTCATGCCGTAAGTGGTCATCGGTGTGATCTTGGTATCGTCGGAGACGGTGTCGGGCATGGCCGAGCCGCCGAACACGGCGAGGCTGCTGGTAAACACGACGCGCGGCAGACCCGGCGCGGCGCGCGCCGCCTCGAGCACACTGAGGCCGCCGTCGAGATTTACCTTGAGCGCGAGGTCGAAATCCTGCTCGGCGCTGGCGCTGACCACCGAAGCAAAATGAAAAATCGATAGCGAATCGCCGGCGACAAGCCGCTTTACCAGATCGCCGTCGGAAATGTCGCCGCTGACGATCTCGACCCGCTCGTCGAGGCCGTCGGGGCGCTCGGGCGGCGTGACATTGTCGAACAGGATCATTTCATCTATCACTTCGGCGGCGCCCGAGGCACCGCAGAGCGCGCCGCGCGCGATGATGGCGCGGGCCAGTCTCAGTCCCAGGAATCCGGTGCCGCCGGTGATAACCACTTTCATTCCAACAAACCCTTTCGATTATCTACTCAACCGCAGCGACCTTATATCAGCCGGCGCTTTGGCGACAATGCGTTGCTCCGTCTTGATTCCACCCGCCCGGGCGCCCTAATCTTGGGCGCCCCACCCTATGGAGGATAGAAGCGTGACCAACGCCAAGGAACTCGGACCCAATTCGACGCTGATCGGCCAGCCCGGATCGCGCGCGCGCCTGATGACGCCGGCTCTGGTGCTCGATCTCGACGCCATGGAACGCAATATCGCACGCATGCGCGATTTCGCCGAGGCGCATGATATTTCGCTCAGGCCGCATTGCAAAACGCATAAGAGCATCGCCGTCGCGCGGCTGCAAATCGACGCCGGCGCGCTCGGCATCGGCGCCGCCACGCTGGGCGAGGCGGAAGTCATGGGCGGCGGTGGGATTCCCGGCGTGCTGATCACCTCTCCGGTGATCGCCGACAGCAAGATCGACGGTCTGATGGCGCTCAACGGCACGGCCGAGGGATTGATGCAGACGGTCGACAATATGCAGAATTTGCGCGCCCTCGACGCCGCCGCCGAGCAGGCGGGCAAGCCCCTGGATGTGGTCATCGATGTCGATGTCGGCCTGCACCGCACCGGCGCCGCCGGCGTCACCGAAGCAGTGGCGCTGGTCGAGGCCGCTACGGCGGCGGCCAATTTGAACTATGCCGGCGTGCAGGGCTATGCCGGCCACATCATGCATATCGAGGATTACGGCGAGCGCCGCGAGGCCAGTATCACCGATACCAAGCCGCTCAACGATACCTGCGCCGCCCTGGCCGAGAAGAACCTGACGCCGGCCATCGTCACCGGCGCCGGCACCGGGACCTACGATATCGACGCCGGGCTCGGCGTGATGAGCGAGATGCAGGTCGGCTCCTATGTGGTGATGGATGTCGAATATCGCGATGTGCATTGCCAAAGCGGCGGCGACTGGCTGTTCGAGCCGGCGCTGTTTGTCCGCGCCACCGTGGTGAGCGCCAATCACGACGGCCATGCCACCATCGACGCCGGCTTGAAATGCTTCGCCACCGACGGGCCGTTGCCGCAATTCGCCTCAGGCGCGCCGGTCGGCTCGAGCTACGGCTATTATGGCGACGAGCATGGCCGCATCGCTTTCGCGCGCGCCAATGAGCGCCTGGCGCTTGGCGACGCCGTCGAATGCATCGTTCCGCATTGCGACCCGACCATCAATCTGCACGATGTGTATCATTGCGTACGCGGCGATACGCTGGTCGATATCTGGCCCGTCGACGCGCGCGGCCGGCACTGAAGGACGGGTTTCCGCGCCGGCATGAACGCTGAAAAACCCGGCTACAGCGTGGAAAATTTACCGCGCCCGGTGGCGCACGCGTGGCGCATCGCGCCGGGCCTGCTGATCTGCATCATCATCGCCCTGGCTTCGACTTTCGTTTCCGAGCATTACGGCGGACCGACACTGCTTTACGCGCTGCTGCTCGGCATGGCGTTTTTCTTCCTGTCGAAGCACCCCAACACCGCCACCGGCATTCAGTTCGGCTCGCAGACCGTGCTGCGCCTCGGCGTGGCGCTCCTCGGCGCGCGCATCACCGTGGCCGAGATCATCGAGCTCGGGCCGGCGCCGATCCTGATCGTCATCGGCGCCATCATCCTCACCATCCTGTTTGGCCGCTATGCCGCCACCGCGCTTAGGCTCGACCGCGCCATGGGTCTGTTGACCGCCGGCGCGACGGCGATCTGCGGCGCTTCCGCCGCCTTGGCGATCTCCGCCGTCATGCCCAAGCACGAACAGTCGGAGCGCGATACCATCTTCACCGTCATCGCCGTGACGGCGCTCAGCACTTTGGCGATGATCGTCTATCCGCTGATCGTCGCGGCGATCGGTTTTGACAATAGCGAAAAGGGCGTTTTCATCGGCGCCACCATCCATGACGTGGCCCAAGTGGTCGGCGCCGGCTATATGATCTCCGACGAAACCGGCGCCGTCGCCACCTTCACCAAGCTGATGCGCGTCGCCATGCTGGCCCCGGTGGTGCTGATTTTCGCGCTCGTCGTGGCGCGCTGGGGACGCGGCCAGGTCGGCACCACGCGTGGCGCCCGCGCCGGGCTGCCATGGTTCCTCATCGCCTTCGCCGGCATCGTCGCCATCAACAGCGCCGGCGTCATTCCGGCGCCGGTACAGGACGGCATGGTGACGGTGTCGCGCTGGTGCCTGGTCATCGCCATCACCGCCCTCGGCATGAAATCCTCGTTCCAGGAATTGGCGGTATTGGGCTGGCGGCCGATCGCCCTGGTCGTCGCCGAGACGCTCTTCCTCGCCGGCCTGGTGCTGATCGCCCTGATCGTCGAGGCCGGCACGTGAGGCGCCACCGTTGCACGCGGCGCCGGTCGGTGAAAAGATGAACCGGCATGGAATTCTTAGGCTGACAGGAAAAGGATCTGGCCATGATTGGAGAAAAAAATTGGAGCTGACCCAGATAACTAGTTTAAATACACCCTAATCCATTGTCTTAGCTGTGATACTGGCTTGACAGGTCACTGTTGTTAAAACGCCACTCACATTCCTTCAAATACAGCCCGAATTGCGCCTTTGGAACACCGTTGAATTTACG
>PVBE011643594.1_pt1 | contig 11074 bp, 9 predicted proteins | sample 1631181 | NCBI WGS metagenome assembly PVBE01 (sample SAMN08397723, study PRJNA350692) | Marine metagenome, whole genome shotgun sequencing project. | isolation source: water | place: Pacific Ocean | collected 2012-04 | reverse complement strand
GAGCCAGCCGCTGCCGAGCCGGCCGCAGTCGAGCCCGCCGCAGCCGAGCCCGCCGCAGACGCGCAGCGCGCACCGGTCGAAACGGCCCAGGCCGCGGCTACGCCCGCCGCCACCGCCGAGGCGACGCCCGCGGCGGAGGCCCCTCGAGCCGACGGCACGGCCACAGCTGCGCCGGAGGTTGAGGCAGCTTCCGGCGATGCCAGGCCTGCGCCGCCGCGTCGCCCTGCCGACGGTGGCCCGACGCGCCGGCGCCCGACCGAGAAGCCCGGTGCCGCGACCGTACGGCCTCCGACGCGCCCGGCGCAGCCCGCCAAGGGTGCCGCTCGGGTGTTGGGTCGGATTCCTCTGGACCAGCTTCAGAAGCGCACGCGTCCGCCCGCTCGCCGCGGGCCTGGCCGTCCTGGTGGTCGCCCACCAGGACGCCCCGGCGCACGTCCCGGTGGCGGACCCGGTGGGCCGGCGCGGCCAGGCTTCCGCCGTCCGGGCGGGGCTCCGGCGGGTGGTTTCCCGCCAGCCGGCGCGATGCCGCCTCCGGGTGCACCCGGCGCCGACCGAACCCGCCGTCGCGCGGCGGGTGGTCGTCCCGAGGCCGACCGAAGCCGAGCCACGGGTCAGAAGCCCGGGCGCAAGCAGCGCCGCGTCGTCGAGCGTGACGCGATCTACACGGGCGGTCCGTCGAGGGTCAGCCGCGGTCGCAAGCGGAAGATGTCGTCGCGCAAGGGCGCCAAGACGCAGATCACGACGCCGGCGGCGCACAAGCGCGTCGTCCGCATCGAGGAGACCATCTCCGTCTTCGAACTCGGCAAGGCGATGGGCGTCAAGGGGAACGACCTCGTCCGGAAGCTGGTCCAGATGGGCAGCATGGTCACAATCAATCAGCAGATTGACCTCGAGACGGCGCAGCTCCTCGCCAGCGAGTACGACTACGAGGTGAAGAACATCGCCTTCGCCGAAGACGCTGTTCTGTCCGGTCCCGCCGAGGTCGAGGCCGTCGAGGCCGACCCCGACGCGCTCCCGCGTGCCCCGGTCGTGACCATCATGGGCCACGTCGACCACGGCAAGACGACGCTACTCGACCACATCCGTGAAGCTCGCGTCGCTCAGGGCGAGGCCGGCGGTATCACGCAGCACATCGGCGCCTACAAGGTGCCGTTCGGCGATACGGGGATCGTCTTCCTCGACACGCCCGGCCACGCTGCCTTCACGGCGATGCGTGCTCGCGGCGCCCAGGTCACCGACATCGTGGTGCTCATCGTGGCGGCGGACGACGGCGTGATGCCGCAGACCGAGGAGTCCATCAACCACGCGCGCGCCGCCGGCGTGCCGATCGTGGTAGCGGTCAACAAGTGCGACAAGCCCGACGTCGACCCCGGCCGCATCCGCCAGACGCTCACCCAATTCGAACTCGTCGCGGAGGAGTGGGGCGGCGACACGATAATGGTCAACATCAGCGCTCTGAACGGCGATGGTGTGGACGACCTGCTCGAGGCGCTCTCCCTGCAGGCGGAGATCCTCGAGCTGCGCTCGAACCCGACGAATGACGCGTACGGCTCGGTCATCGAGGCGCGCGTCGACAAGGGCCGCGGCAACGTGTGCACCGTGCTGGTGCGTGAAGGCACCCTCTCCAAGGGCGACTACATCGTCTCCGGCTCCGGCTATGGCCGCGTCCGCGCGCTCATCGACGGCAACGGCAAGCAGGTGAAGTCAGTGGGCCCCTCGACCCCGGTCGAGGTGCTCGGGCTCGGGACGCTGCCAGGAGCTGGCAACGGCTTCTACGTCGTCGCGAGTGAGCGTGACGCGCGCAAGGTGGTCGACTCCCGTGAGGACAAGGCCCGCGTCGAGGCTCAGAAGGCCCGCACGACCATCGATCCGATGGAGCTGCTCGCCGCGATGGGCAAGCCCAACAAGGAGACGCAGAACATCATCCTGAAGACCGATGTGGCCGGCTCGTTGGAGGCGCTTCGGTTTTCGCTCGAGCAACTCTCGACCGACGAGGTCGAGGTCAAGATCGTGCACGGGGCCGTGGGTGCCATCAGCGAGAACGACACGCAACTCGCGGTCGCCTCCGACGCCACCGTCATCGGCTTCAACGTGTCTCCGGACGGCAAGGCCAAGCGCGTCGCCGACCAGGGCGGCGTCACGGTCCTGAAGTACGCGGTCATCTACGACGTGATCGATCGCGTCAAGGAGATGATGAGCGGGCTGCTCGCGCCGGAGATGGTCGAGGAGGCCGTCGGCAAGGCGGAGGTTCGCGCCGTCTTCCACATCCAGAAGGTGGGCTCGGTCGCTGGCTCGTTCATCACCGACGGCAAGATCGTGCGCGGCGCGCAGGCTCGCGTCGTCCGCGAGGGCGAGCGCATCCACGAAGGCAAGCTCACGACGCTCAAGCGCTTCAAGGACGACGTCAAAGAGGTCGCGACCGGCTACGAGTGCGGTATCGCGATCGACGGCTACAAGGACGTTCGCGAAGGCGACGTGCTCGAGGTCTTCGAGGTCAAGGAAATCCAGCGCAAGATCGCGTAGCGAGATGTCCGCGACCTGATGTCTTTCGACCGCACCGCCCGCGTGGCCTCTCAGGTCCAGCAGATCATCGCGCGTACGCTCGCCTTCGACGTGAAGGATCCGCGCGTGCTGGGCCTCACCGTCACCGACGTCGAGATCAGCGCTGACCTGCGCGAGGCGAAGATCTTCGTCGCCGCCCCCCGCGACCCGGCCGACCGAGACGGCGCGATGGACGGCCTCAGCCGAGCGCGCGGGTTCATCCGTCGTCAGCTCGGCCAGGAGCTTCGCGCCCGGGTCACCCCCAACCTGACGTTCCGCTGGGACGAGTCCATCGAGTACGGCGCGCGCATCGAGGCGAAGCTGCGCGAGCTCGGTCTCGGCGGAACGACGGCGCCCGAAGAGCCCGAGCTGTCGGGAGAGGCGCCCGAGGACGAAGATGGGTCGCCGCAGGCGTAAGGCCCAGCCGGACACCGTCCACGGCGTGGTCCTTGTCGACAAGCCCTCCGGACCGACCAGCTTCGACGTCGTCAAACGCGTGCGCCGGGCGCTGGGCGTGAACAAGGCGGGCCACACGGGGACCCTCGACCCCCTCGCCACCGGCCTGCTCCCCGTCTGTGTCGGGCACGCCACGCGCCTGGCGACGTTCCTCACCGCTGACGACAAGCGCTATCGCGCGACGATGCGCCTCGGCGTGGCCACCGACACCCTCGACGCCGAGGGCACGGTGACCGGTGAGGACGACGCAGCCGCGGTGGCCGCCGTCGACCAGGAGGCTCTCGAGGCCGCCCTGGCGACGCTGCGCGGGCCCATCACGCAGCGCCCGCCGGCCTACTCTGCGATCAAGGTCGATGGCAAGCGCCTCTATGAGCTCGCGAGGGCAGGGGAGGCCGTCGAGGCCCCGCTGCGAGACGTGACGGTGCACGCGCTGGAACTGCTCGCCTTCGACCTGCCCCACGTGTCCTTCGAGGTGCACAGCTCGAAGGGCACCTACGTGCGCAGCCTCGCCCGCGACATCGGGGCGACCCTCGGCCTCGGCGCGCACGTCACGGCGCTGCGACGCCTCGCCTGCGGTCACCTGCTCGTCGACGTCGGCGTGACCCTCGACGCGCTCGAGGCCGATCCGGCGAGCGCCCCGCTGTTGACGCCGGCCGAAGCCATGTCGCACATGCCGACCATCCACCTCGACGAAGCGGCCCTCAGCGACGTGCAGCACGGACGCCGCCGCCCGTTCCCCGAGGTCCCGCCCGGGCTCTGCCGCGGCCTCGACGGCGAAGGCCGGCTGGTCGCGATTCTGGAGGCCGCGGGCTCCGAACCGGGCCGCGTCGTACGCGGCTTTCCTTTGACTTGAACCCGGCGTTCGCGTAAAAGCCGCCACCCGAAGAATTTGACCCTGAGCTGGACGACGGCCCGGCTCGGAGGCGACAGGAGAAGACATGCCGCTCGAACGAGACATCAAGGCCGAGATCATCGCAGAGCACGCTCGCGGCGACGCCGACACCGGCTCCCCCGAGGTTCAGGTCGCGCTGCTCACGCAGCGAATCCGCGACCTCACCGAGCACCTGAAGGTCCACAAGCACGATCACCACTCGCGCCGCGGCCTCAAGAAGCTCGTCGGTCAGCGCACGCGTCTGATGCGCTACCTGCGCACTCGCGAGCTCGACCGTTATCGCGCCCTCGTGAAGACCCTCGGTCTTCGCCGGTAACTGCACGTAGAGGTGGGGGCCATGTGGCCCCCGCTTCGTTTCGAAATCACAGCCGACGCGAGCGCGTCGGCCTCTGTACTTGACCCGACGTCGTCCGCATATCGAGCGGCGCCGGGTCAGGGACCGAGGCAGCACCCGCTCTCCTCACGTCGGCTCCACCGCCGGTCCAATGGGCCGGAAACATGCCGCCGCGGTGTACCCGCGGTCGGAAGGAGTACGCATGGGTGTCACCACCCTGAAGATCCCTTACGGGGACACCGAGATCATCATCGAGCACGGCCGCCTCGCCAAGCAGGCTTCCGGCTCGGTCCTCATCACCATGGGCGAGACCGTGGTGCTCTGCACCTGCGCGGGCACCAAGCACGACCGCCCGATGGACTTCCTCCCGCTCACGGTCGAGTACCGCGAGAAGATGTACGCCGCCGGTCGGATTCCGGGCGGCTACTTCAAGCGCGAGAGCCGTCCCGGGCCGTGGGAAATCCTCAACGCCCGCATGATCGACCGTCCGATGCGCCCGCTCTTCCCGAAGACGTGGCGCAAGGAGATCCAGCTCATCTGCACGGTCCTCTCCTACGACAAGGAGAACGACCCGGGCGTGTGCGCGATGGTCGGCGCGGCCTTCGCCGCCCACCTCAGCAACACCCCGTTCGACGGCCCTGTTTGCAGCTGCCGCGTCGGCCTGGTCGACGGTGAGTACGTCGTCAACCCGACCGTCACGCAGCGCGCGACCGCCGACCTCGAGCTCGTCGTCGCCGGCACCAAGGACGCCGTGACGATGGTCGAGGGCCTCGGCCAGGAAGTCTCGGAAGACGCGATGATCGACGCGATCATCGTCGCGCACGAGGCGATGCAGCCCGTGCTCGACGCGATGATCAAGTTGCGCAAGAAGGTCGGCAAGCCGAAGCAGGAGACCCCGGTCCTGACGACCGACCTCGCGCTCTACCAGCGCGTGATCGAGCTCGCCATCGACCCGCTCGCCGACGCCCTGTGCATCGGCGAGAAGATCGCCCGCTACGACGCGCTCAGCCGCGTCAAGGCCGGCATCGTCAGCCAGCTCGTCGAGCAGGACCCGGAGCTCGAGGACCGCACCAAGGAGATCAAGCGCTACGTCGGCAAGATCCAGAGCGAGATCGTGCGCACGCAGGTCACCGAGGAAGGCGTCCGAATCGACGGCCGCGGCTGCACCGACGTCCGCCCGATCAAGTGCGAGCTCGACCTGCTGCCCCGCACCCACGGCTCGGCGCTCTTCCAGCGCGGCGAGACCCAGGCGCTGGCGGCGTTGACCCTCGGCACGCGTCGCGACGAGCAGCGCATCGACAACCTCGACGGCGACAAGTTCATCAACTTCATGCTGCACTACAACTTCCCGCCGTTCTGCGTCGGTGAAGCCAAGCCCCTGCGCGGCACCAGCCGTCGCGAGATCGGTCACGGGACGCTGGCGTTCCGCGGTGTGAAGCCGATCCTCCCGGCCCACGACGACTTCAGCTACACCATCCGCCTCGTCAGCGAGACCCTCGAGTCCAACGGCTCGTCATCGATGGCGTCCGTTTGCGCGAGCTCGATGGCGCTGATGGCCGGTGGTGTCCCGGTCGCAAAGCCCGTCGCCGGTATCGCGATGGGGCTGATCCAGGAAGACGACAAGATCGCGATCCTGTCCGACATCCTGGGCGACGAGGACCACCTCGGCGACATGGACTTCAAGGTCGTCGGCAGCGCCGACGGCATCACCGCGCTGCAGATGGACATGAAGGTGAAGGGTCTCGGCCGCGAGATCCTCGAGCAGGCGCTCGCCCAGGCGAAGGAAGGCCGGCTGCACATCCTCAAGGAGATGGGCAAGGCCATCAAGAAGCCCCGCGACGACCTGTCCGCGTACTCGCCGCGCATCCTCACGACCTTCGTGAAGCCCGACAAGATCCGCGACATCATCGGCCCCGGCGGCAAGACGATTCGCGGCATCACCGAGCAGACCGGCTGCTCCATCGACGTCGACGACACCGGCAAGGTGGTCATCGCGAGCCCCGATCTCGACGCCGCGAACGCTGCGATGAAGATCATCGAGGGCCTCACCGAGGAGCCCGAGGTGGGCCGCATCTACGAAGGCACGGTCCGCAAGGTCCTCGACTTCGGTGCCTTCGTCGAGATCCTGCCCGGCACCGACGGTCTGGTGCACATCAGCGAGCTGGCCGACCACCGCGTCAACCGCGTCGAGGACATCCTCAACGAGGGCGACGAGGTCATGGTCAAGTGCATCGGCGTCGACCGGAACGGCAAGATCCGCCTGTCCCGCCGCGAGGCCCTCCAGGACGGCGAGGAGTAGGGCCGAGAGCCGAACCCATGAACTCCCGTCGCCCGCGAAACCCCGCACCAAGACTGGCGGTGTTGCTCGTCGTCGACGTGCTACAGCACGCCTCCTCCTCGCGCCTTGCCAGTCTTGGCGCGGGGCTCCGCGTGCTCGGTCCGTTCATGGTCCCGGCTCTCTAGCGCCTCCTCATGGCCCGCCTCACGCTGAAACGCCTCCCCGAGGCGGGCCCCCCCGACCCCCTCCCGCTCCCGCGTTACGAGACCCCCGGCGCCGCCGGCATGGATCTCCGCGCCGCCCTCCGCGAGCCCATCGTGATCGAACCGGGCGCCCGCGCCCGTATCCCGACCGGCTTCGCGATGGCCCTCCCACCCGGACACGAAGGCCAGGTCCGCCCCCGTTCCGGGCTCGCGGCCCGCCACGGCCTCACCGTCCTCAACGCCCCAGGCACCATCGACGAGGACTACCGCGGCGAGCTCCAGGTGCTGCTCGTCAACCTCGGCCAGGCGCCCGTGACGATCGCTCGTGGGGAACGCGTCGCCCAGCTCATCGTCGCGCCCGTTGTTCAGGTCGGCGTGGGCGAGGCCGAGTCTCTGCCCGAGACCTCACGTGGCGCGGGCGGCTTTGGCTCGACCGGCCGCTAATCGTCGTCCGCCCGCAGCTGACACTGCGGCGGGATCCCGTCCACGACGGGTTGCTGAGCCCACTCGGCTGGCCGATACAGCACCTCCCAGCATTCGTTCCGGAGCTCGACCGCCCGGTCCCGGTCTTCCTGCCCGCCGTTATCGAGATATGCGCAGTGGTACACCCCCATGCACGGGCAGACCCGGTCCAGGTTGTCGAAGAGGGCGTTGAGCCCACTCAGATCCCGATCATCCAACAGGCGGCGCGCATCCATTCTCGTGAGGCCGCACGCCACGTGAATCGGCCAGTCCTGACGCCCCGCGCCTCGCAGGGCGATGGCCTGCGCGTCCATCGCATCAATGACCCAGAACTGGACGAGCGCTGCGAGCCAGCTGATCTCGTCGACGAACCGCCGGGACTCAGCCGCGAGCTGCGCCACGTCGCGTGACACGAACAGCGCGTTGATGAACCACTGGTCGCCGTCCCATCCGTCTTGAATCACGTCCGCGAAGACCCTGTGCAACTGGCTGACGACGAAGGGCAGGTCCTCATCGAAGAAGAACCGGAGGTCTTCAAGTGCGACCTCCAGGAACGAGATGATGGCGAGCATCTCTGCGCGTACCGCGTCGGGCGCGAACACAGGGAATGGTCGATTCCAGTCAAGATGCCAGCCGTCCCGAACGAGCCCATAGACGAACGCGCCGCGCCGAGCGAGCGGCTCGGCCGCAGCCCAGTTGCCGTCCTCCAACGCGTCTTCGAGATCGCCCGCGATGTTCTCTAGGAGACGCAAGTCCGCAGCCAGCGCGACCCCCCGGAAACCGACGCGAGGGTCGTCGGCAAGGTCCTGACCCGCGAGTTCGAGGTCTGACCAAAGCACACGGCCGAGTCGCTCTCCCACGCGTTCCAGCCAGGGGAGCGCGTCCTCGACCCCATCGCCAAAGCGGCTGGCCAAGCCGTTTCGGCGGGAGGACAACGTCCGCGCCGCACTCTCCAAGTCTTCCCGGGTCTCGAAGAGGTACCGCGGGGCGAGCACTCTGGCGCCGTACGCGAAATCCGCCACGTGGAGATTCTCGTCCAGCTGGACCTCGTTGCCAGCGACGTCTCGCGCCACCGACGACGCGACACGTGGCCCTGCGTCGACCAGCGTGAACTGCAGCGCGAACAGTACGACGCGGAGACGCTCCGCTCCGACCAGGGGCAGCCCGGCCAGATCCGCCACGACGACCTCCTCGAATGGGCCGAGCGACCACTGGGCTGTTCGCACGCCCGAGCCCCCGTCCCGCGCGTCGACCTCGAGCCGGAAGTGCTCGGCGCGCGCGTGGATCGGCCATTCGAGCGGGTTCTCCGAAGCGACCAGGGCGGGCGCGCTGCTCTCCACGGTGGGCGGTGTCGCGTCGTATCCGAACCGAGCCGGTTCGAGCGCTCGTTCGCCGACAACGGCATGGACGACGTAGACCCCCTCGCCGTCAGGCGTCACGCGGATGCGCAGACCGTCCACCACGACCGCCGCCGCAGGCTCGGTGCGCGCGACGAGCGCGCCCTCCGGCAACGCTCCACAAAGCAGCGTGAGCTCGAAGACCGCGTCGCCTTCGCGTATCCAGCCACTCTCCGGGAGGTCGACCGACCTCAGCTCGACCAGCCCGTCCGCCGGCACATGTCGAGTGTTGGCCCGTCGAGCGGCAGGTCGGGCAGCAGGGCGACATCCACGATGGCCGCGTCGACGGAGACGTCGGGTCCCGGACCATCGGGCGCCGGGCGGTCGCTCGCGACGTCCGGGACGGATTCCTCCAGCAACTCATCGCGCGGTGGACCGTCGAGAGCAACGTCGGGCACCGGCAGCGTGGCTTCAGGGGCCGCGTCGAGATGGGCGTCCCAGACCAGCTCGTCGTTCTGGGGACCATCCGTCGGCCCGCCGGGCCCGACGTCCATGGATGCCGGAGCGTCGGAACCCAGGTCGCGCGGACCATCGTGCGTAGCGGCGTCGTACGTACCGGCGTCCGTCTCGCCCTCGGGCAGCGGCGCGTCCTGAACGCACGCTGGCAACCACGCCAGCAGCAACACCCAATAACGCCCAGGGCCCATGTGACCAGCATCGCATGACGCGCGGGTCCGTTGGCCGTATGCTCCCGCCGTGGAAGGCCAAGACGAGGCCATCCTCGAAGAGCCGGGATTCAGGAGATGGGCACCGCCGGCGCTTTCGGGGTGGGCATGGCGATGCTGCATTCGATGGTCTTCCTGCCGATCGCGCTCTCGTTCACGAAGCGAACGCACCTCGGGGCCAGGCCGCCGCAACAGGACGACTTCCTCGACCGCTTCCTCGACTTCTGCCTGGGCCTGTCGGGCGTCGAGGGCGACCTGGGCACCGGCCGCGAGTCGCCGCGCTCCCGCCGCCGCCGTCGCACGACCCTCGTGGTCGGTGTGGCGCTGGTGGTCGTCGCCATCGTCGGCATCGGCCAGCTGCGCGTCTGGCACAACCCGCTGAGCTGGATCCCTCCGGACAAGCAGGTGCGCGCCACCTTCGAGGAGATGGACCACCAGGTGGCCGGGAACGCCTCTGTCAGCCTGCTCATCGACGCGAATAGCGAGCTCGGCTTGAAGGACGCGGCCCTGCTGCGCGGCCTCGACGCGCTCGAAGACCACATCCGCGCCTACCGCGACCCGGACGCCGGCGCCATCGTCGGCCCCTCGATGAGCGTGCTGAACGTCGTCAAGGAGACCCACCGCGTGCTCACGGGCGGGGGCGACGACGCCTACCGCCTGCCGGACTCGCAGCGCGGCGTCGCCGACATGCTCTTCATGTTCGAGAACGCCGGCCCCGACGAGCTGCGCCGCCTCGCGACCACCGATCTCGGGCGCGGGCAGATGGCGTTCCGCATCCGCTGGATGGAGGCGACCTCCTACGAGCCGTTCGCCGAGTACATCCAGCAGGGCATCGCAGAGCACATCAAGGCGCCCGCCGTGGTTCGTCCCACAGGCGCGGTCTTCACGCTGGTGACCACCATCTCGTCGCTCATCGGCGACCTGCTTCGCAGCTTTTCCATCGCGTTCGGGCTGATCGCCATCATCATGGCGATCCTCCTGCGCAGCGTGCGGCTCGGCCTCATCGCGATGGTGCCCAACCTCGTGCCGATCCTGTTCATCCTCGGGATCATGGGGTTCTGGGGCATCCCGATCGACCTGATCAACATCATGGTCGCCTCTGTGGCCATCGGGATCGCCGTCGACGACACGATCCACCTGTTGCACCACTTCCGCATCAACCATCGGCTGACCGACAACGCCGAAGAGGCGCTGCGTCGTGCCATGCGTCACTCCGGCCGTGCGCTCGTCAGCACCAGCATGATCCTCATGCTCGGCTTCTTCGCCTACGCGGGCGCGACCATGTACAACGTCCAGCGCTTCGGCTTCCTCATCGGGTTGACCGTCGTGATGGCTCTGTTGGTCGACCTGATCCTCGCGCCGGCGCTCCTCCGAGGCCTCTATCGCCGCGATGTAGCACCCGATTGACAGCCCTCGCGGACGTCGTGTTGGCCGCCGCGCGTATCACGGAGTAGGCCCGCTCCTTGAAGGGTGAGTGTCCGTTTGCTACAAACTGCGCCTTCGCGTCCCCGAGGTCCGGCCATCGTGATGTGCCCTCGCTGCGGTAGTGACGTCGCCGACGGGATGCCCCAGTGCGGCAACTGCGGCTATCGAACCGCGGGCGCGCGCAAGACCTTCACCGCCACCACCACGTCGTTCCGCTCCCTCGAGAAGCGGCGCCTGCGCGCGGCCAAGGCCGCCGAGAAGCTGCCCTACGCGATCGGCGACGTCGTCAAATCGCGCTACGAGGTGCGAGATCTCATCGGCAAGGGCCCGCTCGGCGTCGTCTACAAAGTGCACGACCAGGAGATTGAGCTCGACGTCGCGCTGAAGGTCATCCACCCCGACCTGCTCGACACGACGCTCG